>ENA-OPCT01000360-OPCT01000360.1-human-gut-metagenome-genome-assembly--contig:-NODE-360-length-25572-cov-3.218599_pt1 | contig 25572 bp, 22 predicted proteins | sample MGYA00241572_ERZ501495 | MGnify/ENA primary metagenome ERZ501495 (study PRJEB25962, sample SAMEA2042580) | human gut metagenome | biome: human gut; feature: human-associated habitat; material: faeces... | reverse complement strand
CATCCCCTCGAAAGAGCAATGAAACATTTCTTCTGCTACACCCTCCAATGCCGGAGCAAAAGGATCATACAAGCACAAATTGGGAGTCAAGCGCATCATGGCAGCAGTTTGTGCCATATTAGAACCGATCATACCGGCCGCACCTACAAGCGTCAGTTTTTCATTAGTTAGAAATTCCATAATTCTATTATTTAGTCATTCATTTATTACCTGTCGATGGAGCAAAGATAGATATAAATTCAGATATTGGTTCGTATTGAAATTTAATATTCCATAAAAGACGGTCTTGTGGTTCCGTAGCCTCACAGGGATAGACAAAAAGGTAAGTCCAGCATCCGAAACCCGTCCCCAAACCAGCCATTTCTATTTAGTGTTTTTAGGCTAAAAGGAGGCTTTTAACTTTATTATACGCAATAGGCTACCATGACTACTATTGGGCAAACAAACCCTCCCTTGTTTTTTCATGAATGCCGTATTTTACCCGACAACCGTTTTCCGGCACTTCTCCCGCATTATTAGTTTTTCCTTGACAAATAAAAATAATATAAGGCAATGTAACTAATAAAGTGGTAGAGAATAACTAACAGAATTTTTCTTATTCTGAGAGATTGTCTGAGGTACAATATTTATCGTATTCGTATATTGCCTCAAAAATAGGCAACCACATATCAAGCGTATCTTTCGGAACATACTCATACACATCCAAAGGAAGTTTATCTATGACATAAACCTTGCCGAAGTATAATTTCGTAGAATCAAGTTTTATCGAATCACCAGAGTTCTGATAATCTTCCTTCAGCTGACCCACTGAGCATCAAGGATATAAAATAAGGAGACAATAATCGCAATATTTTTTTCATGATTTCAATCATTACAATGTTTACACTCGGTTTTAATACATAAATAATCCATTGGAAAATAAAACAAACATATCATTCTCCAATGGATTTCAAGATATAGGTTCTATAATCCGTCTCCTCCAATATCATACCAATCACTTGTCGCATCATTGGCACTTAAAGAGCTCACACATTTATGAATGACGTTTTTATAAGCCTTTATCTCTTTCGTCTCAATATTAATAAACAAAATAGATCCTTTTAGCTCACTGTTACTCTTTTCATTATAAGTGGTTACAACTAAACGGGATTGTTTTCCTGATACAGAAACAGATGTTACTCTTCCATACTCATCCGGAATAGTAGCGTAATCAGCTAATTTAGGCATATCTATAGGAGAGGTATATATCCTATTACCAACAAAAAAGTACCAATCCAAATTTTTCACAACCACCGCTTTCGTATCAGCTCCGGCACCGGAAACAGGTAACATCGTTTCTCCCTCATACTGAAAAGAGGTGGTACCTACATTAGAGAATGTATGCAAATGAAGTCCTTCGGTTGTTGCAGTACACAACAAATTTGCCTTGCGTAAAAGAGAAAAAGCCCCAATGATAGTATGTCCGGAAAGATCAGGAGAATCCCCAATTTCCACCACATCATCATACGCATTCGAATCGCCCACAATACCCAGTTCCGGATTTGTTACCAGCGGTTTAATTGCATAATACCTATGAGACAAAGTATCATACACATAAAAGAAGCTATATCCCATGCAAGATGCCATCGGATAACTCCAGTAGTAATCCGCTTCATGCTTAGCAGGTCGATAAAGCAATCCGCGTTTATAAAGAATAAATTGCCCGTTGCTGATAAAGTACAATTCTCCCTGCATACTATTGATGCAAGACTCAGGATTAAATGTATACCCCATATTCTGATCCACAAAATTTGTCTCCGACACGATTGTTGTCGGCAAGAAAGTTTTACCTTCCGTCACCACACACTTGTTGCCTTCTCCTTTTGACAATATAATAATAGACCAAATTCCGGAACCTGCTATATTCGATGCGCCGAATATCCCAGTAACAGAAATCGGTGATACACTAAATAAAGCATCACCACAGGCTTTTGTCTGAATAATCTCCGGATCTGGATTCTCTTCTGTCGCTATCGGCAAATAAGACAGAATCGTATTTTGAGAATCATCCTCAGTTAAGAAATAATACCCAATGCTTATCTCACCGACTACCTCCAAACTAAAGGTCTTAATAAACTTCATACCAGTAGTATTATCTGTAACAGTCAGAGCACATACTTTCGATCCGTAGCTCATTGCCGGCAACAATACATCCAGATTCAAATCAGTGGAAATAGCCGTGCCATCCACCTCCCACAAATAAGACAATTCTCCCTTCTTTTCCTCTAACAGGTGAGTCAAAACCGGCGTTATTCTCAATCGGCCTCCCGAAACGACATTATAGTAAGAAGCTGGCAACGTAATCGTCACATCATCGATTGCATCGTAATCATAATTGCCCTTATCTTCCGAACAATTTGTCAAAAATATTACTGCGGCAGAAAAAAGGCTGCATAACATATATTTATTCATAACCATGTCTTTTAAATTAATTATTAATAAGGTATTGTTACACGAGGCTTCGAAGTATCTCCATCCGGATAAACTTCATTGTCTATAAAATACTGTTTCAATACTTTCACAAACATAAAGGTTGTAGGGTACCATGAAGGATAACTATAATAATAAGGCATATTTCCCCAATACAAAGGTTTCCCAGTATTCGGCCCCCATTGTTCCTTATTCGGATCCGCTCCCAAATAATAAATTTCCCTCCACTTTAAATATTTTTCTCTGCAGAAATCTCCAAAATAACGTTGCCAGTTAGGCCACCACTCCGGAACCTCAAGCTGATCACTGAACGAAATCTTCGCTTTCAGCAGATTATTATATCCAACACCAAATTCTTCGTTCTCCACGATCCGGAATGTAATATGTTTCCACTCGGTCCGCAGGCTTTCCGTACGGAACACTTTTACATTCAATGTATCAAAAACTTCACCGGCTTTCAGCACGGTATTGGCTATGCTAGTTTTATCCCAGTCGGAATCTGTGGCCGTCGTTTCATCAGCTACCACTTCCACTTTATACTTCCTGTCCTTATCTGCAGCCAAACTGATGGCGTTGACAGGTATCTTAAATGTATAAGAGGTAACTGAAATATCATCCAACTCAAAAGAATAAGAAATGGAATCCGCCCTTTGAGTGGTTTTTCTTCCATATTCATCCAACATATAAGGCATATCAAAATAAACAAAATGATTTTGCTCCTCAAAGCTATCAATATCCTTATCGCAGGAAACAAATAAAAGCATTGTTCCAAGCAGACATCCTCCCCAATAATCTATTCTATTCATAAACTTCATTTTTTAACGTTAGTTTTCAGGTTTCACATTGTCCGTATACTCATATTCATCATCCGGTATAGGAAATACAAAATGAGATTCGGCCGGAGCTATTATTTTGCCGTCTTTCACATATATCTCATAGAACATACGCTTATACATTAAAAACATACGTCCTTCTCCAATAAAATCTTTCCGGGCATCACGCACTAAATACTCCTTTATTACCGCATCATCCAACGGACCTTCTATGTCCGGCAAGTTACGGGTACGACGTACATCGTTCAAATAGCCTAACGCCAATTCATTATTTTTCCCGATTTGCGACTCACAAGCGATGTAATAAATCTCCGACATACGCATGATTGGTATCTCCGGATAATAGCCCAGCGAAGAGGCTCCGCCATCATAAGCCTTTTTTAGTTTCTTAAAATTGTAATAGACTTCTTCAGACTCTGAATTTTGCCGTTCAAACCAATACCGGAAACGATTATCCGTGCCGGATCCATCCGGATCCCGACCGTAGATGTCCGTCATTATCTGTTCATACGAATTTGTCGTTATAGGAGTAGCATAATTGGTTCCCGCAGGATCACCTTCCATACGGAAGATAGCATTTGTCAACGTATACAAATCATTGACATAAAAGGCACCCAACATCTCTGTACTGTAATTCAGATCCTTGCCCATCTCCGAAGTAGTTTCTATTCCGCGCTTATCTATTAGAGAAATCACATTTTTCGCCTCTTCCATCACACGCAAAGCATAACCGTAAGCCTCATCTTTATTCAAACGCAACATTTCCAATCGGGAGAGCAGACCCAATGAGCAAAAATAGTTCATACGACCACCACGATAGTTCAGCACCTCATAATAATCCAGTAACGACTCATTAGCGTCTCCCCTGCGCCCATAACTTTTTATCGGGTCACCTTTCAGCAATTCCAATGCTTTCTGCAAATCGGTCTCCGCATAATCCAGTACTTCATCGCCCGTATTGAACAAACGAGCCGTAACGTCAAATTCATTACGATAAGCTATCGCTTTTTTTTGCAAATCAGATTTTGTCCTCACTACAGGCCCGAACATCTCGAATAATTCCATGTGGATGAACGCACGCAATGCATAAGCCTCGCCCAGCATTAAATCGGCATACTCTATACGGGATGCGTTCGGCTCCAGATAATGAATAAATGCATTACACTCCGTTATTGCCTGATACATGGAACTCCAAACACTATTGAACCTCGAAACGTTCGAAGCGTAGTCAAAATTATAAAGGCTCAACTCATAATAGGTATGATTGGTATTTGTTGAAACAACGGGCTCGTAATATTGCGCCAACGCATCCATCATTCCAAAAGACAAATTTTGCCCGTAAAGAGTAGATGATGTCAAAATATAATAAATACCTCCTAAGGCAGAGTTACATCCTTTCGCTGTTTCATACAGTTCTTCAGCTTCTACCTGTCCCTGCGGTGTCACATCCAGCCAGCTGTTGCACGATGAGCAGCATACCCCGACAACCACAGCAATTCCAATTAATTTATTTTTTATTGTACTCATATTCCTTATTTTATTACAAACCGATAGTCAATCCAAATACATAGCTCCTCTCGAAAGGATAATCCAATCCGCGCTCCTCTTTAATGGTAGAAACATTAAATAAATCGTTGGCATAAAAGCTCAAACGCAATGCGCTCAGCCTCCATTCGGAAAGTATCGACCGAGGGAAATCATAAGAGAGCGACACACTCGTAAAGCGTATGTAATTCTCACGTTGTATAAATCGGCTCGATATATAATTTGTATTATAATCCCTGATATTCTTATATAGCGCATGGTCACCCGGATTCTTCCAACGGTCATTCAGCACACGCCGGTCTGCATTGTAAGAAGGGTCTGCTCCCTCTACTCTTAAAGCTAGTGTCTCATTATACACATCCCCGCCCACACTGTATTTAAAGATAGCATTCAGATTCCAGCCTTTCCAATAGATGTTCGTTCCTATATTACCATATAATGTAGGTTCCTCATCCCCACACAAAACTTTGTCATCCGCATTCCATTCATACGTTAAGGTGCCGTTTTTCTTCACAAATATCTCCTGTCCTGTTGCCGGGTCTATACCCAACGACTGAACCGCTTTAATGGCAGTCATAGACTGGCCTTCTTCATATACAGCGCCGGGAATGAATTTCTCAAGATTATTGGCGGCATTGATTCCTTTCATTTGATTGGAAATCTTCTTCAACACGTTTTTATTATTCGAAGCCTGTACCCATAGTCTCCATTCCATATCATTTTTCGTATCTTGAATAATCGCCCCATTCACTGTTACTTCATATCCTTTATTTTCAATCTCGCCTAAATTACTGGTAAAAGCATTTCCTGAAAGCCCTATTGAAGGAGCAACTGTTACATTCGTAAGCATGCCATCGGTCAGTTTATGATAGTAATTGAACACTACCTTCAAACGGTTTTTCCATAAGCCCAAATCGAAACCGACATTTGTCTGGTATTGGGTCTGCCATTTCAAATTAGGGTTTCCATACCCCATCAACGTGGATGTAATAAGCGTGTTATATAGCCTGTCGGTATTATAATTATACATCGTCTTCGCTTGGTATGCACTGAACTCCTGATTACCGGTCAAACCATAGGAAAAACGGATCTTTAACAGGTTCAATACAGAATTCTTCGACCAGAAATGTTCGTTATGCACATTCCATCCGGCTCCGGCCGACCAAAACGGAGCCCATTTTTTATTTGAGCCAAACTGGGAAGACCCATCATAACGCCCAGACAAATCAGCAAAGAAGCGGTTATCATAGATATAATTGACATTGGCAAAGAACCCTGCCGAGCGACTCAAGCTCTCACTACTGCGTGGTTTGGAATCTTCCTTATATTGAATGGCAAATGCCGGGTCGGAATAACGATCATCAGCAAAACCTGTAGCCGAGAATCCCCTCGACTCGTTTTTCGACTGCGACATCTCGCCTCCGACACTTACATACAGCAGATGTTTATCTGCAAGCATCTTATTATAATTCAAGGTCATGTTTCCTGTAAGATTCATCGATTTTCCGTTCGACACCGAAAGGGAGCCCCGTTTTTCAACAGGCGTTACTGAGATGCGTCCATTCGAATCGTACATATACTGCGAAGAGAATGGAGAGACATAGGTTTCACCTTCCGAATTGCCTTTCGTAAAACTGAATTGTCCTCTAAGTCTCAATCCCTCCATAATATTCCAGTCTATATTCAACTGCTCCGTAAACGATTCCGAGTTCGTAAAATCCCGGTTCGGCAGTTGGGCGTCATACAACGGATTCGGCAAACCGGTCAGTAACGTTGGGAGCACCTCCCCCTTTTCATCATGTATCCGCTCGTAGGGATTCAGTTTCGCATACTGGGAAAAACTTCCATACGGTGAGTTGTAAGCATGAGTATACGAATAAGAAGCATAATTCTGGAGGGTAATCTTATCCTTAATCCGATATACCAACTTAAAGCCTAACCCGTAGCGGTCACGTCCCGATTCTTTCATCACACCATTCGTTTGATTATACATGGCGTCAATACCATAGCGCATTTCTTCCGCACCACCATCTATATATAAGGAATGAGCCTGCGAGAAAGCATCCCGCACCGGCTGTTTCAGCCAATAAGTATCTACACCCTCCTTCACATTCTTATACCGAGTATAATAGTTCCGTTGTTTTGTATAGTCGGAACCTAAATCACCGGTAGGGTCATACACTCCGGCAAGCCGCTCATACTCCAGTTTCTCAGCAGCGTTCATCAAATCATAATCCGACAGGTCTACAAAAGCGATTGTCGGTTTGAAATCATAGCTGACCCGAATTTTCCCTGCTTTCGGTGCGACAGTTTCAATCACCACCACGCCGTTGGCCGCTCTCGAACCATAAAGGATGGTAGCGGAAGCGTCTTTTAACAGAGTTATGCTCTCTATGCGGTTGATATCCATGTCGTACACTGTTTCCACAGAGACTTCGAATCCGTCCAGAATAAAAAGCGGAGTAGTGGAACCATCTTGGAAAGAACCTTTTCCGCGAATGGTAAAATCGGGCAATGCGTTGGGGCTGGAACCGGCGTTATTGTTCTCATTGATTCTGAATCCCGCATCAAGAGCACTCAGTGTAGTAAAGATATTACCTGTATGCACCTTTTGCAAATCTTCCTTTTTAATCATCGTTACCGCTCCGGCAAATCCTTCCGTTTTACGAGAGATATAACCGTTCACCACCACTTCCTCCATGGCATTGGCGTCTTCCCACATCACAATCTCCATTTTCTTCCGAATATCAGGCTGCATAGTTATTTCTTTATAGCCTACATAAGTAAAACGCAAACCTGCGCCTTGAGGAACATCCAATTCAAACTCTCCGTCCAAGTTAGTAGTTACACCTGTTACCACCTTACCGCCTTGCACCACGGCCACATTAACACCTATCAACGGCACGTTTTCTTTACCGTCTACAACGACGCCTCTTACTTTACCTCCTCTCACAGGATTCTGCTTTACCGCACTGATAACCACCGTATTATTGCTAATAGTATATTTCATCCCATATTTCGACAGGCAAGAGGACAAAGCCTCTTCTACGGTCACGTTCTCCATCTGTAAGGTCACATCATGAATCTTATCCACTTCGTCCACACTGTACGAGATACCGTAAGCGGAAGATTTCATGATTTCCGAAATAGCCTCTTTCAATGTAGCATTCTTCAAGTTTACGCTGATCTTCTTGTCATCCAACTCCGCCCCAAGAGCGACGTTCGTAAAGAGCAGAAGCAGCAACGCCCATAACCCTAAGGGCTTCAATAGCGCATCGACAGTCCTGCTGCCGAACCAATTTAAGTTTACTTTCATAAATTCTCTCTTTAAAATTTAAAATGTTTATATATAGTTAATGTGTAGCAAACCGATTACTCCCGTTGCGAGGAGATGGTCACCGTACGCCCTTCCACAGAATAGTCCACTTTGCGGGTGAGGCGTAATAGTTCCAACACGTATTCTATACGGCTGAATTTTTGAGCTTTGACAAGAAATGAATAGCGGGCTGTTTCCGGCGAATCGAACCGGACGGTGATATCATACCGCCGTTCCAGATCTTTGGCTATATCTTCCAAAGTGCGGTTATTAAAATAGAGCAACTCATGCATCCATGCCGTGCTACCTTCAATATCGGCTCCTCTCCTTTTACCGAAAGTACCGGAGTCCTCATCCCCATAGACTTCTTCACCGGGGGACAAGAGGATTTGGTCGCCCGACTCATGGTTGACTTGCAGCTTGCCTTCCACCAACACTACACCGAACGTCTGCTCATCCGGATAGTCCTTGACATTGAAGGAGGTGCCCAACACTTTGGCCTGCAACCGCGACGACTTGACAATGAAAGGGCACGAAGGGTTGGGCTCCACTTGCAGATAAGCCTCTCCCTCCATATACACCTCACGTACCTTTTTTCCTTTAAAAGACACCGGATAAGTCAGTTTCGACTGGGAATTCAAATAAATCTTAGTTCCATCCGAAAGGGTAATTTCACACTCCCGCCCACGCGGAACAACCAGTTCGTTGTACAACACTTTCTCCGACAAGGAGTCGGAAAACGCCCAATCATCATATTCGATTTTTCCTTCCGGAGAGGTCACAATATTAATACCATTCGATTCGAAGAGAGAATAACGGGAGTCAGCCAGTAAATAGTTTTCGCCCGTAGAGAGTTTCAATGAGATATTGTAATACACCTCGGGTATCAGCACCTTCGGCTCTGACGGCGATTGCAGTTCTTCCCTCTGCATGAAGTGGAATGTTGCACTTAAACCTATCAACAATAGAGTCATAGCCGCCACGGTATAATAAAACCTACGTCTCTTTTGCGAACGGTCTTCCAGGTTTCGTATGAAACGGTCCAAGTTTTTTTGTTTACGTCCTTTTAATGTATATAAAAGCTGTAAATCTTTTCTGAGTTTCTTCGATTGAGCTAATTCATCCCATACGGAAGCGAGTTTCGGATTCTTTTCCGCTACCTCATTCCGTGCCTCTATAGGGTCTTTACTTTTCTCCATATTTGCCGTGCTTTATTGATATAACACAAAAAAGGCAAAAAGTCGTGAAGAGAAAACAATCTTTTTTTCAGAAATGTATATCAATGTTCACAAACTTTTCTCATTCTGCACCGATAAAGCAGCCAAAAGAGTGTAAAATAGAAAAGAGAAAACGAAATGGGGGGGGGGGAAATAGAAAAGGAGAAACTCAAAGCACTACAAACACATAAACAAAATTCTGCCGAAGAGTTTTAATAGCCAAATAAATATGAGTTTTTATGGTATTAAGGGAAAGATGCATTTCTTCTGCTACTTGCGCATAACTTTTTTCTTCAAAATAAATTTTCTTTAATACTTCTCGACATTGGGGAGGCAAAGATTCTACCGCCTCATAAATTCTTTCTAATTTATCCATATAATCCCGTTCAGCTTCATTATCATCTTCCATATCAAACAAATCTATCGATTCAGCCAAAAAAGATTCCAACTTCCGAGTACGTAAATAATTCAAGGCAGCATTTTTCGCACATATATATAGAAAAGCTGGTTTACAATCGATAAATCGATCCTTTTCCCATAATTTCAGAAACAAATCCTGAACAATATCCTCTGCAGTCTGAATAGAATCCACAAATGAATTCACATACAATACGAGATGTTCAAAATGTTCTTGAAACGTCTCTATTGCTTTCTCTTTGAATTTGTTATGTAGTCCTACAATCATAAAAACGGAGTCCTGTATTTGACAAAGATAGAGATTTGATGACAATAAAAAAAGAATCTCTGGTAAAATAACATTTCCAGAGATTCTTCCTATAACTCACACAAATAAAAATCACAACGGCATATTACCATGTTTCTTTGGCGGCAGCGTTTTCATTTTATTATGCGCCATATCCAACGCCTGAATTAGTTTCCGGCGTGTCTGCTTGGGAAGGATGATTTCGTCAATATAACCCAGTTCGGCCACACGGTATGGATTGGCGAAGTTTTCCCTATACTCTTCGATAGCTTTCTTTTTCGTCTCTTCATCTGCTTTACGATAAAGGATATTCACCGCTCCTTCGGCTCCCATCACGGCAATTTCAGCTGTAGGATAAGCCAGGTTGATATCGGAACCGGTCTGTTTACTAGACATCACAATGTAGGCACCGCCGTATGCCTTACGGGTAATCAACGTCACCTTAGGTACTGTAGCCTCGGCATACGCATACACAATCTTCGCCCCATGACGAATAATGCCATTATGCTCCTGTGTACAGCCCGGCAGGAAACCGGGAACATCCTCAAACGTCACAATGGGAATGTTGAAACAATCGCAGAAACGAATAAAACGAGCTATCTTATCAGAAGCATCAATATCCAGCACACCCGCTAAAAAAGCCGGCTGATTAGCCACAATACCGACCGACTTGCCTCCGAGACGGCCAAAGCCGATCAAGGCATTTTTAGCAAAATGCGGCATTACCTCAAAGAAATAATGGTCATCGAGCACAGGCTCTATGATGTTCTTCATATCATAGGGTACATTCGGGTCGACAGGAACCACGGTTTGCAACGATTCCTCTTCCCGATTTACATCATCCGTGCAAGGGCCTGTAGGTGCATCCTCCATATTGTTGGAAGGCAGGAAGCCCAACAGTTCACGGATTCCCATCAGTACTTCTTCTTCCGAATTGCCTAGAAAATGAGTTACCCCACTTTTGCTGCTATGGGTGTAGGCACCGCCCAATTCTTCTTTGTCTACCTCTTCGTGCGTAACGGTCTTTACTACATCCGGTCCGGTAACAAACATGTGGCTGTTCTCTTTTACCATAAAAATGAAATCGGTAAGAGCCGGAGAATAACAAGCACCGCCAGCACAAGGACCTAATATGGCAGATATTTGAGGAATGACACCTGATGCGATGGTATTCTGATAGAAAATAGACGCATAACCGGTAAGACTTTCCACTCCTTCCTGAATACGTGCGCCTCCCGAATCGTTTAACGCAATAACAGGCGCACCGTTCTTCAAGGCCAAGCTCTGTACTTTTACAATCTTTTGCGCATTCACAGCACTCAACGTACCGCCGTATACGGTAAAATCATATGCATAAACAAATACCTGACGACCATTGATTTTTCCATAACCGGAAACCACACCGTCACCCGGAATATGATTCTTATCCATCCCAAAGTTTGTACAACGATGCACCGCCAGTTTATCCATTTCTACAAACGTTCCTTTATCGAGTAACATTTCAATGCGTTCACGGGCTGTCATCTTGCCGGCTTCGTGCTGTTTCTGTATGCGGTCTAACCCACCACCCAATTCTGCTGAATGGTTCTTTTCCTCAAGCTGCTTGTATAGTTCTTCTCTTTCCATCCGTTTATTCTTTTACATCTAAATCCAACAATACCAACACTTGGTCGGTGTTTACCGTATCGCCGGGATTGACTAATATTTCTTTTATCACACAATCAGAAGTCACTTTGTAATTACTTTGCATCTTCATGGCCTCAATCACCACCACCGTATCGCCGGCCGAAACTCGGTCGCCTGTTTTCACAGGAACCTCCACAATCTTACCCGGCATCGGCGAAATGATTTTATCATCCTGACGTTCATCCCCATTCTTCTTTAAACGGAGATATTTAGCGCTGGAATCAATAATATCCACATTATAAGAAGAATAATGTGTATTTACTTTATAACTCTTTCCATTTTCCGAACGAATCAATTCCGCATTATACGACTTTCCGTCATGCAATATGGAACAAGAGCCACGTTCCACCATTGTCACATCCACTTCGTATTCCTTACCATCAATAGTAAGGCAAACGGTGTTTCCGTCTTTACTGAGCAGTTCCACTTCGGCTACTCTATTACCTATATGTATTTCCATACTCGATCATTGCTTATTAAATTCTCAATACTCCCTTATGCAGCCCAAACGCTCTCCAACGACTAATTGGACGGTTATCCGTTTCACCATTGGGTTTGTTTTCTTCCAAATTCATCAAATAATCGATATAAGAAGCTATCAACGCTATATTTTCGGTTTCAATATTGCTCTGGGAAAGACGTTTTTGCAGATTTTCCCCATTCTTTGCAATAAATCCCGTATCGTATTTACCTTGTACAAAATCAGGGGTACCCATAATGGCCCGAAGATAGCTGATATTATTCTTCACTCCTGTTATCTTATATTCGTGAAGCACGCGGCACATTCGTTCAATGGCGTATTCGCGGGTTACAGCCCACACAATCAGCTTACCGATCATAGGGTCGTAATGCACTGGAATCTCATACCCTTCGTATACATAACTATCGATACGTACGCCAATGCCATTGGGCTCAATAAGCTGGCGTATGATTCCCGGCGATGGCATAAAGTTAAATTCGGTATCTTCGGCACAAATACGGCACTCTATGGCATGCCCGCGCTGTTTGATATCCTCTTGTTTCAAACGTAACGGGAAACCGTTTGCCACATTGATTTGTTCCTTCACCAAATCCACCCCTAAGACCTCTTCTGTAATAGGATGTTCTACCTGTAAACGAGTATTCATCTCCAGAAAATAGAAATTACGGTGTTTGTCGACCAAGAACTCTATGGTTCCGGCACCTATGTAATTTACCGCTTTGGCAGCCGCTACCGCCGCTTCTCCCATTTTTGCCCTCAATTCGGGTGTAACAAACGGAGAAGGACTTTCTTCGACAATCTTCTGATTACGGCGCTGTACGGAACATTCGCGTTCACAGAGATGAATGACATTTCCATACATATCACCCAATATTTGAAATTCGATATGATGAGGTTCTTCTACAAACTTCTCAATATATACCGTATCATCACCAAACGAAGAGAGCGACTCGGATTTCGCATTCAAATAAGCCTCTTTCACTTCTTCTTCCGAACATACAAGACGAATACCCTTACCACCGCCTCCCATAGAGGCTTTCAGCATAACAGGGAAGCCTATCTGGCAAGAAATTTCAATCGCTTCTTCCACGCTTTGTAACCCTTTTTCCGTACCGGGTACCACCGGCACCCCGGCAGCTTTCATACACTTACGGGCCGAAATCTTATCACCCATCCGGTCCATCGTCTCAGGAGACGGTCCGATAAAAATAATTCCCTCCTCTTTACAGCGACGTGCAAAAGTGGAATTCTCCGAAAGGAAACCATACCCCGGATGGATAGCATCGGCCTGATGCATCTTAGCCGCAGCAATTATTTTCTCTATATTTAAATAACTTTCTTTCGATGCTGCTGGCCCTATCAAACATGCTTCATCGGCATATAATACATGGCGGGCAGTTCTGTCGACCTCCGAGAAAACAGCTACGGTGCGTATGCCCATTTCGCGGCACGAACGCATTACGCGTACAGCGATCTCTCCTCGATTTGCAATCAAAACTTTCTTTATCATCTTTTATCTCATTTAAAAAGTTGCACAACAACCGGACGCACCCTGATTCCGATCAAGGCACTTCCTTCATTACTTATCATTTATTTAAGGTTAATATACCGACTGCCTCCTAACCCACGAGGATAAACAGGGTTTGTAAAAAGATTGGCAGGTATTCTGACTCGCTTCTATTCTGAAGCCTTCCCGACATCATAAACGACAGCAGTGGCAAAAGTGTTTTTCAGAACATAACAAAGCTTCACAGCAGCGGGACTGTTCAGGATTTACACCTGATTCCCTTTTCATTCTCTTCACCATTTATTCCATTCAGTAAGAGAAACCAATCGGGGCGCAAAGATAGTCCATTTTTTTGAAACAGTTCAATCTACAACTATTTATTTGCTCAAAAAGGGAAAAACTGTGCAAGAAAAGACAGTATTCCTGCCTGTTTAGGAGAAAAAAGACAAGTACTTTACAGGTAACAACAAATGCTTTGACTGCTTCTATGAAACAGATGTGTATATTGCAAAGAGTAGTGCCACGCCGTTGGCATAGATGTGACATATAGTTTGGCATAGTTGTGACATACGGCTTGGCATAAACGTGACATACCTATTGGCACGGTTGTGACACAAGAGCGAACAATGTTATACCACAGATGCGGCATGAACCGGAACATAGGTATACCCATCTTTCTCAAAGAGGTTTGATACTCATCATACAATGTCATATTGTCGAACACCAGATTGCCTAAAGTCATGCCGATGACTTCACGCTTTTTCTCAGCGAATCCACTAGCTCTTGCAAATCTTCTATCGTTTCCGTACGCCAACGTTTCATATCTCTCGAAATGTCCCCACGAAGAGAGATTTTAGTTGAGGATAAAAGGACACCGGCCGAAATCACATTCAGACCCGCCACTTCACCTTGCAACGCCAACAACCAGTTAGAAGGCATGCTCTTTGTAATATCGTCTTCACTAACCGTTTGAATAGAAAAAAACAATCCTTTTTTCTCGCGTTTGATACCCAATGCCGTCACCACCACATTGTCCATCATGATGGATTCGTCTTCCAATGTACGTTAATGACATTGTTTCCTTTATAAGCCCTGGCTTTTCGGATAGCCCCATAAAGTTGTCGAACTACATACACACGATAGTGTAAAAGGCTTCCTTCAAGTTCGAATTTGCAAGTCCTTTAACAGGGCTACGCTTCTGTAAGAAATGTACCGGGAATTGGAATCTTATCCAGAACCATCACAAAATATTTATTCAAACGACGAAGGGAAAGCAAGTAACTGATATGCCAGCGCTCTAGCCATACGTTCATGCCCTTTCGCATTAGGATGCAAGCGGTCCGTATTCCCATCATGGAAGTAACGCACATGCGAATCATTCAAAGGATACAATCCACAGATACTATTCAAATCAATTACCGGAATCGCCCAAACATTAGCCGTTTCCTTCACAGCTTTCACATATTCATCTACATACAGACCTATTTTATTGGGAAATAATTCTTCAGGCTGTATATTATTCCCGCTGAAACGAGCTCTCGCCCGGTGAATAGGAGTCAACATAATAATCTGTTTTTCAGGATAGTTTGTTTTCAGAAAGTCCATCACAAGGTTAATCCGCCCCCGAAAAGTGGAATCATTCAATACTGGTTCCCTATACTTACGACATTCTGTCAGTCCTCCTTTCACTTCCGTCTCCCGTTCACTCTCAGCATACCATTCTCCCAATGGAACTCCTCCGTTATAATCATTGGTTCCAGCAAAAATGAAGATAGCATCAATACTGTCACCTTTTTCCTCCAGCAAACGCTTCGCCTGCTTCAGGATTCCATCCATCCGGTTTCCGTTGAGTCCATATACACATGGTGTAAAATGCAACCATTCTGCTAAATATTCCCAATAACATTTGGTAGTGCCCACTCTTTTTTTGTCCGTGATGGAATCTCCTAAGAAAGCTACTTTTTTTCCTCTCCACTGACTGTTTTCCAAAACAGCAGGGTGTTTTGTTCCTATCTCTCCATCTGACAATGGCGCCGGATATACATTCGCCGATAACATCAGAAATATGAAAAAACAAGCTATTATACGTCGGTTCATATGATCTTACTTTTTTTATTATTGCCGCAAATTTAGATATAAATCCCGACTTATCTACCAATACGATGAAAAAATCAGGACCAGACTGCTCTTATCTCACAATCAACTTATTGTCTTCCAAAGCGATCCGCACCTTCTGTAAACAGTTCAAATTATCAACAGCCTGTGCGAGACTTGCGCTACGCAATGCACTAAAATGCATTTTATCGTTCGCACATGCCGAATTTTCAAACACCACCCCTACATTATACCAACGGGCTAAGTCTTGCAAAATCTCAATAAGAGGTTGATTCTGAAAATAAAAATAACCATTTACCCACTGTGTGATACCATAAGTATCCACTTCCTGCAGAACACGGATATGTCCATCTTCTTCCACGCATGCTCCCTGACCAGGCTTCAAAATAATATCAGAATCCGAATTGCTTGAAGGTAAAATGGAGATGGAACCATCAATCAATGATACTTGAGTTTTTTCTGATGCATAATTCCGGAAATTGAACTCTGTTCCCAGCACACGTACTTTCATCTTGTCGGTCTCCACCACAAAAGGACACTCTTTGTTGTGAGCCACTTTAAAATAAGCCTCCCCCGTTAGAATGACTTTACGTGAATCTTTTGTAAAAGCCGTAGGAAATTGTAAGCTGCTTTCAGCATTTAGCCAGACATCCGTACCATCAGGCAATGTTACCTTAAAGTCGACGCCTCTTGGAGTGGATAAAGTTCTCATCTTTACCTTCTTGTCTACAACAGGAGCTTTATCAGTTTCCGACGGAGAAAAGAAAGAAATAGAATCTTTCCTGACAAAAGAGTGCAATTGTTCACCTTCGCTTTCCAAAACAACCACCTGAGGACGCTCATCATACTCCATAGCAACCAAAGACGGTTCCCTCACAATAGAAGTCAGAAAAGCATAATGATATATAAGCAAACCGACACATACAGCCGCCGCTCCAGCCAAGGCGGCTCCCCATACATGCCAGCGTGTTTTTTTCTCAGAGGACTTTACGGAAGATATTGTATTCCGCTTAAACATATTCCAAGCCCGATCCACATCTGGAGAAGCGGTATACTCTCTGTTTGCCGTCATCTGAGCTAAACGATATAAACGATAATCTGTCTTGTTTTCCGGTCGAGAAAAAAACTCACGAAGCTCCTCCTCCGAATAATTCTCCGGATGATTCAATATAGAAGTAAAATCATACTCCCTCTGCTGTTCTTTTAGATCTGTTTCGTCCATGTTATATAAATAACGTATCAACTACCTAATCAGTTACCTTTTACAGCCTTTTTCTTAAATTCCCTACGTAAAATGGCAAAAGCTTTCACCATATGTTTATGAATGGCAGCTTCACTCAAATTCATTGCTTCAGCCACCTCTCTATACTTCAGTCCCTTGAAATAACATTGCTCAAAAATCAAACGTGTCTGAGAAGAAAAAGTAGCAAGAATCTTCCGCATATAAACAATATCCTCTTCCAGATCTTCCACATCCTCCTCTCTCCATTCCAATTCCATTTGCAGAAAGAACTGCTGGTATTGCTGTTCAATAGACTTATGCCGAAGATAATCGATACTCCGGTTACGTACCGAACGGTATAAATACGCATCTGCCTTCTCTTCCCTCAGTCTGACATATTGTCCCCAAGCTTCCCCGAAAACATCCCCTACAATATCTTTCGAAACTTCTGCATTTCCCGTTATATCATAAGCACAATAAAAAAGCCGGGAATAGTTTACCTTAAACAATTCCTCAAACTCTTTCTCTAAAAATGCAACATGCCCCATTTAAATCGGAATATTAGAAGTACTAGGATAAGTAAGTTCACCTATTTGTCGCACTATCGTATCGAGTGCAAACATAACCATTTTTACGTAAATACGGCACGCTTTTATCAGCAAAAGTTCAAATCGGTAAACTTCAGGCGGTAATATCCGAAAAAAAAGAATAATCGAGTAGGAGTAAAACGAAGTAACAGTTTCCATCCTTCTTTCGTTTTCCGACCTCTCACACCACCACACATGCTGTTCGGCACGTAGCGGTTCTTTAAGTATGATGCAATTGGCTATACAGTTTGGTCATAAAGAGATATCCTACCTTGAGGAGGTGTTGGTTAAAAATGTATCGGGTTCATATCCAACTGTTGGAGATATGCCAGTAACCCTTTTGAGTGTTGCTCCATTGCCAAACTCTCCAATTATCAGTACCATATCTTTGAAGATTTACCTATTTTCAACTTTTCCATATATACATACGAAATCGATGTTGATACCTGTATTGGTTTCTCTTATAACAGATTTCATATCTGCATAACTATCATAAGCCAGGATTTCATTCCATGGCTTTTTTTAAATCCAAAACATGTTGTGCAAATGTTGTGCAGCCACTATAAAAAGAAAACGCTAACTACTTAATAAATAAAGCAATTAGCGTTTTCTTCTGTACTCGGAGCGGGACTAATAATATTATATTCTATTACTTTATAAGTAATCTTGTTTTCACTGATATTCAATAATATACCTATTCACTCAACATAGCACAAAGGTAATACAATATAATAGAATAACAAATAATTGCCCGTAAACTTGCCCGTAAAATCAAATATCGCTATATTTGCCATACATAAAACTGGAAGCTATGGCAACATACAGATTTGAGCTTAATGACAAACCTTCAAGAAATGGCAAGTATACTGTTTTTCTCCGTGTGACAGTAAACGGAAAGAGAAAGAAATTCAAAACGCCAGTTGAAATAACCAGAAGGTCTGATTGGAATCCAACCCCCAAAGGAGATAATTGGATAAGACCATCCGAACCTAATTCTAAAGTATGGAACCAAACATTATCTAAAACCATAGAGAAGGCAAAGGAAATTTACGAAGAACTTGCCAGCAATGGAGCAGTTACTTCGGAAAAGGTTATATCTGGAATTAATGCAGAATCAAATGTATTTTCATTTATTACCTTCGCAGAAGAATTTGCAAAGAATACCTATGAATCAGGAGAGTACCGGACATATACAAAATATATCACTCTTCTGAATAAATTAAAATTCTTCATCAATGGAGTACCCCCCAAAAGCATCCTTACTATCCCTCGAAATGGAAAGGAATTAGAAATATATTTGAGTAAACTTAAAAAGGATTTACTTTTCAACGAAATCACTTTGTCTTTTTTAAATAAATTCAAAGCCTATCTTAAGAGAATCCCAAACTCAAAAAACGCTGAACTAACCTTGCATCAGAACACTATAAGCAAACAGTTTGACAATTTTAAAAGCCTCTACAATAAAGGCAGAATAGAACTCAGAGAAAAAGGACTATCAATTAAAGATAACCCTTTCGACGATTTCGAGTGTGAAACGATTGATACCAATAAAGAAAAGCTAACGTGGGAAGAAATAGAACGATTGAAAAATTTGGATTTAGAAGAAAACAGCTTAATATGGCATTCTCGCAACTGCTTCCTGCTAGCGTTTTATTGTGCTGGAATGAGAGCCGGTGATCTAATTCAGTTAAGAGGAACAAACATTCTATATGAGCGTGGAGACTGGCGTATTAGTTACCGTATGGATAAAACAGCAACTGTAAAAGAGATACTCCTCCTTCCTGAAGCTTTGGAAATAATAACCAAGTACATAGATTTACAAAACCGAACATCTGATTATGTATTTCCGCTATTAGATAATAAGGCAAACTATGCGAAAGCTATCACATGGGAAGATAAGGAACGGCTACCACATGAAGTAAAAAAGCATCTTCTTCAACAGGTCAATAGCAAAAACAGTCTGCTAAATAAGTATTTGAACAAAATGGCAGTAATGGCAGGCATTACAAAAAAGATAAGTATGCACATAGCTCGGCATTCATTTGCAAACATTGCCAGGCAGAAGAAAGTTAACGTGTACGATATTTCAAAGGCTTTAGGGCATTCTTCTCTAAAAATAACGGAATCTTATCTTTCCAAGTTTGACACAACAAGTCAAGATGCCACAATGAAACAAGTCTTTGAGACAAAATTCACAGATGAAGAAACCTTAATTAAACAACTACAAGCTCTTGATTCTGACGCTATAAAAAGAATTTTAAACAAGACTATCAAACAATAAATACAGACTAATATGATATTTACAAATAATCAAAAAGTAGAATTTGAAGCGTTATGCGATATGTATGGATATGTATCTATCCGCAATAATAAAAACGCATTTATGCTATTCAGCTATTTTATAAGCGAAAATGACTGGAAGGATTTAGTCATCGGAAACAATCTAAAAATAGCCTTATTCATTAAGTTTCTAAAGAGCTGTGCAGGAAATGGAATACAATTAACCAGTACAGTAAGTAATCCGGAGAAGGGGGAAGTAAAAGGAAGTGCTAAAAAAATTATCATAGATGACGAATTGCTATTGGACAACATTTACCTGTTGGCTAACACCTTACTTGAGGCTAATTCGGACGGCACTTACCAATATGAATTTGATTGGGAATTTAAAGACAAAATAAAATACAAAAGAGGTCTTGCTCCGGTCTATGAAATACAGGAATCCCCTTTCTATACAGAACCATATACCGATGAAGAATTAAATTCAATAATAGCCTATGAATCAAATAGAGAAAAGAGAAAGAACCTTACTCCAAACGCATCGATAGGGAAACGACTTAGTTTCATATACAACGCTTTGATCAAACAAAAAATATTTGGAAATACAGCTCGGGGCGAAAAGACTAAAGAATATAGTTTTCTTTACGACTATCTGGTTTTAATTGGAATAACAAATAATATAGGAACCGGCTACTCTGGATATATTGGAAAGGAAAAATATACCCATGTCAAAAATTGGATAAGCGCATATCAAAATCATACAGAAAAATAGTCTTTTGGATTTGAGTAAATATTTAGGGTAAAAAAGTAGGGTATTATCCCGAAATTTTACCTTTTTTTATTTTTCTATAGAATCCAAAGAAATTTACTCCCTTTGTATCATCGAATTAAAACTGATTATTATAATTCAAAAATATGATGCAAATGGTAAATGAAAGCAATGCGCCCACTTCGTTGTCAATGGCGGTAGTTCCACAATCCTTTCTTAATGGATTGATGGATGAAGTTAGAGAGGTAAAAAGCCTTCTTCAAAAGAAGTCAGAAGAAGAAGTAAACAATCAGTGGATTGAGTCTACCCAAGCAAGAAAAATGCTTGGAATATCTGCGAAAACGTGGCAGACTTATCGAGATGAAAGAAGAATCCCTTTTAGTCAATTTGGAAGAAAGATTTATGTGAAACGTGCTGACTTAGAGAAATTCATGGCAGATCACTACATTGATTCTAATAAATAAGAAAGGAGTTGCCCTATGACTAAGCAAAAGAACAACTCCAAATATCTTGGGCACGATTATACAGACAAAAGTACTGATTCCGCACGACTTATCCAATCAGTCAGAAGGTTATTTTTATCCGGCGGCAAGTTTACTGCCCGGCAGTTGAACGAATTAGCTGGTTTCAACGATGCCCGGAAGATTATCTCCGTCCTTCGCAATAATGAAGGTTGGAACATAGTAGATTGTCGTTTACCCAATGGCTGTAAGCTTTATTGGTTGGCTGGGAAAGGAGGTTATGATGAGTGAGGCAACTGAAAAAATTGTAGGTGAGTTTGAGAAAACCACTAATCAGAACGAAGATTCCAACCGGAAAATAAAACGGGCATCTGACCTAATAAAACGGGGAGTAAAAGAAATCCCTATGCTTTTTGCACCTGTATTTCCCCGTGTTGGCGTTGCTTTATTTGCCGGAAGTTCTGATGGCGGGAAATCTATGCTATTGCGTTGTATGAGCATATGTACAGTAACAGGACGTGATTTTCTAGGATGGAAATACAGAGGCGTTCATCGTTCCTGTATTTTCGTTGCGACAGAAGACGATGAAGAAGCGACATCTTATTTGCTCACAAAGCATGAAAAAACCTACGGAGATCGGGCAGACGATTTGCGTAATCTTCGTTTCGTGTTCAATTCCGAAAACATCGTTGCAGAGCTTGACTCTGAACTCACTATTGAACCCGCTGACCTTGTTATAATTGATGCCTATTCAGATGTTTTTGACGGGAAAGAACAGAATAATGCTGCGCAAACGAGAGCATTTATCAATAAGTTCAAAGCCTTGGCTGAAAAACATCAATGCCTGTTTCTTTTCCTACACCATACAGGAAAGAGAACGGAAGACCTTGCACCATCAAAGAACAACTTTGTAGGCAGTCAGTCTCTTGAAGCTTCGGTAAGGCTTGGCATAGAACTGCGTGTTGACAGAACGAATCCCGAGCAACGACACTTCTGTATAGTGAAAGGCAATTACTTGGGTAGCCAATATAAGCAATCTTCCTTTGTGCTGAAAATGGATGAAAACTTTGTGTTCACTGAGACTGGAGATAGGGTAGCTTTTGATAGCTTGGCTTTGAACCCGAATCAGGGTAAACCTCAATCGAAAGGAAAGCAGCCATCTGATTTCACTCCAGAGCAACATCTTGCGTTTTTACGTGAAGTTGCATCCAAACCAAAATCGAAAAATTACTTAACAAGTGCCGTAATGGATAACTTCGGGTTGAGCGATAAGACTGCAAGAAAGTTCATTGATTACTACATCGAAGAAGAGTATCTGAAAGTTTTGGAAGGGAAACCTTATTCAACATATCAAGTCAATGAGAGAGAACTACCGTTTTAAGGTATGGTATGGTACTCTACCATACTACCACACCACAGATAAGGAGGTATGGTATGGTAGTACCTCCTATAGGGGAAGTACGTACCATACCACACCTTCCTTTTTATCATCTGAATTTTAAATGAAAATCAAAACCAATATGAAAGCTGAAAATAATATTCCAACAATAGAAACGCAGATAACAATCTGCACCGAAGTTAAACATGAATCTATGATTCTTTTGATGTATGGTTTAGTTCCGAATGAGTATATTATGGATTCCGTCAAAGAAGCAAAAAAAATGCTGTCTAAGGGGAAGTTATACATTGAGCTTACTAATGGACGTATAAACAGCTCGAATAAGTTCAGTGAGTTTGAGATTGACAGAGCTGATGAATGTCCGATTGAAGCCTACAAGTCGATACTTATTGATAACCTCGCATTTGCCACCTTACTGCAATATGCTTTTAGTTTCATCCCCGAAAAATAGTGCCGCTATGAATGAATCCAAATATCACCTCCAAAAATACGCCGGAATGATTACCCGGCACACGTGCCCCCAATGTGGACACAAGGGAGAATTTACTTATTATGTTGATGAGAGAAACATTCCTATTGATGAATCGTGCGGCCGTTGCAATCGGGAACGCTGCGGTTATCACCTGACACCTTCGGAATATTTCAAGGCACACCCGACCGATAAACGGAATGAGTTTGATACATGGAAACAACCGGAACCAATAAAAGTGATTCCCGTATCTTACTTACCCTTGACGTTATTAGCAGCAGATACACACCGAAGCAAGAACAATCTATTCCGATTCATGGCTAAAGAGTTTGGAGAAGTTGAGGCAAATCGTGTCTTTGAGACCTATCATGTGAGTACATCCAAACACTGGGCATTTATGAATGGCTTAAGCACCGTTTTCCCACAAATAGACAGTCAAGGAAGATTGTGTCGCTTGAAAGTCATGGGTTACAATCCTATAACAGGAAAACGCTTAAAGAAAAACGACACAGTACAATTATGGAATATGAAGTTCAAAAAATATGTTCCAGACACTCGTACTATCGACCGTGTTTGGTGGGCTGACAAACCGGCATTAAACAATTACGAATTAAATCTGGTGCAGTGCCTATTCGGTTGCCACCTGATTAAAGATGCTTCTCGTGTGGGAGTTGTGGAGTCTGAAAAGTCAGCCCTTATATGCTCTATTTTGATGCCTGAAATAACTTGGATCGCCACAGGCGGGTGTAATGGCTGCAAATGGACGGACCCAGCCGTTTTTCAGCCGTTAATCGGCAAAAGGGTAGTTCTGTACCCCGATAGTGGGATGCTCGCCAAATGGGAAGAAAAAGCTGAAATATTACGCAGTTCCGGAATAGATGTAACAGTCAGCCGGGCATGTGAGGGTTTGCCGGACAACTGGGATATTGCCGATGTGCTTCTTAGAGAACGACACGCAAAGAAAGGAATGACAGTAGGCGAAGTGCTCGCTTATGCCACCGAAATAGGAGTTATTAATCAAATTCACATAAACGTATGAAATTAAGAGAATATCAAAACGACATAGCCATACAAGCAGCATATAAACTGGTCGCTTTCGGTTGCTGTTATCTATCAATGGAATGCAGGACCGGTAAGACTATCACGGCATTGTCTACCGCTGATAACTTCGATGCTGAAAGTGTCTTATTCATTACCAAGTTAAAGGCTATACCAAGTATTAAGACTGATTATGAAGCGTTGAAACCGTCTTTCAAGTTGGATGTTGTCAACTATGAAAGTTGCCATAAAGCAAAAGGAAAGTACGACCTTGTGATTATTGATGAAGCCCACTCACTCGGTGCTTATCCTAAACCAAGTAAGCGTACTCAGGAAATCAAGGCTATTTGCGAAGGGCTTCCGGTCCTGTTTCTCTCCGGCACACCATCACCGGAAAGTTATAGCCAATTATATCATCAGTTCTGGGTATGTTCATCCTCTCCGTGGAAAGAGTATCAGACTTTCTACAAATGGGCAAAGGTCTATGTAAATGTGAAGCAGAAGAAAGTGAACGGTTATTTCATTAACGACTACAGCCATGCGGACAAAGCGAAGATAGACCGGGACACAAGAGACTTGTTTATCAGCTACTCACAGGAACAAGCCGGATTTGAGGTGAACATAAACGAGCATATATTATCAGTACCAATGAATGAATGTACCGGAAAATATATTTCTTCTTTGCGAGATAGCTTGATGGTAGAGATAGATGGTAATGCCATTTTAGGCGATACTCCGGCTAAATTACTTACCAAGCTGCATCAGTTATCATCCGGTACGGTAATCGCTGAAAACGGGTTTCATTTGACGTTTGACAAAAGCAAGGCTGAATTTGTCCGTAAGCAGTTCGCAGGGAAGAAGGTTGCACTTTTCTATGTGTACCAGTCGGAAGCAGAGTTATTGCAATCTGTTTTTCAGAACTGGACAGATAGCCCGGAAGAGTTTCAAGCCTCCACAGACAAAGTTTTCATTAGTCAGGTAAGACGTGCCCGTGAAGGAGTTCGACTTGATACGGCTGATGCTTTGATATTCTTCAATCTTGAGTTCAGTTTCTTGTCATACGAGCAGGGACGGAACAGACTTGTATCAAAAGAACGCACGGCACCGGCAGAGGTTTACTTCCTTTGCTCTGATTGCGGTATTGAAAGTAAGATACTGGATGCAGTACACGGAAAAGAATCATTCACTGCCTCGTATTACTTCAAACTTCAAAAACAATAGTTATGGAAATTTGGAGAAACAGAAATATAGAGGATTTACCTAATGAAACCTGGATAGATATCAAAGGTTATGAAGGCTTGTACCAAATTTCTTCTTTAGGTAGGGTAAAAAGTTTGCCACGTCTTATAAATGGCACGTTAGGGGGTACGTATATGACAAAAAAACGAATTTTAGCCCAAGGTTTAGATTACCGTTATCCTCTTGTTACTATACATCTAAACGGGGCGAAAAAGACTATACATGTTCATCGGCTTTTT
>ENA-OPCT01000346-OPCT01000346.1-human-gut-metagenome-genome-assembly--contig:-NODE-346-length-26230-cov-2.786743_pt1 | contig 26230 bp, 12 predicted proteins | sample MGYA00241572_ERZ501495 | MGnify/ENA primary metagenome ERZ501495 (study PRJEB25962, sample SAMEA2042580) | human gut metagenome | biome: human gut; feature: human-associated habitat; material: faeces... | reverse complement strand
CCATTCATCATCCGTAAGCTCATCGAGCGCGGAATTGTCAAGACTGTCAAGTCTGCCAAGAAGATTGTAGACCGTCGTGAGCCTGTAATCTGGGACATCCTCGAATATGTAATGAAGGGACATCCAGTATTGCTCAACCGTGCCCCTACACTTCACCGTCTCGGTATCCAGGCATTCCAGCCTAAGATGATCGAAGGTAAGGCTATTCAGCTCCACCCGCTCGCTTGTACAGCGTTCAACGCCGACTTCGACGGTGACCAGATGGCTGTACACTTGCCTTTGAGCAACGAGGCAATTCTCGAAGCACAGCTTCTCATGCTTCAGTCTCACAACATCCTTTCTCCTGCCAGCGGTGAACCTATCACAGTTCCTTCTCAGGATATGGTATTGGGACTCTACTACATTTCAAAGGTTCGTCCTGGTGCAAAGGGTGAAGGCCTTATATTCTACGGACCAGAAGAAGCAATCATCGCATACAACGAAGGACGTGTTGATGTGCACGCACCTATCAAATGTATCGTAAACGACCTCGATGAGAACGGCGATATCGTTAAGCGCATGGTTGAGACAACTGTCGGACGTATCATCATCAACGGCATCGTTCCTGATGAAGTTGGATTCGTCAACGAAGTTATCGGTAAGAAAGCACTCAAGAAGGTCATCTCAAAGGTTATCAAGTCAGTAGGTATGGCGCGTGCGTGCCACTTCCTCGACGGAATCAAGAACCTCGGTTATCAGAAGTCTTACGAAGGTGGACTTTCGTTCAACCTCGATGATATCATCATCCCTGCAGAAAAAAAGCAGATTGTCGATGAAGGTAACGATGCAATCGAGCAGATTCAGCAGAACTACGCATTCGGTCTCATCACCGACAAGGACCGTTACAGCCAGGTTATCGATACTTGGACAAAGGTCAACGAGAAGCTGAAGAAGACCCTCATGAAGCAGATGACAGAAGCCGATCAGGGATTCAACGCCGTATTCATGATGCTCGACTCTGGAGCCCGTGGATCTGCCGACCAGATTGCTCAGCTTGCAGGTATGAGAGGACTTATGGCTAAGCCCCAGAAGGCCGGTGCCGAGGGCGCACAGATTATTGAGAACCCCATCCTCTCCAACTTCAAGGAGGGAATGTCGGTGCTCGAGTACTTCATCTCTACTCACGGTGCACGTAAGGGTCTTGCCGATACAGCCCTCAAGACTGCCGATGCCGGATACCTGACACGTCGACTTGTTGACGTATCTCACGATGTCATCATAACAGAAGAAGACTGTGGAACACTGCGCGGACTTGTATGTACAGCACTCAAGGACGGCGACCGCGTTGTCGCTTCTCTTGCCGACAGAATTCTCGGACGCGTATCTGTTCACGACATATTGAACCCGTCTACAGGCGAACTCATTGTTGCCTCAGGTGAGGAAATCACAGAAAGCATTGCCGCCGAAATCGAAGCTGCTGGCATAGAGAGCGTAGAAATACGTTCAGTTCTCACTTGCGAAAGCAAGAAGGGAGTCTGCATGAAGTGCTACGGACGCAACCTTGCAACTTCACGCATGGTACAGAAAGGTGAAGCTGTCGGTGTCATCGCCGCACAGGCCATCGGTGAGCCGGGTACACAGCTTACGCTCCGTACGTTCCACGCCGGAGGTGTTGCCGGTAACGCCGCTGCCAATGCGCAGATCGTTGCCAAGACAAAGAGCCGCCTCGAGTTCGAAGAACTTCGTACCATCGATCGTCCTACCGACGAGCATCCTGACGGACGTATTGTTGTAGGTCGACTTGCAGAATTGCGTTTCGTCGACATCAACACAGGTATCGTTCTCTCTTCAGTGAACGTTCCTTACGGTTCAAGCCTCTTCTACAAGGAAGGCGATGTTGTTGAGAAGGATGCAGTTATTGCTACATGGGACCCATTCAACGCTGTCATCGTAACAGAATTCTCAGGAAAGGTTCAGTTCGAAGGCGTTAAGGAAGGTGTAACATACAGGGTTGAGCAGGACGATACTACAGGTCTCCGCGAGCTCATCGTTACAGAATCTAAAGACAAGGCAGTAGTTCCTACTTGCCATATCGTCAACGAGGACGGCGAAGTGCTCCGTACATACAACTTCCCTATCAACGGACATATCACAGTCGAGGACGGTCAGCGTCTTACTGCCGGTGACGTTCTCATCAAGATACCTCGCGTCGTAAGTAAGGCCGGCGATATCACCGGAGGTCTCCCACGAGTAACAGAGCTCTTCGAGGCCCGCAACCCTTCAAACCCTGCTGTTGTAGCAGAAATCGACGGTGAGATCACAATGGGTAAGGTTAAGCGCGGTAACCGTGAGGTCATCATCACTTCAAAGGTTGGCGACATCCGCAAGTACCTCATTCCGCTCTCAAAGCAGATTCTTGTACAGGAGAACGACTACGTTCGTGCCGGAACTCCGCTTTCAGACGGTGCAATCACTCCAGCCGACATCCTTGCCATCAAGGGTCCTACTGCCGTTCAGGAGTACATCGTTAATCAGGTTCAGGACGTATACCGTCTGCAGGGTGTGTCTATCAACGACAAGCACTTCGAAATCATCGTACGTCAGATGATGCGTAAGGTACAGATCAACGAACCTGGTGATACACGGTTCCTCGAAGGCGGTATCGTCGATAAGCTCGAGTTTGCAGAAGAGAACGACCGCATCTGGGGCAAGAAGGTTGTTACCGATGCCGGTGATTCTGAAACAATGCATCCGGGTATGATTGTTACAGCGCGCAAGCTCAGAGATGAGAACTCTATGCTCAAGCGCCGCGACCTCAAGCCTGTTCAGGTAAGAGACGCTGTAGCTGCAACATCTACTCAGATTCTCCAGGGTATCACACGTGCAGCACTCGGTGCTTCAAGCTTCATGTCTGCAGCATCATTCCAGGAGACAACAAAGGTGCTCAACGAGGCTGCAATCAGCGGAAAGACAGACCCACTGGAGGGTATGAAGGAGAACGTAATCTGCGGTCACCTCATCCCAGCAGGTACAGGACTCCGCGAATTCGAACGTATCATTGTCGGACCTAAGGATGAAATGTTTGAGCTTCGTAGGAACAAATTCGAAGAGGCAACAGCTGATAGCGCTGCAAACAATTGATTTTTTAGAATCTGAAATCAAATAAATAGAAGCTCGGCTTTGACATTTAGGTGTCAAGGCCGAGTTTTTTTGTATCTATATTCTTAGATGCAAAGGCCTTATTTCTTCTTCCTAATAATACTTTTTATTTGTTCTCGTAATTCCGTTTGTTTGTTCTCACAGTCTTGCGCTTGATTCTTTGGGCGCTCGCGTTTGTTTTTTCGAGCGCTTGCGTTTCAATCTGTGAGCGCTCGAAATTTTGTCTGCGAGCCCCTGTAAAACCTTAAGGTGCGCTCTGTCTTTTCATTTTCTTGTATGACGGCGTACCCTATGCCATAAGCATATTTCTTGTTTTATCTCTTTTCTTTTATCCCAAATCGGTCATTAGGATTTCTCGTTGCCATATGACACTGAGAAATCCTAATGACCGATTTGGGTTTATGAGATAGGTTGTCTTTGTGGACGCTTTATATTGTCTTCGGCATTTCTTATGCTGGTTTATCTGCTTCTGTTGAAGAAGAGTGCACCGTTCGTCTTTTCCCGCGTATACCTTCTTGCAGTACCTTTCCTGTCGCTGGTTATGACTTTCCTGTCCATAGAAATCGGCGAAAAGCCCCGACAGTAGTTTACGTTGACGCAGCTTCCTCTTTGCCTGCATCGTCAGACGTGGCCGTTAAAACAGCAATGCCCGATAATGTTGAGTATACGTTGTCTGATGTAGCAGAAAGTCTGCCGTCGATGTCTTTGAGCGATGTGCTGACTGCTGTCTATATACTTGTGTCTGCAGTGCTGTTTATGCACCTTGTGTACGGCGTTTGCAGTATCTTGTTTCTCCGACATAAATCGCGTAAATATAGGTTCGGACGGTTGAATATGTGTCGTTCTGCCTGTTCCAGAGTCAGTACCTGTTCAGATGATTCTGTTTGCAAATTTTATTAACCGTAGGCTGTGAAGCTGTTTCCGGCCTTAAATAAATATTGAACAATATGAAATGTATAGATAAAAGACTGAGTGTCATGCTCTTTACTGTGGCGCTTTTTGCAGTAACTTCATTGCTCGGATGCAAGACCAAAGCCGGAGCGCAGAGTTTGTTGCTGCGTCCTGAGAACCGTAAGCCCGAACTGGTTCGTCCTGCACGCTCATACCGTATTATCGACGAACGTACATTCCCGGGATACACCAAGGTGCAGACAGCAGATCCTCTCAGTGTATTAAAGTTGAAGTCGTATCCCATTGTCGGAATGTGGCGTACTCCTAAAGCCACTTATGTTGAATACGTGTGCAGACCTTATGCTGATTGGTGGTGGACTAGGTTCGAAAGTGAAACTTATCTGCGTGACCATGACACTGGCGATTGCTATAAGTTGAGAGATGTCGAGTACTTCCCACTTGACACGTGCTTCTTTATCGGTCAGCAGGCTGGCCAGTGTGTCAAATTCGTACTCGAGTTTCCTCCGTTGCCCGACAGTGTGAAAAAAGTAGATTACATTGCTACTGGTGGCCAGACGAGGGACAATATGGAAATCTATGATCATGTTCTTGACATCGATGTGCGGAAACTTGAAGAGATTTCTTTGGAAAATGCGCAGAAACCGCGCAGTGGAAAGATTATTTACTGATAAAGGCTTCTGTAGCTGTAGGTTTTGCATTGCAGGCAGGTTAGTGTAATTATGTTTGGAATGATATCTGGTAGATTTAAAGTGAGTATAGTATTATAGTATTTAAGAAAGAAAAAGGGTGGATTTAAAACCTGCTTTTGATGTAGAGAGAAGTACAGTGTGTGCATCTCTTTTTTGTGCCTGCGGTCTGCGTCTGAGCGTCGCTTTTGGTGTGCTGTTTCCTGTTTAGTTGGAGCTTACGCCATTAATTCCTAACTTTGCGGCTGTTTTAGGTTCCTGAACTTTTAAAAATGCGAAAAATCGGTATTTTATGATTACATACAAGAAACATTACAAATCTCTTATCGTACTTGGTGTCCCTATTATTATAGGCCAGATGGGTACCATTGTACAGTCGTTTGCCGACACTGTAATGGTCGGCCACTACGGCACGCTGGAACTGTCGTCGGCAGGTTTCACCAACAATGTGTTCAATCTTATTCTGATTGCCATGATGGGATTTTCCTACGGCAGCACCCCCGTCATCGGCGGATACTACGGACGCGGCGACCAGCTCGATGCCGGACGAGTGATGAAGGAAAGCATATTGAGCAACATCATGGTTTGGGCCCTGGCTCTTTTTGCTGCTACAATCGTGTACGTGAATCTTGAAAACATGGGCCAGCCTTCCGAGCTCATGCACCTTATCAAACCGTATTTCCTCGTGCTTCTGGCTTCGCTCCTTCCGCAGGCTATATTCAATGCCATGAAGCAGTTCTGCGACGGTGTGGCCGACACGCGTACCCCGATGTGGATTATGCTTATGGGCAACGTGCTTAACATCATTGGCAATTACTGTCTGATTTTCGGTAAGTTCGGTTGTCCTGAGATGGGACTTCTCGGTGCCGGTCTTTCCACCCTTTTTGCACGTATAGTCATGGCCATATCCATTGTTGGAGTGGTGTTTGCTTCCGCACGCTATAAAGTTTATATTTCCGGCTTCAAGATGCCTGCAACGCGTTCCGGCTTCAAGCATCTCTGCCGTCTCGGTTTCCCTATAAGTCTGCAGATGGGCATGGAGGCTTCGTCTTTCAACATCTGTGCCGTCATGATGGGATGGCTCGGTGCCGGTGCCTTGGCCGCACATCAGATAATGTGTACCGTCGGTTCTCTCTGCTTTATGATTTATTACGGCATAGGAGCCTCTACGGCTGTGCGCATAAGCCATTTCCGCGGTCGTGGCGACTGGGTCGAGGTTCGCCGTTCTGCTTTTGCCGGATTCTCGATGACGTTGCTGACCGGTGTTTGCATTTCGTGCATGATATTCATTTTCCGCACCGAGCTCATATCGTTGTTTACTTCCGATGCTGACGTTGTAGCCATCGCCCTCACCATTATTCCACCCCTGATGATATATCAGTTCGGCGACAGCATGCAGACCGTCTTTGCAAATGCTCTCCGTGCCATAGAGGATGTCAAGATGATGATGATACATGCTTTCATTGCATACGTACTTGTTTCTATCCCGTTGAGTGCACTTTTTGCTTTCGGATTTGGATGGGGACCGGCTGGAATCTGGTATGCTTTCCCGTTCGGACTTACCACGGCAGGCGTACTTTTCTACACACGTTTCAACGCTCAGACAAAGAAGAAACTGGCTTGACCTTCCGGCATCTGCGATGCAAAAGTTTTACAACTGTGCTGAAGACATGCTGTAACTGTGCTGATAATGCATTTCCCAGGCAACTGTTGTGCCTTTGATGGTTTGTTTATGTCTGCTATTTCATATCTTTGCGGACATAAACAACCATTATTTCTATTTGCTTATGAAAAAACTCTTTTTCTGTGCTGCACTTTCGTCTTCTGTCTTGTTTCCGGTCGAAATGGCGGCGCATTCTGATTTCTTATGCCGTAATGTATTTAAGCTCGGCTTTGAAACCGATTTGTCTTTCACCAATAAAGTTCCTTTTTTATCACCATCTGAGAAAAGTATGTCTTCATACGACAGGGCGCGCTATGCCGATGCTTCGCCTGAGAATCCGGTGCTGATGGAAGATGCGATAACCAATCCTAGCTTTGAGAGCAATTCTTTGTCAGGATGGACAAACGACGGAATGGCCGCGCAGACAAACAATTCTCCTGCTGACCAGGGTTGGCAGAAAGATGGAACGGTATATGCAGAAAGATGGCGCAGTACGAGCGTTTCATTGGGCGATGCTTCCATCACGCAACGCGTCTCCGGTCTGCCTGACGGCAAATACGTGCTTAAGGTTAGGGGACATGCTGTCAATCAGTCTGGTACACCGGCTGTAGTGTCCGGCACTGCTTTTTTCGCCGGACGGTTTGAAACTCCGGTATCTGCCGGCGGTGAATATGAGGTGGAGGCAGTAACTGTAGACGGGTATCTTGATATTGGAATGAAGGCTGTCAATTCAGATGCCAACTGGATTGCCTGCGACAATTTCCGTCTGTATTATCTCGGACGAAGTTTGGATGCTTTCAAGGAACTGTTGTCCTTGAAGCTTAAGGATGCGGTTGAGGATACAGTGTCTGCAGGCAAGCCTGGATATTTCAATCAGGATTGTCTTGCCGAGGCCATAAAGAAGGCTGAATCTGTGGAACAGACGGAAGATGCTGTCGTAGAGGCAATACATCTTCTGGATGCGGCTATGCAGGAAACAGAGGCTATAATTTCTGAATATGAACCATTGAAGAATGCCATTGAAGGACTCAAGGGACTTATTGAATCTTCCGGTTATCCCGATGAGTCTTTCGGCAAGTTGTATCTGGATAAGCTGGAGAATGCTTATAACGGTGCCGAAGATGCCCGTAAGCAGATTCCCGACCTGCTTGCATTGGCAGAGGAGTGCATGGCTCGTTTGTCAGATTATGAACGTCTCGGATGCAGTATTAATTCTGCAGAACTTCTCATAAATAATTCCAACTATCCTGGACGAAGTGATTTTCGTGACGCTATAAATGAAATTCGTGATATTTATGACGAGCCTTCCGATAAGGATATAAACGAGGCTCTGAAAAAACTTGCCGAGGCGAGCGATGCATACGTCGCAACACGCAGGTCGATGGTGATAAATGTCAGAAACGGAGCCATGTGGAAGGACAACCGAGGTATACCTGTTCAGGCGCACGGTGCCGGTTTCGTGCAGGTGGGTGAAACATGGTATATGATAGGCGAGGACCGTTCGAAGAGTGTTTCGGACATAAACATGTATAAGTCGAAGGATTTGAAGAACTGGACATTTGTTGGCAACATCGTTTCTAAGTCTACACATCCGGCTCTTGCAGACGGTACGCGTTTCATTGAACGTCCGAAGATTATGTATTGTGCCAAGACCGGACAGTTCGTTATCTGGTGTCATTGGGAAGGCCAATACTATGAACCGTCTGAAGCCGCTGTTTTCTATAGCGATAATGTTGAGGGACCTTATAAATTCCACTGGGGTGGACGTCCTATGGGCATAGCTTCGCGCGACTGCAATGTCTTCGTTGACGATGACGGAAAGGCTTATTTCATTTCTACTACCAACGGCAACCGCGATTTGGGATTGTTCGAGCTCTCGGATGATTATCTTGATATTGTCAAGCATACAACTATCTTTGCCGGTCAGGGACGCGAAGCTCCGGCACTCGTTAGGGTAGGCGATACCTACTATATGCTCTCTTCCGCTTGTTCGGGTTGGGATCCTAACCAGTGCAAGGTGGCATGGTCGAAGTCGCTGACTTCTGGATGGTCTTCTCTTCGGAGTATCGGCAATCCGATTGCCTTCGACACACAGGCCGCATCAATCCTAAAGGTTAAGGGCGGCGACGGAACTTCTTATCTTTACGTCGGTGACAGATGGCAGGATCCGGGTTTGGCCGAGTCGAAGACCATTATTTTCCCTGTTGATTTTGAAGACGGTACTTGTGTATATGATTATCGTCAGCAGTTTGATATTGATATGGGACGTGGCACATGGAGTGAAGCCGATGTTGAGTCCAAGCGTCTTCCAAGGACCGGATGGTCGATAACAGATGTTTCAAGCGAAGAAACCAGCGGTGAGAATGGACGTGCCGTAAATATCCTTGACGGCGAGATTGGTACTATATGGCATACCAAGTACAGTGGCGGTACAGCTCAGGCGCCTCACTCTGTATGCATTGACATGAAGAACGTGTATGAAATATCAGGATTCCATAGTGTTCCGCGCCGTGACAATTCTACTAACGGTCTAATACGCGAGTATATATTCTACGTCAGTGTTGATGGAAAGAACTGGCAGGCTGTTTCTGGAGGCAGTTGGATGCCGTATGATTCAGATGTGTATTTCGAACCTGTCAAGGCGCGTTATGTGAAGCTCGAAGCTCTGTCGGGAACTTATGCTTCTATGTCGGAGTTTTATGTTCTTCATGATACTGACGAGAACAGATCGGACAAGATGATTCCGTATTATACCTTGAACTCTGGTGCACCGGTGAATTCTTCTGTTGTCGAAGCAGAAATCGGAGACGATGTCAAGTTCTCTACAGCAACTGAAGGAGCATATTACGGAACGTGGGCTTTCTCAGGACCAAACGATATTAAATCGTCTGTTCGCGAATATACGATTAATAATCTATCTGTTTCTGATTCAGGTGTATATACAAGCCTTTATCTGAATCCTTACAACTACAGCAACCGTGTAGACTACACTTTGAAGGTTATCGATGCCACATCTGTTGATGAAGTAGCTTCCAGCAGTGCTGAAGTCGTTTCTGTTCGTTATTATGACCTGAACGGTACAGAACTTAAGGCTCCTTTGAAAGGCCGATGCTGCATCGTCAAGAAGATATATGACGATGGAACAGTGACGGTTGAGAAATCTGTTTATTGATTACTACCTTAACTTTCGATAAATCTATCTTCTGATTTAATGTTATTTCATGAAGCCCGGTTGAAGCCGGGCTTTTTCTTTGAGTGGGGCTTTGACAGCCTTGACCTCACCATTCTATCTTTTTACTACCTTACATTTTGCTTCGATACGTCCTTCTGACTGTATGCTTATTATGTACAGTCCCTGTGGATATTCACCGAGATGGAGAGTGCAGATGTTGTCTGCCATCTTCTGTGTCAGCAGGATTCGTCCGCTGAGATCCTGTACAACGACAGTTCTGTTTTTGTTTGTTTCTTGTCCTGCGGATACATTGCACTCGTCTTCAACCGGGTTAGGCCTAACCTTCATTGTTTCAGCCTCTGCCGATTCAATACCAGTTGCATCGGCTTTAACCTTGATGGTTCCGTCTGTGGTAAATGAAGCGAGATCCCATTCAAGGCCCTCTCCTGGTTTTTCAGGGCTCATCTGAACGTTTCCTGTGAGCTTGATGGATTTGAATGTCTTGAACAGTTCATAGCTGTCACCGTCCTTGTATTCGCCTCGTCTGTATTCCATTTCGATAATCGGTGACTTCAGTGTCACATCGCCTTCTACCTCGAAATAGTCAATATAGTTGCCTTGTTTTCTTACATGTATGCATCCGCCTTCGTTTACAGTCAGTTGACCGTTTATCTGCATTGAACCTCTCAGATATTCTGACTTTTCAGCTGCTATTGAACCGCCTTCATATACAGTAACGTTGTTTGTTGTTCCATTGCCACTCAGGCAACCTCCGTTGTAGACTTGTATTGTGCCCTCACTGCTTCCCTCGCTGTTGAGGAACAGTGTGCCTCCGTATACAGAGAATCCGATAGGTTGTTTGTTTGTCAGTGTGAGTGTTCCTTCTCCGTATTTCTTTACCACTGCAGTGTTTGCGAACAGACCGGCGTATGTTGTCGATTCATTGTTGTAGCCGATTTCATAAGTTCCTCTTCCTACAGTGCATTCCTTGCTTGTAGATGCCAGCGAACCGATTTTTGTCGTCAGATTCACTTCTGTGCCGCTTCCGGCCTTAGTGTGTACCAGCAGAACCTTGTCGTTGAGCACCAGTGATGTTTTAGACATGTCTGTAGCCTGGTTCAGGCGCATCTGTGAGCCTAAGGCGTGGAATGTTCCGTTGAATGAACTCATGTTCATCTGCCAGTCGGCTCTCACGTATGGAGTGGTGTAGTAGATTGTACCTTTTCCTGTCAATTTTCCTGTCAGTCTGCATCTCGAACCGCCTTGCAGAGTCACTTTTGCATCTTCCGGAATTTCGAGCTGGTAATTGAATACAGGTGCTGTTGAGCTGGAGTTGTTGTCGAATATCTTCAGTGTACCTGCATACGCTGTGAGTTTGCTTCCTGCACGTCCGAAAGTGGTGTTCCATGCACCCATGGCCAGAACTCCGTCCTTGAGTATGGTTTCCTTGTATTTGTTGGCACCAGGATAGTTCAGGTTCAGCTGTCCTTTGCCGTCTTTTACAAGTATACCTTCACCGTCGATTATGCCTTTTAGAGCTGTAAGTCCTGAAGGAATGTTCATTGTTACAGTATCTTCGATTGTCAGTGGCCTGTCGGTTGATGTATTTGTAGCCGAGATTTCAAGTTCTGTATCCTTCATTGTCCAGTTTCCTGCGGTTGCAGTTGCGGCACCGAGCGAACTGGCTTCTCCACCTTCGCCCATCTGTTTGATTTTTACTTTTCCTCCTTCAAGATTTACTGAACCTGTAAACGAATGCTTGCTGCCGTTTATTTCAAGCGTTCCGTTTCCTTTCTTCGTCAGTCCGCCTTTTCCGCTGAAGCCTCCCTCGCCGTTCAGACTGTAGTTTTCATCGGATGTGAAGAGAATATCTCCAACAGGCAACTGTTCGTTCAGAGTGACATCCTTTACAGAAGCATCGTCGTTGAAAATGATGCTGTCTCCTGCCACGAAAGCCGTAGGCTGACCGTCAAGGATGAAGTTGGAAGCTGAATAGTCCAGTGTTCCGCTCTCTTCGCCTGTCCATATCACATTAGCAGAAGGGCCTCTCTGTTCATTTATCGTAAGAGTTATCGTGTTGCCGGTTCTTTCCAGTACGTATGAATAACCTTCAAGTCCTTCAACCTTTATAGTTTCTGCGGGTATTCTTCCGCTCTCCGGCAGTCCTGAAGCGTTTCCAGTCCATGAGATGAGCTTGTATGTGCCTGGCGATGCTTCATTTCTTTCAGGCATGAAACGCATGATTACCGGTGAAGCGAAATGGATATCTCCATTTACCGCAATCTCGTCTGAAACAGGATTCTCTATGCCGTCCAGTGTCATTTCCAAATATACCTTGGCATTAAGGTTCAGATTCTTGTCAAATGTAAGTTTGCCGACAACAGCATTTTCATTTCCCGGTTGTATTCTGCATCCTTCGTAGTTGAGAGCGCCTTCAAACACCACATCGCCCTTTATATGTCCGGTTCCTGCGAGTGTTCCGCGTGCTCTTATGTGCAGAGTATCATTTATTTCACTGTTTATTTCCAGAGTTCCTTCGGAAATGTATGTGTTGCCTTTATGCTTCAACGGAACATTGACAATGAGTTTTCCTCCCATGCTTTTCCACAATTCCGTTTCGCCACCGGTTTCGCCGGTTCCGTTCCACGTCAATGTCTGTCCTTTAGGTATCATTGCGAATACTGTGTCCGGACATACTGTTCCCTGTATGTCTACAGTCTTGTTTCCGCTCATGTCAAACATCACGCTCTTGCCGTCGCTCCATGTTGTTCTGTTGCTTCTGTTTGAATCAACAAAACCTCCGCTTCCGTTCTGCCATACAGTTCCGTCCTGCCATATACAGTCGGCCTTCATTACTGGAGGAAGCGGTGGGGCAGGCATGTCATACCCGAGATAGAAGTCTGTGAACGGACTCTGGTAGTAGCTTCTAGTTGTACACTGCAATCTGTATGCCGGATTCTGTATAAGGCTGTACATGGATTCTTCTGTTTCGAAATCAGTTGAGAATCCGACGATACCTACGCATCCCTTGTCTTCGTATACACGCTTGAAGATTAGTTCTTCTCTCCAGTCGCCTATTATGTCGCCGAAGAACATAGGTCTTTTACCGTTTTCCGACTTGATTGTATATCCGCTCAGTTTTCCCATCTCAATGAGTCGGCTTCCATTGAATTTGCGTACGTCAGGGTTGTATCCGCTTCCGTCTGGTGAATCAAGCTTTTCCCTGTCAAGAGCGCCGTCCCACCATACGCCTTCAGTAGGCCATGTCGTGGCCAATCCAGGTATGATTTCTCCCTTAGCGTCGTACACATTGCCGTCCATGGCGCTCCACAGCTCGTAACCGATGTGGTCCGGATCCACGTCCATAGCCATTCCGCGTCCCACATCGCCGACTCCGCCCATGTACCATTTCTTTATGGCAGTACCGTCTGCAGCGTCGTAGAGAATCTGTCCGAGCATGTCGGGCGCGTCCTGCTGTATTGCAAATGTTTCCAATCCTGGTCTTTCCGGGTCTATATCTCCGGTGTGGAAGCGGTCTCCGTGCGATATTCCGGCATTGAAGAGAGTCGTTCCGTCGCCAGTCATAGCATATCCACCCTCAAGCATCTCGTCGCGTCCGTCACCGTCTACGTCAGCGATACGTATCTGATGGAAAGATGCACCGCCGGCAGGCTGTGTGAACAGTTCCTTGAAATCTCCGGTTTTGCCGTTGTTGAATTCGTATGCCCATGCCGAAACATAATACTGATGTCCGTACTTCTGGTGTCTGCTCATGTGCTCGAATACCACTGCCGGATGCAGTCCGTCAGGGTAAAAAATACCAATGTGTCCCTGCAGGCAGAAATAGTCGCCGTCCTGATAATAGTCGGCCTTGTTGTCGCGGTTGTAGTAGCCCGGGTAAGTCATTTCAATGCTTGTCTTTTCCTCACCCGTAAGACCGTCAATGACTGTGATGTACTGAGGCGGATTGCGTTTGGTCTGTTTATAGTAGTCTGTAATGCCGTCATTGTCTGTATCAGCATTGTCAGAGTGAAACAGATACTTTCCCCATCCGTTTGTCTTGCTGTCCCAGAATATTGTTCCGTCGCTGGTCTTCATTATGACTTCAGCCTTTCCGTCGCCGTCAATGTCGTATGCTGTCACCATGTCGTTGTGGCCGTCGCAAATATTTACGTTCGGTCCCATGTCGATGGTCCACAGTCTCTTTCCGTCGCGTCGGTAGCCTTCCACCTTGTCTGAACCGCCGTTGGTAGAGAGCCTGTCGACAACGTAGTCATATTCGCCGTCACCGTCGAGGTCTGCCGGCCACACAAATCGTGTTGTATAGTCGGTTGTAGGGAGAAAACCGTCGAAGTCTATCTCCATGAATATACCCCTTACGTCGTGTTCTGTAATTGTATATGGTTCGCTGAGTGCGCTTTCAGTTCCGTTGTGTACTATTGTCACTGCCAGTTGGCTTCCTTTCGGAACGCTTGTTGTTGTAGAGCTGAAGTTGGTCTTGATCAGCGGTTGCTGATTAAGTTTCGTGAATGAGCCTCCGTTGGCTCTTTTGCAGTATACGTTGTATCTCGCGTTTTCCGGCTCCTGAACCAGTTTGCGCCATGATATCAGCACGTTGCTGCCGTTCTGCACAGCCACAACTCCGCGTCCAAGCTCCTGCTGCATCCGTTGTGCATGTGTAGGCAATGATGTTGCCATCATGATACCGGCCCATAATAGATACTGTTTCTTACCCATGTTATTATTATTTAAGTTGAATGTTTTTTATTCCTTTATTCTGTCGTCGGCGTCCAGCGGCATGAGATGCTGTAGAAATTCAGCCTCTACGATGCGCAGTTCGTTTCCGGTTTCTTCTGCATTAGGAGTCTTGTACAAGTCCAGATCGCTGTCCACTGGTGCAGCAAGTTCAGTTATCTGTCCGAATCCTTCCTTTTCCTTCACCTGTCCTTTGAGCCTGATGGTCATTTGCTTTGCCTCTACCGGACGCAATCTTATGTGTACGTATCCCAGCGATTTGTCTGTCTGTCCGCTCCACACCAGAGTAGAGTCGGCATAAACCTCTATCGGATAGCTTCTCATTCTCCAGCCTGTCAGCTTCATGCAAAGCTCGTCCACGGTCGAAGGCTTGTCGAATGTATATGTAATCCATCCTGTAGCCAGACGTCCGTCATTGCACCATTCGCTTCTTTCGTTGTCGTCGATGCTCAGCCTTGCACGGTCCTCGTTGGCGCCGGCTTTCACTTCAATGACGTTTATGCTTCTTTTTGTTTCCTTGAACGCTTCTCCCTCAGGTGTCTCTCCTCGTCCGAACTGTCCTTTCAGATTCTCTCCAGGCAGACTTCTGCACAGTCCGTCCTTATTGTCCACCGCTCTCGATATCCATGTAACGGCAGTACCGTTCAAGCCTTCAGCTTCAGCTCTAAGAGTGATTTTTCCAGCCTCTCTGGTACTTCTTACCAGAACTCTGTTCACACCGCATTCCACAGGCAGATTCTTCGACAGTATGAAGTTTGTCGGTGCATCTCCCCATCCGTTTCTGCGGCTTTCCTCGTATTCTCCGTAACGCGTAGCTATTCCGCCTCGCCATTCCGCAGGCCCTTCAAGTGTGAAGTTCACCATCCTATTGTCTGTAGGACAGCGTCTTCCCTCACTGTCAACCACCTCAAATTCCACCAGAGCCAGGTCTGCACCGTCAGCAGCAAAACCTTCAGGTGATGTCATCACCTTCATTCTTATGCTTTCCGGTTTACCGGCAGTCTGCAGTGTGTCGCTTGAGCAGACTTTTCCATCATAGTCCAGTCCGTTGGCTATCAGTGTGCCGGCCTCGAACTTCACGTTGTCGAACGTATGCAGAAAAGCATATTCCCTCTTTCCCTGGCCTATCAGTTTTCCGTTGAGCCATAACTCGGTTCTTGGAGCAGTCGACACCACATATATCGGTTTCACCGTACCTTCCGGATAATTCCAGTGGCCGATGATGTGCGTGCGTTCCTTCTCCGTATCCACCCATCCGCTCCACATCACCTGATGGGCATAGAAACTCTCTTTCGGCAGTCTCATGGCATCCGTCACACCGCTGGCTCTGTAGTTCGATTCTCCTCTCGAATGTGTATTCGTGTCTGAGAATATGATTTTCGTTCCTCCCGAGCTGACTCTCTTACCAGTACCCGGTCTTTCTCGCCAGTAGTCATACCAGCGCTTCACGTGCTCCACAGCCAGCATGTCCTGATTGAGGTTGTACGCCGAAGCGTCTGCATTCTTGTAGAGCGGTCCGACACCGTTCTTGTGATAAGGATAGCTCCAGTCGTCCCAGTATTTTCTCAGTCCCTCGTCGCGCGAATATTCCATTGCCCACATCGGATGCTTTGCACTTTTGTTTATGTAAAGCATTTCGCCTCCATATTCGGCCTCGTCAATGTCCAGCATCTCGCGGCTTCCTATAGCACGTCCTCCGTGCGGATCATATTTATCTCTTATAGCCTTCATTTCCAGCATGTGTTCTCTGGAAATACCCTTGTTTCCGCATTCGTAGAAAACAATGCTCGGATTGTTGCGGTTGTATATGATGGCATCTCTCATCAGCATACAGCGCTGTTCCCAACGTCTGTCGTTCACGTCGCGTTCGGAGTCACCTGCCGGCATAGCCTGAATCAGTCCTACGCGGTCGCACGATTCCACATCCTGTTTCCACGGTGTCACATGCATCCATCTTACCAGATTTGCACCGCTTTCAACCATAAGGGCATTTGAGTAGTCGCTAAGCCATGCCGGTACGCTCATTCCTACTCCCGGCCATTCGTTGCTTGTTCTCTGCGCATAGCCTTTCATCTGCATTACACGTCCGTTCAGCCACACCTTGCCTTGTCCGAATTCCGTTTTTCTGAATCCTGTGCGTGTTGTCGTTTCGTCTATGCACTTTCCGTCGCGCATGATTCTCGTCTTGACCGTGTACAGATATCCGTATCCCCAGCTCCAGAAGTGCAGTTCTCCGGCTCTTCCCGACGTTTTCATGGTGCATGTCGCTCCCGGTGCAAGTTTCATTTCTTCCGATCTGCATACCGTTTTGCCGTTCTTGAATCTTACAGCTTTACCATCTGCATCGGTTATCTCCATTTCGTAGTATACTGTACACTCTTTTCCGCTTTCGTTCTTTATTTCGCTCTCTGCACATATAGTAGCCTCGCGTCCTTCAATGTTGAAGTCCGAAGCATATACATACACACCTGTTGTTCCAAGATTGCTGAACAGAGGCAGAGTCTGGTATACAGGTCCGGTGATATGCAGTTTCACATGTTTCGGTATACCTCCGTAGTTGGCGTTGAAATTCCTGTCGTTCCATTGGTATCTCGAATACTTCTGCCCTCCCTATATGTCCAGCTGTTGTCCACACGTACCGCCACCTTATTGTCGCCGTCCATGTCGATGTATTTCGTAAGGTCAATTCCGAAAGCCATCACGCCGTTCTCGTGAAATCCCGCATGCTGTCCGTTTATCCATACATCTGCACCCTGGCGTACACCCTCGAACTCAATGAACACTTTTCCGCTGTTTTTTGCACCCTTCGGCATTCTGAATGTCTTGTAGTACCAAACCACCGTATCGCTCAGTTCTGCAATCTGCACCCTGAAAGCTTCATCCTCGTTGAAAGCTCTTGGCAGTGAAACCGTCTTGTCATTATCGGTTTCGTCTTGTCCCTTGTCCGAGAAAATCTTTTCCGGTTCAATGTCGCCAATGTGCAGTTTCCAGTCGAGGTCGAAATTGAAGCACATTCTCTTGTTCCATGATTCTGTTTTTCCCTTTGCCGTTGTTCCTGCGGCTAAGTTTTCTGACGCAGCACCCAATAGGATGAATACAGCTGCAGCAAGCAGTCTTATGTTCCATCTGCACATTGCGTCATAAACTTTAGTGATGATGTTTTTCATATCTACAGTTGTTTTTGATTCATGTTGCAAATTTAGTCCGCGGTCCCTCTTGCATTCTTGTAATATCGTTCAATTCCTTGTTTATTTGTTCACACTTGCACTTTACAAAGCCTTTATTTGCTTTCAGGAGCCGATTTTTGCTAATTTTGTACATACGGAAAGCATTTAGACTATGAAGGCGCGTATATATCTGTTTCTACTTTATTTTTCTCTTTCAATACTCTTTGCCGGCACATCTTCTGCCGATGTCTATCTTAAGTCATGGCAGATGACCACAGGCCACGGACTTCCCAACAACAGTGTCAGGTGTCTTCTCCAGGACTATCACGGACAGATATGGATAGGCACGCAGAACGGCCTTGCCGGTTTCAACGGCAATGACGTTTCGCTGTTCGAGCCCGACAGCAGTTCTCGTCATGCCTTCCTGAGCAAAAAAATCAGAGCCGTAGTAGAAACACCTTCGCATCGCCTGTGGGCTCTTACAGGACATGATCAGGCCATGTGTTTCGATCTTCTTAGGCGCCGTTTCATACCTGTCGACCGTAGCGGAGCCATGTACCTGCCGGCCAACCATATCCATAAGGGCGCAGACGGACGTATCTGGTTGTGGCATTCCCGCTCTCCTAAAGCCTATTGCGTCACCGACACACCGTCAGCCGACCGCCGTCTTCATGTGTCCTGCATTCCTGTTTCGTCTCCTGTTTCGTTTTTCCATGAATCTCCTTCAGGTGTATGGATAGGCTCTGGCCGGCATCTGTATCGTGTCTCTTCCTCGCGGTGCAGTCTTGTCTCCTCGGAATTTGTATGGAAAAGTGCCGTCACACACGGTCGGCGCACATACCTTTCAACCGTCGATGGACGTTTGTTCATGTCCGAGCCAGGTACCGCTTTGACCAGTCTCGCCCAACTTCCTTCATCATCAGAAGTCTCGTCGCTGGTATGGTGGCGCGACCGGTTGGTTGTTTTCACTTCTACTTCCGCAGCCTATGCACTCAACCCATCCACCTTGCACCTTTCTCTCTGTCCAGAACTCAACATACCGGGTGCCGACATCGTCTCAACTGCTGGAGGTACATCATGGTTGTCAAATTCGTCGGGAACTCTTTATGCACTCAACGATACACTTTCCTCACCCCTGGTTCTTCCGCTTCTTGACAGCAGACTGATGTCGGCCGTCGATCAGGAACGCTTCTGCATATTGCAGGATTCCCGCGGACTTTTTTGGATAGCATCCTACGGCAACGGCCTTTTCCTCTACGACCCTGTTGATTCTTCATTGAAGCATTACACGGCCTCCGACCGTTTTCCGCTTTTCGGTTCCGATTTCCTGTATTGCGTCATGGAAGACCGTTCCGGCGATATATGGATTGGTCAGCAGAATGCAGGTCTGGCCCATCTTTTTGTCATTCGCCACGGTGCCGTGCGCCGTTTTGATACAGTCGAAACCGGATCATCCGCCCGTTCCGAGGTGAAGGCGCTCTGCACCGACACTGAAGGACGTATGTTCATAGCCGGCAGGGATGCCGTAGTCGATGTCCGTTCCGTTTCCTCCGGCAAGCTCCTTTCTTCCATGTCGCTTCCGTCTCCAGCCTATTCTCTGTGGTGGGATTCCATCGGTCACCGGCTCTGGATAGGAACACGCAAGAATGGTTTGTTTGTCGACGGTCGACCGCTTCAGCTTTCTTCTGACAGTCCTCTGTCTTCGGCTGCTGTTTTTGCCGTGCGTACCGACAGCAAAGGCCGTTGTTGGGCAGGCACTTTCGATTCGGGGCTCTTTGTAGGACAATTCTCTGGCGGAATGTGGCGCTTCACTAATCCTTTCGGTTCCGCAAAACCTGTACGCCAGATACGTGCTATGGATGAAGATTCAAAAGGGAATATTTGGGCTGCAACCGACCGCGGACTGCTGGTTTTCAGTCCTGAAGGTCTTACGGATAACCCTTCTGCCTACATGCTTTTCAATCCGGACAACAGTTCTCTGCGCGATTACGAAATAAATGCACTGACTGTCGATTCCGAAAATCGTGTCTGGATTGGTACGGTTGGGCACGGCTCTGCCTGCTGCAGATTGAACGGCAATAAGTTGGAAACCCGATATTTTGATTCTTCGGCAGGTCTTGCATCCAATGAGGTGCAGGCCATTGTGGATGATACGGACGGCCGTATATGGGTTGCCACCCAGTACGGACTGAGCTGCAAACTGCCGTCATCCGACCGTTTCATGTCCTATTTCCTTTCGCCTACACTCCAGGGCGACATGTATTCGGCCAATGCCGTATCTTCTCTTTCCGACGGACGTATAGTTTTCGGCACTTGCGACGGTCTTGTCTTCATATCGTCCGACGGCATGATGGTACGCGACCGTGTTTCCCGAAGTCCGCAGTTGTCCGAACTTTATGTCAACGGCACCCCGTTTGTCGTTGATGAAGATTCTGCCGGACATGTGCTTCCTTTTTCACTTCCTTACGACCGCAATTCGTTGCTGTGGCGTTTTTCCAATCTCGACTATTCGCGTTTCCGCTCCTCGCTCTACAGCTGTTATCTTGAAGGCTACGATGATGAATGGAGCGTTCCGATGGAGTCTGGAGAGGTTCTTTACCGCAACCTCCCTCCAGGCGATTACTGTCTGAAGGTCCGTTCCTGCAACAGTTCCGGCATCTGGTGCTCCGACTACGCTTCTTTCCGTTTCACCATACGCCAGCCGTTCTATCTCACCTGGTGGGCCTGGTGCATTTATGCGGTGCTTCTTGCCGTTGCCGTCGTTTCGGCATATACGATAACGCGTAAGATATTAAGACTCAAGCAGAGAGTGAAACTTGAACAGGAACTGTCGGCTTTCAAGCTTAGGTTTTTCATACAGATGGTCAACGACATACGCCAGCCTCTTGTCCGCCTTTACGATTCTGCTTGTCGTCTGCCGTCAGGCAACGAACAGGCCGAAGCTGTCAGAAGTCAGGCTTCGCAGATGCGTTCAGTACTTTCGCGCATGCTTACTTTCAACGGCAATGCGTCGGATGCAGATATAACCGGCACGGTGGCAGACGACATGCCTTTAGAAAATGAAAAAGCCGACTCGGACAGTGCAAAGTCCGAATCGGCATGTGTATGTGATGAGGCTGACAGTGGTTCTGAATCAGCCGAGGTTGTTGAGGCCGGTAATGCTCCTGCAGACAGCGTTTTGGCCAATGAAAGCGTCTCAGAAGTACAGTTGTCTGCCGGAAAAGAAACTTCTGATTTCGTCGTTCGTCTTGATGACATTGTCGCACGCAATCTTTCCCGTCCTGATTTCACTGTGGATGAGATGGCCGAACTTTTGGGCTACAGACGAACCACGTGCTACCGTAAAATCAAGGATGCTACGGGCATGACACCCAACGACTATCTTCGCAAAGTTCGTCTAAAGCGTGCAGCCGAATTGCTTCTCGATGACCGTCTCAATGTGTCCGAAGTCGCTTATCGTGTTGGTTTTGAAGACCTTTCCTATTTCAGCAAATGCTTCAAGGCTTATTTCGGCATTGCTCCCTCCGGATTTGTGCGTCGTGGCAGGTGAGTCTCCGATGGCCTATTTCGGTCTTGTCTGTCCGTTGCCTCGTATGGTCCACTTGTATGTAGTTATTTCTTCAAGTCCCATAGGACCGCGTGCATGCAGTTTCTGAGTGCTTATACCTATTTCTGCACCCAGTCCGAACTGTGCTCCGTCGGTGAATGATGTCGGTGCGTTGACGTATACGCAGGCCGCGTCAACATTTTTCAAGAATTTTTCTGCTGTGTCGTCATTCTCCGTGATGATGCATTCGCTGTGTCCAGAACCGTGTCCTGCAATATGTTCCATTGCTTCTTCTGCGTCCTTGACAGTCTTTATTGCCATAGTATAAGATTGGAATTCAGTTCCGTAGCTTTCTTCCGTGGCTTCTTTCAGCAGTTCTTCCGGATATTTCCCTTTTAGAACATTGATGGCTGGAGCATCGGCATATATAAGCACGTTGCTTGCGATGAGAGGTTCGCACAGTGCCGGCAGATCCGTCAGTCTTTCGGCATTTATTATCGTGCAGTCGAGCGCATTGCACACGCTGACCCTTCTTGTCTTGGCATTGTTGATGATGGCTTTTCCCTTTTCCAGGTCGCCGTCCTTGTCGAAATATGCATGGCACACGCCTGCACCGGTTTCTATGACAGGCACACTGGCTTCGTCGCGTACGAATTTTATCAGTCTTGAACTGCCGCGCGGAATTACCACGTCGATATATCCGTTTGCATGCAGCATCTCGGCCGTAGCCTCATGTGTTGCCGGCAGCAGCTCAATGGTATGTTCATCCACGTTGTGCCTTCTGAGTACTTCCTTTATGAGTGCCACAGCCTCTCTGTTGGAGCAGTCGGCATCCTTGCCGCCCTTCAGCACGCAGGCACTTCCGCTCTTGAGACACAGCGAAAACACATCGAATGTCACGTTCGGTCTTGCCTCGTATACGATGCCTATTACTCCGAACGGAACGCTTACCTTCTTCAGTTTCAGCCCGTTGGGAAGTGTCCTTTCCATGAGTGTACGTCCGAGCGGACTTGCCAGTTTGGCCACGTTGCGCATGTCGCCGGCAATTCCTTCGATGCGTCCTTCTGTCAGTTTGAGGCGGTCGTACATAGGATTCTCCTTATCCATCCTTTCGAGATCCTTCGCGTTTTCGGCCAGTATCCTGTCTGCCTGCTTCTCTATCTCGTCGGCTGTATCGTTCAGAATACAGTTTATTTCTTTTTCATCGAGCGCGGCCAGGCTTCTTCCGGCCTTTTTTGCCTGCTCAAATATAGTTTTCAGATTCATGTTCTTCTATTTGTTCTTCTTGTTTTTACTCAGTGTAGAGATAGTCGTAGTGCACCAGCGGTTTGCAGTCGCGCTTGCCTAGCACCTTTCGTGCCTCTTCGCTGTCGTAGCCTATGCGTCCCACTCCGATTTCATTTCCTGTTTCATCAAGGATTCTTACAATGTCATTGTGCTCGAAGTCGCCGTCGACAGCCGTTGCACCCACAGGCAGTATGCTCACCGCCTTTCCGCTTCTCACCATGTCGGCCGCGCCTTTGTTCAGGTGTATGGCTCCTTTGGCAAATCCTCCGCTGTGTGCAATCCATTTCTTTACGCTCGACACGTTCTGTCCTGACGGGATGAACTCCGTGCAGCGCGTCTTCTCGTTTCGTTCCATCAGTTCCAGAAGAACATTGTCGCGTTTGCCGTTGGCAATGACGACGGCAATGCCCTCATCGGCAACCATTCTTGCAATCTTGTTCTTTGTTGTCATGCCGCCGCGTCCGAATCCCGATTTTTCTGCCGATATGTATTCCGACAAGTCTCTGCCCGGTTCCACATATCTTATCAGTTCTGCTCCCTCGCTTCCCGGTTTGCCTGTGTATATGCCGTCAATGTTGCTGAGGATTATAAGCATCTGCGAGTCCATCATTGTTGCAATAAGGCCGGAGAGCTCGTCGTTGTCGGTAAACATCAGTTCTGTAACCGATATTGTGTCGTTTTCGTTTACAATAGGCACAACACCGTTGTCAAGCATCACCATCATGCAGTTGCGCTGGTTGAGGTAGTGTCCGCGCGAACCTAAACTTTCTTTGGTTGTCAGCACCTGTCCGGTGGCAATGCCGTGTTCGCGGAACAGTTCGTAATACCGGTTGATCAGTTTGGCTTGCCCTACGGCAGAGAATAATTGTCGCTGGTCTACACTATCGAGTTTCTTCTGCGGATGTACCTCGCTACGTCCGGATGCAACGGCTCCAGAAGAAATAAGGATGATTTCTACACCGGATTTATGTAGTTCTGCTATTTGGTCAACAAGTGCAGACATACGGGTTACGTCCAATGTTCCGTCTCGGCGTGCCAAAACATTACTACCCACTTTTACTGCGATTCGTGTAAATTCCTGTTTCATCTTTGCTAACGATTTGAAAGCACAAATATAGAGCTTTTTGTCGATATGTTACCAAAACAGCCTAAAAAGAATTATCTTTGCAGCCGGATAGAGAAAAGAGAAACAATGAAACATACAAATCCGCAAGTAGAACAGATGACCTCCTTCATCGTAATGGATGTGTTGGAACGGGCAAACGAGTTACAGAAACAAGGCATTGACATTATTCATTTAGAAGTAGGTGAGCCCGATTTTGACGTGCCGTCTTGTGTAGCAGAGGCTGCGAAAGCTGCTTACGATCGGCATTTGACTCATTACACCCATTCTTTGGGAGACCCTGAGTTACGTCGGGAAATTGCAGCTTTTTATCAGAGAGAATATGGAGTGGCGGTTGATCCGGACTGTATCATCGTGACTTCCGGCTCTTCCCCCTCTATTCTTCTTGCCTTGATGTTGCTTTGCAATTCGGAGAGTGAAGTGGTTCTTTCCAATCCGGGATATGCCTGCTATCGGAACTTTGTGCTGGCGGCTCAAGCCAAACCAGTTTTGGTGCCGTTGTCCGAAGAGAAAGGATTGCAATATGATATAGAAGCTATCCGCAAATGTGTGAATCAGCATACTGCCGCTATTTTTATCAACTCACCTATGAACCCGACGGGGATGTTATTGGAAGAAAGTTTCTTGAAAGAAGTAGCGGCTTTGGGAGTTCCTGTCATTTCAGACGAAATTTATCATGGCCTGGTGTATGAAGGGCGTGCACATAGTATTCTCGAATACACGGATCAAGCATTTGTGCTGAATGGATTTTCCAAACGGTTTGCCATGACCGGACTGAGGTTGGGGTATCTCATCGCACCGAAATCTTATATGCGTTCATTGCAGAAGTTGCAACAGAATCTGTTTATCTGCGCATCCAGTGTTGCCCAGCAGGCGGGAATTGCAGCTTTACGGCAGGCGGATTCGGATGTGGAACGTATGAGGCAGGTCTATGATGAGCGTCGGAAATATATGATTGCCCGTCTTCGTGAGATCGGATTTGAGATTAAGGTGGAACCTCAAGGGGCATTTTATATTTTCGCTGATGCACGCAAATTTACTGCCGACTCTTATCGCTTTGCATTCGATGTACTCGAGCATGCGCATGTCGGTATTACTCCCGGAGTGGACTTTGGTACAGGAGGGGAAGGATACGTGCGTTTCTCCTATGCTAACTCGTTGGAGAATATCAAGGAAGGACTCGACCGTATCAGTCGCTATCTTTCTCGTCCCGGGCTCTGATAAGCTCTGTGGCGGCCTCATATTCCTCCTCTGTGACAAGGATAGAGACAGCAGGAGCGATATAGGGGGCCAGCGTTCCCATAATACCGTCTTTGACAACGCAACGAATGTCATTGCTTTCCAATAAACCCTTGATGATTTCAGCTTCCCACGGGGAGCCGGAGAACACCTCTATTGACTTGCTATAATCCTTTTCTTTCATGATCTTATATATTAAGGGTTGCTATCTACAAATATAACAAAAAAGAAAGACAAATGGTTATCCTTCAATTAAAATTTATTCAAGCGTGATGTGTTTAACACGGATTTGCTGTTGGAGGAAGGTGGAAGCTGATTCAGTGAACTTCTCTTCCGCCTCTGTCGTGTAAAACGAGCAGTTCCCGTTTTTCGTACATTTCGCGTCCATTTCCGGATGTCTCCTCAAATAGTCTTTCAGGCTTTGGGCTACATATTCGCCTTGCGAAATCACGCTGATATGTTCCGGAATGTATTGCCGGATTTTAGGTAGGAGTATGGGAAAGTGCGTGCATCCGAGAATCACGGTGTCTATTTGCGGGTCTTTTGTCAGTAGTTGGTCTATGTATTTACGGATAAAGTAATCAGTTCCTTCGTTTTGTGATTCATTGTTTTCCACCAACGATACCCACATCGGACACGCTACTCCGCTCACCTGGATATCCGGAAATAATTTATGTATCTCCAACGGATAAGATTCGGACTTTACAGTACCCGCTGTAGCTAATATGCCGATATGCTGGTTTTGGGTGATATTTCCGATACATTCCACTGTAGGACGGATTACTCCGAGTACGCGGCGAGCCGGATCTATATTGGGAAGATCGTTCATTTGAATGCTACGCAAAGCTTTGGCTGACGCAGTGTTACACGCTAATATGACCAGATGACACCCCATGTCGAACAGTTTGCTTACGGCTTGCCGGGTAAACTCGTATACGACCTCAAAAGAACGTGTCCCGTATGGAGCACGGGCATTGTCTCCCAGATAAATGTAATCGTATTCCGGAAGTACCTCTCTTATTTTATCTAAGATGGTCAGTCCGCCATAGCCGGAGTCAAATACTCCGATAGGACCGGGAGCATGGGATAAATGTTGATTCATGACATACAGTATTTATGTACGCAAATGTACGCCAAAAAAAGGGAACGAGAAAGAAGATTAATCTCCTTTCTCGTTCCCTTTTTTATATTTTCGCTTCTTGGAACTCTCTTTTATTTGATTCCAAGATTTGCTTTCACCTTATTAGTCAGATTGATACTTTGCGCTTCGTTTACGTAAGGTATTGAAGTTCTAGCAAGGTCGAAGATATAGATAACACCTTCAGCAGCACCTACTGCTTTGATGGCATCATCCAGTTTCTTGTAGATAGGAGCCATTGCGTCAGTCTGAGCTTTCTGCATCTGCTGCTGAGCGTCTTGCTGGAATTGTTCCTGTCTCTGCATCATGTCCTGCAACTCTTTTTGTCTTCTTTCAGCGATGTTAGGAGGAAGAGAATCCTTAGCGATAGCTTGCTGGAATTCCTGATATTTCTTGTTGAATT
>ENA-OPCT01000333-OPCT01000333.1-human-gut-metagenome-genome-assembly--contig:-NODE-333-length-26792-cov-3.018476_pt1 | contig 26792 bp, 21 predicted proteins | sample MGYA00241572_ERZ501495 | MGnify/ENA primary metagenome ERZ501495 (study PRJEB25962, sample SAMEA2042580) | human gut metagenome | biome: human gut; feature: human-associated habitat; material: faeces... | reverse complement strand
TTTTATGGTATATTACGGCATGGGAGCAGCCGTTGCAGTAAGAGTCAGCAATTTTAAAGGCCAACAAGATATTCCTAATTTGCAACGTGCAGCCTATGCGGGTTTTCATTTAATCTTGTTAATGGGATTAATAGCTTGCACTTTCATTTTTCTGTTCCGCTACCAGTTAAGCGGATGGTTTACCAATAGTGAGGAAGTTAATAAATTAGTCATAGCCTTAATCCTGCCAATGCTACTTTATCAAGTGGGCGATGGCATGCAGACAAATTTCGCCAACGCTTTACGAGGGATTGCCGATGTAAAACCAATGATGTATTTTGCTTTCATTGCTTATATTGTGATTTCTATACCGGCCAGTTATTTCTTTGGATTTATTTTAAAAGGAGGAGCTGTAGGCATCTGGATGGCTTTTCCATTCGGACTGACCAGTGCAGGAATTATGTTTCTTTTGAGGTTCCGTAAACAAACAACTAAGATGTTACTGTCATGTCAAATGCATACAAATCAACACAGATAAAAGTTGTAGTGGGATATACATTGTTAACCCTATTGCTTATATTCGCGGTTAGCTACATCTACAAAGAGATGAAAAAGCTAACAAATTCCGGTAATTACGAAACGGAAGTAAACATTCGCCGAAAAGCTACCAACCAAGTTATTTTACAATTATACCAAGCCGAAATCATCGGACAATCACTAAGCGCCGGACAAATACAGGATTTCCCGCAATACAAAAAAGCAATAAAAGGAGTATCCGAATCCATCTACCATTTAAAAATGCTTCTCTCAGACAGTCTTCAAATAAGTCGGTTGGATACGGTATCCAATCTGTTGATAGAAAAAGAACAGAATATGCGTAACTTATTAAAAGCTATTCAAGATTCCAATGCAGATCAGCTTTATAAAAAGAATATGGAGAAGGTGATTGAAGAACAGGATTCACTACTAAATCAACAACGAGTGCAACGGAAAGTAATCATTCATCAGAACTCATATACTGTAAAGAAAAAACCACGGGGATTCTTCCAGCGGATTGCTGATGTATTTTCTGGTGGGAAACCTGATTCCACCACTGTCATCAATACTCGTCAGGAATTGCTTACCGATACGTTATTGCAAGCTTATAATCCGGCCGATACGGTAGTCACCATCCTTCGTAACATACAAACCAAAGTCAGCGACAGTCAATCCCAGATAGAACAAATACTTCAACGCCGTATCCATACACTTCAATATAACGGTTGGGAACTCAGTAATAAAGTAAACCTTATCCTAAATACATTCGAGCAGGAAGAGCAACAGCATACCCAACTGAAACTTCTGCAAGAGAAACAAATACGCAGGAATTCCGCCATAACAATTGCTTCTATTGCCATATCAGCCGTTATACTTGTCATATTGTTTCTGTTTCTTATCGGAAGGGACATTACTCGCAGCAATCATTACCGAATCGAATTGGAAAAAGCTAAAAGACGAGCCGAAGATTTATTAGTGGCCCGGGAAAAAATGATGCTGACCATTACTCATGACATCAAAGCTCCCGTAGGATCAATTCTAGGCTATATCGATTTACTCTCAAGACTCTTAGTGGATGAACGGCAACGTTTCTACCTGAATAATATGCAAAGCTCGGCTTCGCATTTACTTAACCTTGTAAGTTCCTTACTCGATTTTCATCGGCTCGATTCACATAAAATGGAAATAAATCATCTCCCGTTCAATCCGAAACAACTGTTTGATACCATTTATACAAGCTTCGAACCGTTGGCCACAAAAAAGCAACTGGTTTTGAAATACGAAAGTGACGAAGAATTAAATGATTCTTATCTAGGCGACCCTTTCCGTATTCGTCAGATTGCAGAGAATTTATTGTCTAATGCTTTAAAATTCACTAAAAAGGGAAGCATTACCTTACATACCGAACTAAAAAACAATAGACTATACTTTTCCGTAACGGACACCGGCAGCGGAATCTCTACGGAGGAACAGAAGAAACTTTTCCAAGAATTTACCCGGCTTCACAACGCACAGGGAGAAGAAGGATTCGGACTCGGACTTGCCATTACACAGAAACTTGTAAACTTACTTGATGGAGAAATACAACTCGAGAGCGAACCGGGTAAAGGAAGCTGTTTCAAAGTATTCATCCCATTGCCGGTAGCAAGGGAGAAGAGCGTAAATGATTCAGCGGACAAACAATCCGTCTTTATTCCAAGGAAACGGGACATTAATCTTCTTTTAATAGATGATGATCGCATACAGCTTAACTTAACGGCAGATATGCTAAACCGTCCGGGACTGAAAGTTATTTGTTGCGAGCAACCGGAAGAACTCTTCAAACTATTGAAAAGCCAACCTTTTGACATTATCCTAACAGACATACAAATGCCGGCAATGAACGGATTCGATTTGTTAGAAGCCATACGTTCGCTTACCGCATCACAGGCCAAAGATATTCCGGTTGTTGCCCTGACAGCCCGCAGCGATATGAAAGAAAAGCAATTTATCGATAAAGGATTTGCCGGTTGTCTTCATAAACCATTCACTTTAAATGATATCATAACGAAAATAAATCAGATTCTTTCTGCAAATATTCAAATAAAAGCAACCAAAGTTGCTGATAAAGTCGAAAACGGGACCCTAAACATCCAAGCGCTTACAGCTTTTTCAGAAGACGACCCGGAAGCGGCACATGAAATAATACGCACATTTATTACCGAAACGGAGAAAAACAGGGAATCTTTACTTCTACATCTGCAATCCGGAGAAATGAAAGAAATAAAGGCGCTTGCTCATAAAATGCTCCCCTTGTTCACTATGTTAGGAGCCGAGGCATGCAAAGAACCTTTAAGATGGCTTGAATGTTCCACACTTGAAAATGTAACGCACGAAGTAACGGAAAAAGTGAATTTTATTGCCCATGAAATGAAAAATATCATTCAACAGGCAGAAGAGTACCTTTAAATCGTTTTAAGTTAAAAGGTATTAGTACACATTACTTATATGCCCAAAAGGAATTACTTTTGTAAAAAAGAGAGTGCTGATAATGACTAAACATATTCTTATTGTTGAAGATGATGTTACTTTTTCTCTCATGCTGAAAACATGGCTGGGGAAAAAAGGATTCGCGGTAGACACTGCCAGTAGCATAACCCGTGCCAAAAAGCAATTGGAAACAGATACTTATAATTTAGTATTGTCGGACTTACGTTTACCGGATGAAGACGGCATAGCGTTACTTAACTGGATGGATGAAGAAGGATACAATTGCCCTTTGATTATCATGACCGGATATGCCGATATTCAATCTGCCGTACTGGCCATGAAACGCGGAGCAAAAGACTATATAGCCAAACCCATACAACCGGATGAGCTATTAAAAAAAATAAATGAAGCATTACAAGCCCCTACTCCTGTTACCCGACATATCGATTCTCCTAAAAGGGCCAACTCCTCTCTCCCCACATCAGACCACCCAAACTTCTTGGAAGGTGAGAGTGAAGCTGCACGTCAGCTCTATAATTATGTAGGATTAGTAGCACCCACTCATATGTCCGTTCTTATTAACGGTGCAAGTGGTACCGGAAAAGAGTACGTAGCTCACCGTATCCATCAACTGAGCAAAAGAGCTGATAAACCATTTATAGCCATTGATTGCGGCTCTATTCCTAAAGAATTGGCCGCCTCGGAGTTTTTCGGCCATATAAAAGGTTCTTTTACCGGAGCCTTGACTGATAAGACCGGAGCTTTTGAAGAAGCCAATGGAGGTACGCTCTTTCTGGATGAAATAGGCAACCTTAGTTACGAAGTTCAGATCCAGTTGCTACGAGCTTTGCAAGAACGCAGAATCCGGCCGGTAGGTTCATCCAAAGAAATAGAAGTCGATGTACGGCTTATCAGCGCTACGAATGAAAACCTGGAAAGCGCTATTGAAAAAGGAAATTTCAGGGAAGATCTATTTCACCGAATCAATGAATTTACCTTGCGTATGCCCTCTTTGAAAGAACGGCAAGAAGATATTCTTTTATTTGCCAATTTCTTTTTAGATCAAGCTAATCATGAATTAGGACGCAACTTAATAGGATTCGACACCCAAGCTTCCTTGCAAAACTATTCCTGGCCTGGAAATTTACGGCAAATGAAGAATATCATTAAACGGGCTACCCTTCTGGCTCAAAGTAACTACATCACCTATGCCGATATAGCTTCCGAATTAACAGACAACGCTTCTCCTGCCAAATCTTTAAGCCTCCATAATGAAGAAGCAGAGAAGAAAAGGATTTTGGAGGCTTTACGACAAACCAACCAAAACAAAAGTCGGGCGGCCCAATTATTAGGGATTGACCGCAAGACATTATACAATAAATTAAAATTATACGGAATTCAATAAAACCGGAGGAATGAAGAATATTCTGCTTCCGATTATTTCTTGCACGTTACTTATTATCAGGCCATGTGTGGAAATTTTCCACATCAGTCTCCACAAATTCCACATATTTCCACAACTTTCCACAAACGGCACACTTGCTAAGCCCTAATAATATTCATTCATCTTTTTATAAACCACTCTTTTTTCAATCCTTTGTCATCTATCTTTTTGTCACAATATATAGGGTATTTTCCCTGTAAAAAGAAATATTATATATACTATTTAATAGCAAATACGTTTATTTTTATATCACTCTGATTATACTACTAAAAGGACCTGTTCGCATCAAACAAGTTCTTGGCTCTGTTTTTTCTTTTCTCTAAACCGATAAATCAAGTTTGTGGCACACGCATTGTGATATCTTTTACAGATAACAATTAAACAGGTAAAGATATGAAAAAGGTATTAGTAATGATTGTAACAGTAATGAGTTTAGGTAATGGTATAATGGAAGCTGCAACGTCTGCTCTTCCTATCAATGGAACAAATTATGTATATGCTACGGACGGATACTCCAAAATAGAAATTAAAGACATACCCGAGAAAGTGATGCAAGCCGTAGAAAAGGAAAACCCGGGATGTTACTTCTTCGAAGCCTATATCGGGTATCAAGGAGGGCAGACAGTTTACAAAATCGAGCTCATTGACCAGGCAGGAGAATCGTTCTTCATTGTAGTAAATGATAAAGGAGAAAATATAAAATAAAAAAGAAACTTCAAGACACCATAAAATAATAGTAAAGTTATAAACAATTAAAATTTAATCATTATGAAAAAAGTATTAGCAGTGGCCATCGTAACCATGTGTTTAGGAACCACAGGAGTATTTGCACAAGACGTAAACACAGCAAAAGTCGACACGACAGTAGTAAACAACAGTCAAGCTCCAGCCGACGAATTTGTAAAAATGGATGCACATGATCTTCCACAAGATGTTCAGTTGGCATTAGGCAAGGAATATAGTGGAAATACAATTAAGGAAGCTTACATCGCTACAAAAGGAGAAGAGAAACTTTATAAGGTTGTTTTAGTAAGCAAAGACGGAAAGGACACCACAGTAATCCTTACCGAAAAAGGGGAGATCAAGAAATAATCAAACCTTACTCTTAAAGCAAGGAGCTGTCGTGTATGTGATATATGCGGCAGCTTTTTTATTATGACTTCTACCTTAAACCCCAATATTACATTTAAAAGCTTCAGATTTCCCGTGGGAAACAAGCATTTTTGGGAATGCATCAATTAGAATATTTACGTAGGAATAAACATTCACCCGCCGAACCAACGGTGTTATCGACAGCCCCTTTCCTATTAAGAATCTTTCGAGATAAACAACTCCAATATATCCAGTTGAATTACTTATATTTTCTCTAAAGGAAAAACGATTTCTTTGTTATCTCCCTATTAGATCGAATCAATAAAATGAGTGCACTGCACACTAATCTGTAATTAGCTATCTCTTAGGTAGGAATTCCTCTAAATTGTAATTATATCGGCAATGTGACGGTGAAACAACTACCCTTGCCGGGTGCACTGTTGATGCTCAGCGTACCGCCATGCGCCTTCACGAAGTCGCGCGAGATGGAAAGCCCCAGTCCGCTACCTTGTATCTTGGTACCCGGCACACGAAAATAGCGTTCGAAAATGCTCTCATGATAGCGGGGGTCGATACCTTTACCGAAATCCTGCACATAGAGGGCTATGTGTCGGCTATCAGGTTGTTTGGCACCGATAATGACCCGGCTACCCTCGTTAGAATAACGAATGGCATTGCTTAGCAGATTGGTCAGTACCCATGCTATTTTCTCGCTGTCCACAAAAAGCCTGCTAATCTTTTGTGAGGGATAGTCTATCTCAATGTTAATACCGAATTTCTCCGCCTGTACATGGTTGGCCTTGATAGCATATTCAATCAGTTCAATGGGTCTGGTGATAATGGGATTAAGTAATAGTTTCCCGCTTTCCACCTGTGTGATGTTAAGTAACTCGCCTATAATGGAGAGCAGCCTCTCGCCATTCTCTTTGATGCTGTCGGAAAGTTCCTGCTGCTCATCGTTGAGCTTGCCCACACGCTTGTCCGTCAACAGTTGCGAACTCATGAGGATGGCTGAAACAGGCGTCTTGAGCTCGTGCGAGATCGTGGAAATAAATGTTGTCTTTGCCACATCCATTTTGTGAAACTCGGTAATGTTCTTCAACATTACAACAATACCTTTCCTTTCCGTCTGCACCCCGTTATCGTTGGACAGACGCACAGGAAGGTATTTTACTTGGAAATAACTCTCTTTGTTGTCAGCATATATCTTCAACGGTTCATCCTTCTTCTCCTTGCCGCCGTCACCATCTGCTCCATTTATCAGACGGCGCATCAGGTCGTTGCGCAAAGCGATCTCCTGAGCGGAACGGTTCATAGCATCCGTACGGTCAATGTTAAGAATGGAGAGCGCCTCGTTGTTGATAAACAACAGCGAAAGGTCATTATCAAGACATATAATAGGTTCGTCAATGGAGTTGATAATGGTTTCAAGATACTTTTTGGAAGTCATCAGCGCCGATACCGATGAATTGTGATAGTCGCGCAAACGTTTCGCCATGCGGTTAAAGTTAGCGGAGAGACTTTCCATCTCCGTACTTCCAGTCAGCAAAAGTGACACATCGTAGTTGTGATTGGCAATCTCATTGATGCTCCCCGACAGTTCCTTGAAAGGCTTACTGATGGAGCCGGGCAGCTTAAAGAGCAACCACACACCTATCATAATGCAGACCAGACCAAAGATTGCTATCAAAAGCAATGCGCGGTTCAGCCCGTACTCTGCCGTGGGAGAGTCCGGTTCTGTGGCGGTCAGTATCTGTAAACTGATAGTAGAGAGAGCTACCAAACCCACAATCATACAGACCAGCAATCCTACGGAAAGGGTCAGTTTTTCCTTTATATTCAAATTCATTTTCATGGTCTTATATGTACCGTTATGCAAAAATAATCAAATCAATCTTCATCTCCTTCAATGCTTTCAGAAATTTCTCATAACGTGCCGCCTTGAGCCAAATACGAGGTACGGAGAAAGAAGGCTGTCCCATACAGAGTAACGTGACATGCTCGTTCCTGCAGGTGTCTATAATCGCCTGCTCTATGTTATCGGACTTCAGTTGCCTGATAGTGCCTCCCAATTGTACCGCCAGTTCTAAATGGCTCATCAGATGACGCTGCGTGGCAAGCGGTATGCGGTCGTTGTCTTCTCGGGAAGTCTGGACATAAAGGGCAATAAGCTCCCCATCATAGCGTGCCGCCACCCGCGCCGCTTTGCGGATGATAGTTTGCTGTGTCTGCTCGTTGCTGCTCACACACACCAACAAGCGCACCACCCCTACCGTCTTTTCGCCACGCACGGTAGTAACCTCACTCTCCACCTTCCGGCCTACGCTGTAGGCTACCTCCTTAAGGGCCAGTTCGCGCAATTGCAGAATGTTCTCCGTCTTAAAAAAGTTATCGAGTGCTGTCTTTACCTTATCTTTCCGGTATATCTTTCCAGCCTTTAAGCGGTCTATAAGCTCCTCGGCTGTCAGGTCGATATTCACCACCTCATCGGCCTCCCTAACCATACGGTCGGGTACACGTTCCTGCACCTTGATACCCACGATACCACGCACTTCATCGTTGAGACTCTCGATATGCTGGATGTTGACTGCCGACAGCACGTTGATACCTGCGTCCAGCAGTTCCATAACGTCCTGCCACCGCTTTTCATTGCGGCTTCCCTCAATGTTGGAGTGTGCCAGTTCGTCCACAATCACTATCTCCGGATGCAGCCGCAAAATAGCATCGAGATCCATCTCCTCCACCTCCTTCCCCTTATAGAATATCTTCTGTCTCGGGATTACGGGCAATCCTCTTAATACCTTCTCCGTGTCGAGCCGCCCGTGTGTCTCCACATATCCTATTTGCACGTCGATACCCTGTCGTCTCATCTCACGGGCGTCCTGAAGCATGCGAAAAGTTTTGCCCACACCGGCTATCATGCCGATGTAAAGTTTGAACTTGCCTCGTTGCGACCGTCGAATGAGGTTGAGAAACTGCTGTGCATGGTCTTCTTTTGTTTCCATTTGATATTTTATGTCAAATATATATGATACTGATTTATACTCACTTTTATCCACAGACGGAAAAGAAAGATAGAAAGCCCGGAGGATTATTGCTACACCCCTATTTATTTAGTGGCTTCATCAAGCGCGATGTTCAGTTTCAGTACGTTGACCGTGGCTGTACCAAAAAGTCCAAGCAACGGCCTCTCCACCGCCTTTTCCACCATTTCCCTAACCTGGTTTTCATTCATACCCCGAGCATCCGCCACACGCTTCACCTGTACAAAAGCGCATTGGGGCGTGATGTCCGGGTCGAGCCCTGATCCGCTGGCTGTTACCATCTCTGCCGGGACCTCTTTGCGTTCCAAATAGGGATGGTGCGCCAGAAAAGTATCAATGCGTGCCTCCACCTCAGCAAGATATTCGGGATTCGTAGGCCCCTTGTTGCTACCACACGAATTGGTAGCATCGTAGCCATCACCGGCACAAGATGGACGTGTCCAAAAATAGCGGTTGGAAGAAAACTGCTGCCCCACATTGGCGACACCCACAATCTTACCGTTTAAAGTCGCTATTTCCGCATTACCACCATTGGGACCTGCTACTGTGGCGAACAACCATAATACGCCTATGTAACCCACTGACAAAACTACACAGAACACCAAGGTTAATCTTATTGCTTTCAAAAAATTCTTCATCTTATTTACTTATTTAAGTGTGACTATTCAACGAATCTAATGATAATTCATGATTCTTCGTTTTAAAAGAAAACTCCGATTAAAAGGTCTATCAGCTTTATGCCTACGAACGGTGCAATAATGCCGCCCAAACCGTAGATGAACAGGTTGCGACGAAGCAACGCACTGGCTCCGATAGGCTTATACTCCACTCCGCGCAATGCGAGCGGAATCAATATCGGAATGATAATGGCATTGAAAATCACGGCTGATAGGATAGCGCTTTCGGGCGAATGCAGTCCCATGATGTTGAGTGCCGCCAATTCAGGAATAGAAACCATAAACAGGGCGGGAACAATGGCGAAGTACTTCGCCACATCGTTAGCAATAGAAAACGTGGTCAACGTACCCCGCGTCATCAACAATTGCTTACCGATTTCCACAATCTCTATCAGCTTGGTCGGATCATTATCCAGATCCACCATGTTGCCTGCCTCCTTGGCTGCCTGTGTGCCGCTGTTCATCGCCACACCGATGTCGGCCTGCGCCAATGCCGGAGCATCGTTCGTACCATCACCCATCATGGCAACCAGCTTCCCTTCGGCCTGTTCTCTTCGGATGTAATTCATCTTGTCCTCGGGCTTTGCTTCGGCAATGAAATCATCTACACCTGCTTTATCTGCTATATATTTTGCTGTCAGCGGATTATCGCCCGTCACCATAACAGTCTTCACACCCATTTTACGTAACCGCTGAAAACGTTCCTGAATGCCCGGCTTAATAACGTCCTGTAATTCAATCACTCCGACAACTTTCTTGTTGACACATACCACCAAAGGCGTACCACCGTTGGAAGTGATTTTCTCCACCAGGCTCATGATATACTCCGGGAAGAGATTTCCTGCGTCCTCCGACAGCTTACGCATAGTGTCATAGGCTCCTTTCTTTATCTCCGTCCCATCTTTCAGTTTGATGCCGGAAGATTTGGTCTCTGCGGTGAACTTGACCATTTGCGAGCCTTCTGTATGGAAGCGATGTATTTTCAGACCGTTCTGATGGGCAAGTTCCACAATCGATTTTCCTTCCGGAGTGTCATCGGAAACGGAAGATAACAGGCAGTACTCAATGAACTTATTCTTGTCTATGCTTTCAACCGGATAAAATGCGGTCGCCTTACGGTTGCCGAAGGTGATAGTCCCCGTCTTGTCGAGCAGCAGAGTATCCACATCACCTGCTGTCTCAACGGCTTTGCCCGATTTAGTAATCACATTGGCCCGCAACGCACGATCCATTCCCGCAATGCCTATGGCAGACAAGAGGCCGCCGATAGTGGTGGGAATGAGACATACGAAAAGTGAAATGAACGAAGCTATGGTAATGGCTGTGCACGTATAATCGGCAAATGGTTTCAGCGTGATGCAAACGATGATGAACACCAGTGTGAACACTGCCAGGAGGATAGTCAGGGCTATCTCATTCGGTGTCTTCTGTCGAGACGCTCCTTCCACCAAGGCAATCATCTTGTCGAGGAAACTTTCACCCGGTTGGGTGGTCACCCTCACACAGATACGATCGGAAAGCACCTTGGTACCGCCGGTAACACTGCTCTTATCCCCACCCGCCTCACGGATGACAGGAGCCGACTCACCGGTAATGGCACTTTCATCGATGGAGGCCAAGCCCTCCACAATCTCCCCGTCCGCGGGAATAACGTCGCCTGCTTCACAAACAAACTCATCGTCTTTCTTCAGTTGCGAACTGCTAACGATCTTTATCTTTCCATTCACTAGAAGACGAGCCGGAGTCTCCTCACGGGTCTTACGCAAGCTGTCGGCCTGTGCCTTACCACGCGCTTCAGCGATGGCTTCGGCGAAATTGGCGAACAACAGCGTGAATAGGAGAATGACAAACACCCATGCATTATACGAAAAGGATCCCTGTTGACTGTTGAACACCGAATAGAGTGTCACCGGAATCATAATGGTTGTACAGACTTCTACGGTAAACATTATCGGATTTTTGACCATCAGGCGGGGGTCAAGCTTCACGAAAGACTGTCTGATGCTCTCTTGGACTTGCTCCTTTTGGAACAAGGATACTGAATTGTTATGTTTCATTTTGAATTATAAGCTTAAATGTTCTGCAATAGTACTGAGGGCGTGAACAGGAAAGAATGCTAAAGCGGCAATGATACATATGACCAAAAAAGTCATCACACCGAATGTCGCAGTGTCGGTCTTCAGGGTTCCCGCACTCTCAGGGATGTATTTCTTTTGCGCCAAGATGCCGGCAATCGCCACCTGTCCAACAATAGGCACGAAACGTCCCAGCATCAGGACTATTCCGCATGAGTAGTTCCAAAACCAGGTATTGTCGCCCAGTCCCTCAAATCCCGATCCATTGTTAGCGGCAGAAGAGGTGTACTCATACAGCATCTCACTCAAACCGTGGTAGCCGGGATTATTCAGCCATCCGCCCTCATTGGCCACAAACTGCGGTGCATGAACGAACAGATAGGCGGCAAGTGCTGTCCCCACAAGGATAATAATCGGATGCAACAGAGCTACGATAGAGGCAATCTTCATTTCGCGCGCCTCCACCTTATGCCCCAGAAATTCCGGCGTACGACCTACCATCAGTCCGCTGATGAAGACGGCAATGATGATGAAAGTGAAATAGTTCATCCATCCCACGCCAACGCCACCAAACCAAGTGTTAATTTGCATATTCAGCATCTCAATCATGCCCGAAAGAGGCATCATGGAGTCGTGCATGCCGTTGACAGATCCATTAGACGTAACTGTGGTCGCCACACTCCACAAGCCCGTAGCGGCAGAACCGAGACGCACTTCCTTGCCCTCCATCGAGCCTCCTGCCTGTGCAATACCCATCTCGTCGATACGGGGATTACCGTTCATTTCCTGATACACGTTTACAGCAGTGCAGGTCAGATAAGCGAAGAGCATCACGCCATAGATACTGTAGCCCAGCTTGCGACGACGCAGATAGAATCCGAACGCAAAGACCATCGCCATGGGGATAATCAGTATCGACAAGCATTCCACCATATTGGTGAGATAAGTGGGATTCTCCAACGGATGCGATGAATTGACACCAAAATAACCACCACCGTTGGTACCCAATTGCTTAATGGCGACAATAGCAGCTGTCGGACCCTGCGAGACCATCTGTTCAGCTCCTTCGAGTGTGGTCACTCTCATCTTCCCGTCGAAACCCATCGGCGTGCCTTGCAGGATGAGGATGAAACCCACAATGAGCGATAACGGCAGAAGGATACGGGTAACGCTGAGTACTAAATAACGGTAGAAGTTACCGATAGTTTTGGTGGTCTTTGCTGCCAGCGCCTTCATAACTCCTGCCATGGCTGCCATACCCGTAGCGGCGGTGATGAACTGAAACAGCATGATAACAAACAGTTGGGTGAAGTAAGTCAACCCGCTCTCGCCGCTGTAGTGCTGCAGATTGCAGTTCACCATAAAACTGATACAAGTATTGAATGCCTGGTGGACCGTCTGCCCTGGGTTATTATCAGGATTGAGCGGCAATACGCCCTGCATCACTAACAAAAACATTCCCCACACGAACCAGAAGAGGTTGACCACGAGCAATGCCCGCAAAAACGTCTTCCAATCCATTTCTTCATAGGGATTGATACCGCTTAGGCGGTACATCCACCTCTCCACGGGCTTCAGGAAATCGAGACAAGTCTTCTCTCCTTTATAAACCCGAGCGATATATTTTCCCAACGGATAACTCAGTCCTACCATAAGGACTATCTGGAGTATCACTCCTAAAATCTCTGTGTTCATACTTTCTTTCGATTAGAACTTTTCCGGTTTGACGAGTACATACAACAGGTATCCGAACATTACCAAACTGATGATAAACAACGATGTATACATAATCCAGTTCTCCTTTCCTTTTAGATTTTTTCAAACCAGTCGATGCATTTACCAAAGAGCCAAAAGCAACTTGCTCCACTACATATACACACCAAAAATCCAATTGAAAATAAATCCATAATACTTTCTATTTGAGTTAAACATTCAATTATCACGAATTAAAATGGCAATATGGATGCCAAACATACATATCATATTCTATCTTCCACGCATACAGACAAATAACGATTCGGGATATGAACCGAACATAAGAGGAAACCCTTCCAAAATGAAAGGGCGTTATCATTTTGGAAGGGTAGTAGACATAATTGGAGAGGAAGAAGCGCCAAAACTTCATGCCCTATTTCTCTATTTTTGATGTACAGTGTGATGTAACCTATCTTCAACAAACATATAGCTTCGGCCTTATCGCCTTTGGTATAGTTTAGGATGCGTAATCTATAGCATTTCTTTACAGTGGAAAAGTGAAGTACCATCTTCCTGCTTCATGTATCTTTCCGCTTTATGTATCTTTTCACTTTAAGTATCTCCTGCTTTATGTATCTCCTGCTTTATGTATCTTTCCGCTTCACATATCTTCCCACTGTAAGTATCTTCCCGCTGTAAGAAGTTGTGCCACCCCTTTGGCACAAGTGTGACAACAGGCATGTCACAAGTGTGACACTAGCGATGGCACAAGTGTGCCACAGGCGTGTCACTGTCTGTTTCCTCTTCTTACCGTTATTCGAATGAACTGTGCTTCGGATGTAAACCTGTCCATATTTGCTTATCTGATTGCCAGACTAATAATCAATGCACCCACTCTTAACAAGCAAACCATAATAAAAGGCCCAAGATTCGCATCAGGTATGAGAATCGCACCTCCTGCAAGGGTAACAATCAGAAAAACTATCCGCCTCCAAAATCCGATTATCCTTGCATTACCCGCTTTTTCCGGTGGACGCTACACGGTGTTATAGCAGTCTTTCTATTAAACCTTTTGATACTTTTTCTCCCCTTTTATTCATTTATTCCAGAGATTTCTCGTAACTTTACCACACTAATTCAAAAAGAAATAAGATGAATAAAACAGTATTGATAACCGGGGCTTCCAGCGGTATTGGCGCCGGATGCGCACGTAAATTCGCCTCACAAGGAGCACGCCTCATCCTTAACGGACGCAATATAGAAAAATTGGAAAGCATTAAAAAAGAAGTAGAAACAGCCTATAATACCGAAGTCTGCCTGCTTCCCTTCGACGTACGCGACCGCAAAGCTGCTTCCGCTGCACTGGATGCTCTTCCGGAAGAATGGAAAGCGATAGACATACTTATCAATAACGCCGGATTGGTTATCGGTACGGACAAGGAACAAGAGGGCAATTTGGATGAGTGGGACATTGTTATCGATACAAATATCAAGGCTTTACTAGCCATGACGCGGATGGTAGTTCCGGGTATGGTTGAACGTGGACGCGGACATATCATCAATATCGGTTCCATAGCCGGTGACATGGCCTATCCGGGAGGCAGTGTTTATTGCGCAACCAAAGCTGCCGTGAAAGCTTTATCTGACGGACTCCGTATTGATTTGGTAGATACTCCGCTAAGAGTAACCAATATTAAACCGGGATTAGTAGAAACTAATTTTTCGGTTGTCCGGTATCGTGGCGACAAAGCTCAGGCAGAACATGTTTACGAAGGTATTCATCCATTGAATGGAGATGATATTGCCGAAACGGTTTATTTTGCCGCATCCGTACCCGAGTACATGCAAATTGCTGAAATCTTGGTCATGCCTACCTATCAGGCAACCGGAACGATTGTACATCGCAAATAATCTACGATATGGCCGGCATTTATCTTCATATTCCTTTCTGTAAAAAGCGCTGTATCTACTGCGACTTTTATTCCACTACTGAAGAAACGAAAAAAGAAGCTTATGTGGATGCCTTATGCACAGAACTAAAAATACGCCGTGCCTACGTGGAAAATGAAAATATAGAAACCGTCTATTTGGGAGGGGGTACTCCCTCCCAACTGAATGAAAAGGCTTTCAGACAACTATTTGACTGTATAGACCGAGTGTATGGCATGGAATACTGCAAGGAAATCACTCTTGAAGCGAATCCTGATGATTTGAATGAAAAATATGTGCATATGCTGCGCCGCCTTCCGTTCAACCGTATCAGTATCGGTATACAGACTTTTAACGATAAGACGCTTCAGTTTCTTCAACGCCGACATACTGCCCGACAAGCCATAGAAGCGATACGCCGTTGCCAAGAAGCAGGATTTCACAACATAAGCATCGATTTGATTTACGGACTGCCGAATGAGACAACCGAAACATGGCAAACGGATTTGCAACAAGCTATTGACTTGAAAGTGCAGCATATTTCAGCTTACCACCTCATCTACGAAGAGGGAACACCGCTATGGCAACTAAAAACACAGCAGCAGATTCACGAAATAGATGAAGATAGAAGCCTTTCCTTTTTTACACAGCTCATCGAGACACTCTCCGCAGCCGGATACGAACATTATGAAATTTCCAACTTCTGTCTCCCCGGATATTACTCGCAGCACAATTCCAGTTATTGGACAGGAAAAAAATACATAGGATGCGGGCCATCCGCACACTCCTATAACGGGATGTCCCGGCAATGGAACATTGCATCTTTAAATGATTATATCCGAGAAATAGAAACGGGAAAAGTTCCATACGAAAAAGAAGATTTAAATGTCTATATGCGATACAACGACCGTATTATCACTTCCATCAGAACCATGTGGGGACTTTCCCTTTCGAACCTCCGGAAGGAATTCGGAGAAAAGTTGTATCAATATTGCCTGCAGAATGCTTCTCCGCATATCGAACAGGGTATGATGGAAATAAAAAAAGATACCCTCCGCTTAACGCGACAAGGTATCTTTATTTCAGACGGTATTATGAGCGACTTACTCTGGATAGACGAATGATTATCACCTCGTCAACGAATAAACCACATCCATTATTTTCTTTCCAATTTCGTCCGCAGCCTCCATTGTCGACGCTTCCGAGTATACCCTGATAATAGGTTCCGTATTGCTTTTACGCAAATGCACCCATTTATCCGGAAAATCAATCTTTACCCCATCTATATCATTGATGTCTTCATCCTTATACAATTCTTTCACTTTGGATAAGATCGCATCCACATCTGTAGACGGAGTTAAGTCGATACGGTTCTTTGCTATAAAATAAGGAGGATAAGTAGCACGCAACTCACTGGCTTTTTTTCCCTCATGAGCCAAATGACTTAAGAAAAGCGCGATTCCAACCAATGCATCTCGTCCGTAATGACACTCCGGATAAATAACTCCTCCGTTTCCTTCACCCCCAATCACAGCATGGGTCTCTTTCATTTTGGCAACCACATTCACTTCACCCACTGCCGCCGCATGATATTGCCAACCGTATTGGCGCGTCACATCACGAAGAGCACGAGTTGAGCTAAGATTGGAAACCGTATTGCCGGGAGTATGCTTCAACACATAATCGGCTACAGTAACCAATGTATATTCTTCACCATACATCTCTCCGTTTTCGCAAATCATAGCCAAACGGTCAACATCCGGATCTACTACAAACGCTACATCCCTATGTCCCTCTTTCATTAGGTTCATGATATCACCTAAATTCTTCTCCAAAGGTTCAGGGTTATGTTGAAACATTCCTGTTGGTTCACAATAAAGTTTCTCTACTTGTTCCACCCCTAGTCGTTCCAATAACTCCGGCAGAATAATGCCGCCAACCGAATTCACGCAATCTATGGCCACTTTAAAACGAGCTTTGCGGATAGCCTCCACATCCACCAATTTCAGAGCCAATACACGGTCGATATGTTTTTGGTTATAAGTATGGTCTTCACGATAGGAACCTAAAGATTCCACCTCGGCATATACAAACTCTTCGGTTTCAGCATAACGAAGCACTTCATTGCCTTCGTCAGCATTCAGAAACTCCCCTTTCTCATTCAATAGTTTCAAGGCGTTCCACTGCTTAGGATTGTGACTTGCAGTTAAAATAATGCCTCCGCAAGCCTCTTCCATTGTCACGGCCAATTCGGTAGTCGGCGTAGAAGCCAAACCAATATTCACCACATCAAAGCCCATGCCCATCAATGTCCCGCATACGATGTTTTTAACCATCTCTCCGGAGACCCTGGCATCCCGTCCGACAACAATTTTATTGCTCGTTAAGGTAGTTGTTTTACGTATAAACGAGGCATAAGCCGAAGTAAATTTCACTATATCCAAAGGAGTCAGTCCGTCCCCGGGCTGACCGCCAATAGTTCCTCGGATTCCAGAAATTGATTTAATAAGCGTCATTTTCCTTGATAAGCAATTTCATAATAACAAGGATATACGGTTTGAGCCGCATCCGAATGTCCTGCACTATGCGGAACAATAATCTTCACTCTCCCCCATTCTTTTTGGTTCGGTCCCTTGCCTAATTTAATATAACTTAGTGGAACTAACCAGCCTGTAGGGACAGAACTTCCGTAAGTAGAATACATGTTACCTGAAGTGAAAGAAGCTGTAAAATTTCCACTGTTATTTTTGCACATAAATGTATCCGGCTGACGTTCCAATTTATTCGATACTGAGGTAGTATCACCACTCTCCACGTATATTTCCCAAAAACGGACATTTATTTCTTTCCATTCTCCATCTTTGAGTTTCTCTCCGTTTCCTATGTTCTCTATTTGCATGTAGATGCCATTATCATTAAAGAGAACGTATTCATTCTTTGAGACATCCGTAGTGGAATCCTGATTGGCAAACTCTGTTTCGGTAATTACATTTATATTGTGCTTTTCAATAAAACTTTGAATTGCTTTCTTCTCTTTCTTTTTTAAATCAGCATAGGTTTCCGAATCATCACAGGATTGAAAACACACCCCTAACACAAAAAGAGAAAGAAACAAATAACTTATTTTTTTCATAATAACCATTCTAAAATTATCGCAAAAGTAATAAATAGCCCTTTATGTAAAGATCAAATTCGAGGACAATTATACTTATATAACTATTTTTTGTTTACTAAAAGATCCTGATATTTGACCAATGCTTTTTTAAACAACTCAACCGCTTCTGGAATGCTTCCATAAAACTCTCCACCCGAAGCATTTAAATGCCCTCCGCCGTTAAAAAACTCTGTCGCAACTTGATTACAAGGGAAATCACCAACGGACCGTAATGAAATCTTAATCATACCTTTTTCCTTATCCTCCCGCAAGAATACGGAAAAACGGATATCCTTTATACTTAGTGGAATATTAACGAATCCTTCCGTATCTCCCTTTGTATAATTAAAACGATCTTGTTCCTCTTGGGTCAAAGTTATTAATGCAGATTTAAACTCCGGAAATACTATCATTTTGGAATATAATACAAAACCCATTAAACGCAAACGGTCTTCCGAATACGTATGATAGACCTTACGATATATTTCATCCTTATCAATGCCCTTCGAAAGCAACTCACTGATGATGAAATAAATTTCACGATCATTTGAATTGTAAGTAAATCCTCCCGTGTCGGTCATCATACCGGTATATATGCATTCCGCTCCTTCTTTGGTGATATCTTCAAAATATCCCAAACGGCATATGACACGGAATATCAATTCGGACGTGGAACTAATTTCAGGATGAGATATAGTAATTTTGCAAAATTCTTCCGGAAACGGATGATGATCGATCATTGCTTTTCGAGCCGGCGAAGCTGCCACTGCCGTAGCCATATCCTCTATTCGTTTCAGACAATTAAAGTCCAGACAGAAAATAACGTCAGCTTCAGCTATCAATTTATCCGCAAACTCTTTATATTTATCATAACGCAATATATCTTTCGCCCCTCTCATCCAGCGTAAGAAATCAGGAAAAGCATTCGGAACAATTACATTTACCGTTTTATCCTGCGATTCGAGGAAATGCGCCAGCCCTAACGAAGAACCTATCGCATCGCCATCCGGAGCTACATGAGAAACAATCACCACTTTATCCGCACGCTCAATCCATTTACCCAAATGATCAATCTTGGATTGCGCTATCACTTTTGTCAACATACTCTTTCAATCCTTAAAGTTATAGGACGCAAAAGTACAAATTATTTGCGATTCTACACTTCAACCAGCAAATAACCTTGTTCAGAAAGCGAAAAAACTTCAATCTTTAACTCTTCGCACTCTTTTAATAAACGTTTCTGTTGATAGAGACTTAATGAAGTATCAAGCACTATTTTGCGTATAAAGAACACATTCTGCAACTCGGCTATATACCCCGTGAATCCTCTCTGGATAACCAAATAATCTATAGGAAAAAGCATGTCGGCACCCCGGTTATGCCAACCGTTATCTTTTACTACAGCGATAGTTTTCCCATGAAAACGTTTCACATGGGACTTCTCTTGCATAGGAAACAATTCAAACGGATCTTTACCCGCATAAGTGCACTGCACGGAAACGCCTTGCATGGAATGGTAAAAAAGCATCCGTGAAGTTTCTACGAAAAAAAGAGAGAAAAAAGGAACTGCCACCATGTATACGACACATGCTAACGCACCCACCAAGTAACGGGCATTTTTACGCAAACTATAACTTACAAGAAAAACAACAAACAAATAAAAACAAATTATTCCCCAACAACTGACTTCTACTTCATCAATAACCGACAACGGCATCCGTTCAATCCAGGTCAATCCGCTATGCATCATTTTAATCAATTCATTCAAAATAAAAGCCACTCCTTTTTGTAAAGGCAGACAAAAACCACATAATAACATCAGTATCGCCCCCGCTACAAGACAAAAAGTTAAAGGTATAACCAACAAATTAGTCAACAGAAAATAAACGGGAAAACGGGAAAAATAATAAATAATGAGAGGTGCGACTCCTATTTGCACAACCAACGAAACTGCCACAATTCCCCAAATATAACGGAGGATCTTCCAAGTAGGCTTCCACCAATGAAAAACAAAAGGATGAAATACTATAATAGAAGCTACGGCTGCATAAGAAAGTTGGAAACCAACATCGAACAAATAAAAAGGCTGATACCATAACATCAGGAAAGCGGATAAGGCCAACGTATTTAAAGATATACTTTTACGATTGAGGCATTGCCCTACGGCAATCAAAGAGAACATGCAAGCCGATCGGACTACGGAAGCCGATAAACCGACCATAAAAGAGAATGCCCATAAAACGCCCACCGTACAACACATCCGAATCCAAAGAGTGGATCTTCCTATAGAAAGAAAAGAAAACAGAAAAGCGCATATTCCATAAACAATACCTAAATGCAAACCGGATAGAGCCAACACATGACTGGCTCCCGCTACAGAAAAGGTTTCTTTTAAATCGTTTCTCAATTCACTTTTATCGCCCAACGTTAATGCCGACAATACTGCCAGTTCATCTCCTTGAAAACCTAACAAACGATAGCGTTCCAATAATCGATCTCGTATATCCAGCGCCTTCTGCTTTAACGATTGTGTACTTATTTCCTTTTCATCCGGTTTCCAATATTCGTTTCCGACATAAGCCGTTCCCGTTACACCTTGTCTTTGCAAATAGCGGGCATAGTTGAATTGTCCCGGTATTTCTTGGTTAGCAGGAGAAACAATACGAGCATAAAAATGAATGAGGTGACCTCTTCTCAGGTCTTCCGGAAAAGAATCTTTTGCCACATATAATAGTACTTTATGTTGCTGTACTTCTAATGGCAACAAGAAACTATGGACTTTTTCCTGAGGATGATCCTGCAACACGCCTGTATAAAGCATTTTTTCTTCCTCCCAATCGACCCTTCCTTTTTGCTTTTGGAAAAAAAGGAGTTGGTTCCCTAAAAAGAAAAGAAATAGATAAAGGGTTAATCCAAACCAATGTTTATGCTTATAGAAAAGACATAGGAACAGTGCACTTATACCTACAGCGATCAAGCCATAAGCATATACACTCTCCGGACACGTATCTCCACATACGATACCGGCCATAAAGGGAATAACCAATCGGATGAAAGGGTATTTTTCCAGTTGTTCAGTCCAATGAACCAACCGGACTAAAGACTTTTAAGAGAGTGAATCATACCAATCGGATCGGGAGCCTTGAATACCGCATTTCCGGCAACCAGTACATCAGCTCCAGCTTCTACCAAACGCTTTCCTGTATCTATGTTTACACCACCGTCAACTTCTATCAAAGCTTTCGAACCGCTTCGAGCTATCAGTTCACGCAAATAATGAACTTTGTCTAAGGTATGTTCTATGAACTGCTGTCCTCCAAAACCAGGATTAACACTCATCAGCAATACCATATCCACATCCCCTATTATATCGGTTAACATGGCTACAGGAGTAGCAGGATTCAAAGTTACGCCGGCCTTCATACCTGCTTCTTTGATTTGCTGTATCGTACGGTGTAGATGAACACAAGCTTCATAATGCACATTCATCATCATAGTTCCCAGATCCTTTACTTCTTTGATAAACTTTACGGGATCAACAATCATTAAATGTACATCCAACGGTTTCTTACATAATTCCGCTACATATTTCAGTACAGGAAAACCAAATGATATATTCGGAACAAAAACACCGTCCATTACATCTAAATGTAACCAATCGGCCTCACTCCGGTTTATCATCTCTATATCTGTTCGCAGATCGGCAAAATTGGCCGACAGCAAAGAAGGCGCTATTATAGGTTTCATACCACTTATGTTTTAGGTTTCGCAAGCTCTTTTTCTTTATTCAGTAATAAAAGAAGCACTTCGTTAGACATTAAAGCATCAATAAAATACAAGCAACTATTCCTTATTTCCAAATGGATTTAACACCAATAGATCCATTTACTCCCGCCATTACCGTGTAAGCGAAACTTGCATTTCATTTATAATGAGCAAAGATAGCTATTTAGTATGAAAGACGAATACCTAATTGTAAATTAAAATTAAATGGATGTTCTTTTCGTATGGTTTGCACTTCACTGCCATCATCAAAATAATAGCTAACACCCGGCTCCACATAAATACCAATTTGCTTAGACAACTTAAACTGAGCTCCAACAGCCGAAGAAACAGACCATTGCAAAGGCTCTATCTTCACATCTTCGCTACTCGACATGTTTTCTTCATCCTCTGTCGTATATACGGTTTTTGCTTTACCCGATACACACTTCTCTACTGCTCCTCCCCCCGATACATAAAATGAGAAACGATTATTTTCCCATAAATTATAACTTATCTTCAATGGGATACCCATATAATGAAGTTGTTGTTCGGTTTTATAATAATAGCGGTCTCCTCCGGCCCGTATCTCCGATGAAAGAAGGGTATACGTCAGACCCGTCTCACAAGCCCATTTCTCATCAAGATACAATCGGAACGAGACGCCTACTGCTATCGGCATCCGATGTTTTATATCCGAAACAACCGCATTACTGACATTATTCGATAAAATTTGATTCAATACATAGACTTCACTATTACCGTTCACCGGACTCATAATATGATTATAATCCCCTTCCATATCATCCGATGGATATTGACTGAAAGAAGGGTCACTCATCATAAGACTATTCTGAGATCTCGGATGAGGTAAGCCCTTATATCCGGGTGAAGTATTAGACACCGATGCCGGAACATTACCTACCGAAACTCCTACTTCCCAAGATTTATGTTTATCCCGCTTAGGAGAGGAAGCCGTAAAAGAATATCCGGAACGGGCCGCGCGCGTCGAAACATTTCTCTGCTCTTTTGAATTTTCTTTTTCTTCTACTTGATATTTATGAAGTTCTTTGTTTTTCTCTACCTCTGCCTCTTTTCCCTCTTCCGTTTCCTTTTTCTGCAAAGATTCCGCTACTATCTCATCCACAGTTTTCCCCGGCAAAGCTGAACTCATAGCAATCTGCTTCGGAACGGAAGGAGACGGTTGCGAAGGTAGAACCTGTTCTTTTATTCTATCCGGTTCCTTATTAAAAAGTGTTTTTTCTTCTGTTATTCGAGTTATCCGTTTCAATAAATCTTCGGTATAGTCAGCTGACGACGAATTTATAAACCACACTGTAAGCGATGAAATAACCAATAGAATCACTATAGCGGCAATCATCCGCCAACGAGCATAGAAAGGAACGACTTTAGGCCTTTCTAATTCCGCATTCAACTGTTCCCAAAGCTGTTCGGGCACAGGTTCCGAATAATCTTTCATCCGGTTGCGAAATTCTTCTATCCATTTATCTTGTTCTTCTTTCATTGTTCTTTTTTAATATAGTCTTTTATTTTTCTTATTAACAGAGATTTTGCCCGATATAATTGAGAAGAGGAAGTTTTTTCCGTTATTCCCAATATTCCGGCAATCTCTTTATGACTTTTTTCTTCCAAAACATACAAGTTGAACACGGTACGATATCCTATCGGCAATTCTTCTATAAAACGCATGAGCTGAGATTGAGGAATCTGCTCCCAATCATATTCATCCGAATCCGGAATCGTATCAGGCAAGTTTTCCATTAAAACAGTTTGGTTCAATTGGTTTTTCGTGCGTAAAAATTCTAATGATTCATTTACCATAATACGAGTAAGCCACGCACGAAGAGAACCTTCACCCCGATATGAAAACTGAGTAAACGAACGAAAAATCTTCAAAAAGCCATCGTGAAGAATATCCTGGGCCGATTCTCTATCCCCTGCATAACGGACACAAATAGCCATCAACAAACCGGCATATTGCTCATAAAGTTGTTGGAAAGCCTTTCGTTCTCCCTGCTTGCACCGTTCCGTCAGTTCTGTTTCACTAATTGTTTGTGACACGTGTTTCTCGATATTTTACATTATAAATGATTGGAATACAAAAATACTGCATCTATGAAGAAGCTTTTTTTGCCTTAAGCAGTTTTAACATCTTTCTATGCAGTATTCCACATCTTCCACCATTTAGGAGACAGAAAACAGAAAAAACACTTGTTACTTCAAATGAGCGTACGTATCAAGATATCTGAAAAAAAGTGATAAGTAAATACTAACAAAAAACTAAAACAGCAACAAAGATGAAGAAATTCAAATTTTTAACTTGGACTTTATGTCTGTTAACCATTCCGTTTTTTATCTCATGCGATGACGATGATGAAGTATACGAAATAGATATGGCAACTGTGCACGACTCCGAGGGAAACTTATCATTGGAAAGTGACTACTTTGGCTATTTACCAGTTAGCAACAAAGATATACTAACCTATTATAAAGCAAATAAAGAAGGGCAACGTATATTGGCTTACTTTCAATTTAACGAAGATGACGCTAAAAAAGAGAATCGTTCCATAAAAATTTACGATCTCTATAAGGTACTGACTAAAAAACTATACGAAATGCCAACCGAAAAAGAAGATAGTATAGGCAACGACCCTATTGCTGTTTCAAGTATCTATACGAGCCGTGACCACTTAAATATCTTCTTTACGTATTTAGGAAGCAACTCCGGAATTGCCCACATGCTCAATTTGGTTACTACCGAAGAAAGTCAGGTAGACGAAAACGGATTATTGGAAGTAGAGTTTCGGCATAACCTGGAAGGAGATAATGAGGTTTATCCACAATCCGGTTGGGTATCCTTCGAACTAAGTAGCATACCGGGATTTACAGAAGGAACCATCCATGGAATAAAAGTGAAAGTGAACAATGGCAACGGAGAAGAAAAAACATATAGAATTAAGTGGTTGCCTACAGAAAAAGATAAAAGTAATAAGCTTTCTTTCGGTAGCTTTTCCAATACCAAAACTAAATAAACTAAAGTAACACAAAAGAGAATCATACAATGGATTCCCAAAAAGGCTGTCTCTATATATAAAAATTGGAGGCAGCCTTACTTATTGGTTCACATTATCAAAGTCTCGTTTTAATAAGAACAGTAACCAGTAGGGAGAAATTACCGGAGTCGTACTTCTTTATTACCCTATTAATAAAGCAAAAGCATCTTTTTTACACTGGAATATTTTACTTACAAAACTTCTGTTGCTTATGTTATAATATTATCATCTTCTTATTTTTAATTCCTTCCGAATAGAAAGAAAACAAAAAGTCCTAAAGAAGAAGAATAATTTCCCATTATCTCCTTTCTATTCGACAGTCAACGGTGTATTTATTTTGTATCCTCGTAAAAATTCCTCGATTCGTAAACGTTTTTTTCCGGCCAGCTGCAATTCTTTAAGAGATAAATATCCATCTTTTACAGCTACTTTAAAATAAGTTTTACCATCTGAACAGATTGTACCAATTGGATAGCTATGTTCTAAAAACAATTTCTCTGTATCATAAATCTTCATAATCATTTTGGTTCCATCAGCCTGTTTCAACTCACTCCAAGCCGCAGGATAAGGAGAAAGCCCACGAATAAAATCATAAATACGCTTCAATGGCTGATTCCAATCTATACGACATGTATCTTTAAATATCTTCGGAGCAGGACGGAGTTCACCGACAACCGCCATTTCTTCTTGAGGAATCGGTTTTACCGTTCCATTCAATATAGCATCTACCGTTTCAAGAACCAGTTCCCCTCCCAACATCATCAATTTGTCATGTACCACTTCCACATTGTCTGTATCCGCAATAGGCACACGTACCTGCTGAATAACCTCTCCCGTATCAATCTCATGTTTCAGGAAAAACGTAGTGATTCCTGTCTCCGTGTCACCATTGATCACCGCCCAATTGATAGGAGCAGCTCCACGATATTGAGGAAGCAGAGAAGCATGAAGGTTAAACGTACCCAGTCGCGGCATATTCCAGACCACCTCCGGCAACATCCGGAAAGCAACCACAATCTGCAAGTCGGCTTTCCATTCGCGCAAGGCCTCCACAAAAGCCTCATCTTTCAACTTCTCAGGCTGAAGCAACGGTAAGTTCCGCTCCAACGCATATTGCTTGACCGGAGAATACTGTATTTTATGTCCGCGTCCGGCAGGCTTGTCAGGCATCGTGATCACACCCACTACATTATAACCGCCTTCCACCAACTGACGCAAGGCCTCTACCGCAAAATCGGGAGTACCCATATATACTATTCTTAAGTCTTCTTTCTTCATAATCCAACTATGTTATCATTAAAACGCAAAGTCTAGTCTTCCGAGAAATGTACCAGCACCTGCCGATATGAGTTAAATATCTTCGATTTAGAGACAAAGCCCTCATAGCGTCCCTCCTCGTCCACCACCGGAAGATTCCAGGCTTTCGTATCGTCAAACGTCTGCATTACCTGTTCCATTCCGTCCGTATCGAATATCTTGGCAGGTGCGGATGTCATCAATTTGTTAACAGTGAAACGATGATAAAGTTCTTGTCGGAACATGATGTTACGGATGTCATCGAGCAGGACAATACCCAACAGTTCACCCGTTTTTTTATCCGTTACCGGGAACACATTCCGATGGGAAGCGGCAATCGCTTTCACCAGCTCACCCAAATCCATCTCCGGATGTACAACTACAAAATCCTTCTCCACCACATTCTCCATCTTCATCAATGTCAACACAGCCTTGTCTTTGTGATGCGTAATCAGCTGCCCCTTCTTTGCCAGACGCATGGAATATATACTATGAGGCTCAAATGCGATAATCGTCAGGTATGAGCTAACGGATACAATCATCAGCGGAAGGAACAAATCGTATC
>ENA-OPCT01000325-OPCT01000325.1-human-gut-metagenome-genome-assembly--contig:-NODE-325-length-27141-cov-4.202798_pt1 | contig 27141 bp, 28 predicted proteins | sample MGYA00241572_ERZ501495 | MGnify/ENA primary metagenome ERZ501495 (study PRJEB25962, sample SAMEA2042580) | human gut metagenome | biome: human gut; feature: human-associated habitat; material: faeces... | reverse complement strand
CAGGAGCATAGCGCCGTTTTTTCAGCGTGTCAAGTCTTATATCATACAATTTATAACGAACCAGTTGCCGGAGACAGGGCGCATTATGCCTTGGCTTCGGCTTTTTGCGTTTGCCGGAAGGATGGTGGTTTGATATTGAAGTCCTAACCACGACAGGCAAATCAATCTTTTCCGGTTAAACCTTCTATCTTCTCCGGCGTGTCCGCTGTCGGAGGAAGTAAATGGCGGACAATTAAAAAATGGAGGAACTCTCATGAAGAAAAAACTATTTGCAATCCTACTCAGCATTGTAATGGTAGTTGGACTCCTGCCTGTCACAGTACTGGCAGCGGATTCCACGGTCTACGACATCTGGGTAGACGGCGTACAGGTCACGTCTGAGAATAAGGATAATCTTTTCAGTGGAACAGTAAGTTATGACCCGACCACTCACACCTTGTCTTTGAACAATGCTACCCTTGACAGCGACACCCTGTCAGACTACGGTATTAAAACGACTATCCCCAGTACGTTGAAGATACGGTTGACCGGGACAAATAGCATTACCCGAACCGATCCCGGCGGAGGAGTGGGAATATACCTCAATTACAGCAATTCTGTCGAGATTACCGGCGATGGAACACTGGTGATCAACGTTATCGGGGAAAACTACGATGGAATTAGCACAGGGGCTGACGTCAAGATTTCCGATAAAGCAAGGGTCATAATAAACTCTGAAGGCGGATTGGGCATAGCCGGAAGAATGGTCGAAATTGACGGGGCAACAGTGGATTCCACCGGCTTGTATGCCGGAATCGATGCCCATAGGCTGAAGATTGTAAACGGCGCCGATGTTACGCTTAAGGCGACTCAGGACAAACGCAACGGAGCATATATCAGGAAAGATCAAGAAGGAAACGGCGGCGATATTGAACTTGCTGCATCTAATGTTAAAGCAACAAGCTATTATCCCGGTCTGTATGCTGCAGGTGATCTGACGGTTAACGGAGGCGAGGTAAACTGTATCTCTACTGCGGACGGTGCAATATGGGCAAAAGGCAATATTCTGATCAAAGGAGGTGCCAAAGTAACCACTGACGGTAAATACCCGATGGGCTGTAACGGTACTTTTACCGTAGAAGAAGCAGAGATTGATGCAAAGAATACGAATGCGGATAATATCCCTGCAATTTTCGATGAAAGTGTGCCTGTGATTGCCGATGGCTATCACCTGAACTATGCAAAAGCTGTAGACTCGGCAGGAACAGAAATTGACCTGCTTTCCAGCGGTACTCAGTACTTTGCACTTTATAAAAATGTCCATTTTATCACAAAGGCTGTCTATCCGGTTTCTTTCGTTGTAACGCCGGGCGGTCTGACCAATGTTGTTGTTAAAGTGAATGGTCAGGAGGTTACCGGCTCTGTCAGTTTGGAAGCAGGAACTTACCCTGTTGAAGTAACAGCCGATGACTGCAAAGCATACACCGGCAATATAACGATCACCGCCGATCCGGCAACGCATACGCAGACGGTTGCAATGACATATTTACCTGCCGACTACACTAAGGTCGACGAAGCCATTGCCAAGGCAAATGCTTTGAAGAAGGATGAGTACAAGGATTTTTCCGGTGTGGAAGCTGCCGTCAATGCTGTTGACCGTGACAAGAACATTACTGAACAGAGCGAAGTTAATGCAATGGCGAAAGCTATCGAAGATGCGATTGCCGCCCTGCAATACAAGGACGCCGACTACACCAAGGTCGATGCAGCCCTCGCCAAGGCAAATGCTTTGAAGAAGAATGACTACAAGGATTTCTCCGCTGTGGAAAACGCCGTCAATGCCGTTGCCCGTGGGAAGAACATTACCGAGCAGGGCGAAGTAGATGCCATGGCAAAGGCTATTGAAGATGCCCTTTCCGCCCTGCAATACAAGGACGCCGACAAGACCACCCCGGCACCTGCTGCAACGGCCACTCCGGCACCTGCTGTAACAGCCACACCTCAGTACACCATTCCGCAGACCGGCGACACAAGCACCCCTGCTTTGCTGGTTGTCCTTATGCTTGTCAGCGGTAGTGCAGCCATTGGTACAGCCGTTGTTGCCAGCAAGAGAAAGCACAACAGATAACTGAACAGCCCCCGTTCCATCTTCCGGGCAAAGCAAAAGCGCCGCAGCGATGTGGCGCTTTTCTATTGCCACAAAGCAGCAAATAGTGGGCTTTCCTACCATAAGCGACAAAGTTATATTTCCCACCGTCGTAAAGCCCCTCATATCAAATAAAAACGTCCAAAATCGCCCCGAAAGCGAACAGTTCGGGAGATGTTGGGCGTTTTTCTATGCTCTACTTGCGGACAATTTGAGAGAGCATAAGTCCATCTCTTTACGCCCGTTCGCCACTTGTCTTGCGCCCATCCAGACAGTATGTTATAATGTATAATATTTCATGGAATTGTTGGGGGGCTTACTATGTTTGCTTTACAAGTGGTCTGGTTCTACTTACTTATGCTTGCCGTTCCGCTAGCCATTGGCGGGTTGTTTTTCCCTGAGCGGAGCGTAATTTCTCCTGTGTCATATCTAGCAGGACTTGCCACTGCTTGGGGCACATATGAGATCATCGGTTTGCCCTGTGCTCTGTTGTTTAAAACATCACTTACCACCCTTACTGTGTTGTGGAGTGCAGTAATGATCCTGATGACTGTTGCTGGCGTATTGGTTCGGTATACCCACGGTCGAATGGCACTATTACCTGCAAAGGGCTTGCGACTATCCCGGACAGCCCGGATCTTATTGGCGCTGGTTATTGTAATGGTTGTGTTGCAGACAGCCCGCACCGTGACTGGATATTTTCTCGCCTTCGATGACTCAGATTATTTAGCTCAATCTACAACCGCCCTCTACACCAACACCATCAACCAGTATGAACCGCAGACTGGCCGCCAAGTTGATATTTTGGATCAAATCGAGCCACATCATAAAATCGCACTCTGGGGCATCATATGGGCCACAATGACCCAGCTTACAGGCATCCACCCATCCATTCTCTGCCGGACGCTCCTACCTGTTATTGTTATTCCTGCCGCCTATATCATTATGTACCTGATTTTGAAGGACATGTTTGGTGGCGAAGAAGAAAAGCCCTTGGCAGGTCTACTATTTCTACAGATTGCTTATGAACTGGGTAGCTGTGGAGGCGGCGCCCGACAATGGTGGCTGCTTATGTACAGCTGGTACGGCAAAACTGTGACCGCTATGCTCATTTGCCCGTTTATTCTGTACCTGTTCCTTATTCTCGAAAACGAAACCAACAAAAAACATCAGCTACAGCTCTGGATTCTGCTAGCCCTGACGGCCTGGGCCGGCTGTATGGTAGCAGCTTCGTCCTTCCTTATGGTTCCCTTCCTCTTAGGCGTACTTGGCCTGTGTCATTTTGTCCGAAAGCGGAATTTGCTTTTCTGCATCAAGTTAGGCATCTGCATCATTCCCTGCCTGGCTCTTTACTACATCACTCGCTAACTGGTGGAGGCAGGAAAAATGAATCGTTTACATGAATTGTTTTCAATCGCTCTTGATGTATTTAATCTTGCCACTTCCCGTGGGTTCTATTTCCTTCCCTTTTTGTTTGCTATTGCTTATCTCATTTTATCAGATGATGAAAAGCACAAACGAACCATCACATTTCTTTTGGCTCCGACTGCATTGGGAATGCTTATCCTGCTTTCCCCATTCGTAGGTAGCTACGCCGAGGGACGCGATTATATACAGATATGCCGCTTTTACTGGACATTACCGTTCGACCTAATCGTTGCATACTGCATTGCAGACAGTCTGTGGAAGGCCAAACGTCCAGCAGCCAAGGCTGCGCTTATAGCGGTATTAGCTTTGGGCGTAATGTCCTCCACTCGTCAGTATAACACCATCCTCCCTAAGGTAGACATCGGCTGGCCTTGGGAAGTAGCTGCGAACCTGTATAAGGTACCCGCATCTGTTGAGAAAACCTGTGATATTATTCTAACAGAGCAAAACGGTGAAGCCTGTCGTGCTGCTTTTCCTCACGATCTAGCCATGTATGTCCGTCAGTATGATGCAACAATCATGATGCCCTATGGGTCGTATAGCGAATGGAGAAATTTTCAATCCCCCTGCTTCGGGCCTATAAACGGTGATCAGATTAACTTGGATGAGGTCGAACAGGTTGCTCTAGAGGATGGGCTTGATTATTTTGTACTGGACCAGAGCAAAATAGTCAGTGGTTCTTTAGTGAATTACGCTGAGATTGATTCTGTTCCGGATGGAGAAGAATCCTATGGTGTTTACAAGAGAATCTCCTCCGTGGCATAGCTTTCGCAGCCAATGCATATATCGTGCATATATCGGTGCAGTAGCGACGCTTGCACGGAGTTTTAGCGACACTTTCACGCGCTAAAGCCCCAACCTATGTATTGGAAACAAACGGATAATATAATAGGTCACTCTGTCTGAATGTTTAAGCCACCCTCACCGGTGACCATGGCAGCCAAAAGCTCTGACAGCGTTTTTACTGGCAGAGTAAAAGTCAATCGTCTAATTCGGGTGCCGGGATACCATTTCTTTGCAGTAAAGCCTCCAAAAGATGAATGCGCCGTAACAACCGATCAATTTCAACCTGCATCTCGTGGAATGTTTCGGTGGCCTCTTCCTCTGCAACATTGGCTACCATGAGTTGAACTTCAGTAAGCGATCAATACCCCCGTGAAGGCAAAAAATAAGAGCATCTCGGTTTCGAGGTGTTCTTATTTTTTGCCTTCACGGGGGATTATTGATCGGTTACGAACAGAAATAAGCCCCTGTCATATGGATCCATTTTGAAGTTCTGCATAACATACGGGACCAGACTTCGAAGCCCTTTGCGCATATCTGTATACCCGGTAACGATATACACATTTTGGGCCTGACGAATATCTCCCAGCATTAGGCGAGTCCTTTCACAATTTCCAGAATGTATGCAGCAGGCAGAGTACTTGGCAAGAAAATTGACACTCCATCTTTCTGGATGCGAATCTCCTGGTGCGATTTATTGGCTGGAATACTGTTGACGGGTGCTGGCGGAGCTATTTTCACAGGGACTATTGCCTGCTGTTCCATGACTTTCCCAGCTGCCTCATCCCTTAGCAGCGCCTGCCAGCGCATGAAGCTGGAATATGCAATTCCGTTTTCAGAACACCATTCACGGTTGGTTTTCCTGCTATGAGCACATTCCTTGATTAGCTTCAGATAATGCTGCTTTTTTAAACTGTGATATTCACCCGCCATTTTTTACTCCATCTTTTTAGATTCTTAGACTTCTCAGAATCTATTATCGCACTTAATGGACTTAATTTCTAGCCAGGGGATTATTGATCGCATACCGTGAAAGTGGGGTTACTTTCCCGACGCGGTGGGGCTAAAACTCCGTGCACATGGGGCTTTCGGAGCGATTTATGCATACTGTGTAACACACAATACGCAGAAGAGCGCACGACTGTTCAGCCTAATACAGATGTCCTATAATCTTTCAGCAGAAGGCAGCGATGCCGATGCCTGTTATCTGGAAAGCGTCATTAGTAGAGAAAGAAATCCCCTGCTCAAACAAGCTCTGCAAGATGACTCCCTGTTCAGGTGGTGAAATTATGTGCCGTTTCCCAGTTAGGGTACTTTTTCTGGAAATTCACATTCATGTACGATGAAGAACTTTCGCCACCAACTTTTTCACCTTTCTTGTTAATCTTGTTGTAAACACAATCGCCTGAAAACCAAATTCGCTATAAGTATCTACGAGTTTATTCCTTTTAATTTCTTTAATCCTACCTGTGTCAAATGGTAATTGCATATCTCCATACAACACCTCTATTTCAGACAATTCAACATTATCACATGAGAACACAATTTTTAATTCCTTGCACTCAATAATAATATCCGACTTGAAAATTGTATCTCTTCCATAAGGATTAATCTTATCCACGCTACCAATTACATTACCATCAACATATATCGTAAGATTAATAGGCCTTATTTCAATTGTATTTAAGCTCCCGTGAAAAATGATTCTATCGAATTTTACGCTCTTCTCCCATTTCGCCTTGACCCATGCATTATTACCATCAGGAGCCCAAGTGCCCCTTGAATAGCTAATTAAATACGGATTCTTTTCTATTATATTAGACGTATCAAGAATTAAGAAATCCCGAAGCTTTTCAGCATCACCCGATGAAGCAGTTAATTGAGAATTACACAACAAGTTATCCGTTCTTCTATTCCAAAACACATTATCATCATTAACTATAGATTTTGCATGGAGTACCGCATACTGACTCTTATGACAGGCCAAAGCCTTATAAGCTTTACGCTTCCAGATAATTCGTTTTTTCTCCAGTGTTTTAATTGATACTCTTTTATCCCATTCATACGAAACATTCGACAGCAGACTTTGTTTCTGAGTTGTCAAATTAATATCCGTAGCTACATAATCTTCCACACCATAATAAGCGGTCTCATAGCAAAATCCTTTTAGTACAAATGGTTTGTACTTGTGGTCTTCCTTTAGAATTTTACCCATGACATGATCAAAAGCCAATGAGAGCATTCTATGGTCAGAATGAAAATCAAAATCTGTAGCAAATACAACGACAGGCTTTAAGGAGAGAATGGTTTTCTCAATGCTCTCTTCTATCCTTTTATCTCCATTTGTATAAAAATGTGTTCCCGCTTTATTAGCTGTGTCTGGATAATCAAGGAAAATAATATGTTCTCTATTTATTCCCCATACTGCACATGCTGCTGTTGCTTCTTGTTTTCTTACAATTGCATGTCTATGATTAGTGTCAATAGAGCTATATAGTACATATACTTCATATTGTGTCAGAACATCCATTATGTTACCAACAAGATTTGTTTCATCGTCTTGATGTGGGACAATAATTAAAGCTGTATTTTTTATATTCACAAATCTCAGCTCCTTTTAGCCAAAGAAAGCATTATATATTCTGTTATAGCTCTTATCGTCTTTATGTGCAATGATTAATAAAGAAGTAATAACAGTCATGCTTGTAACTATAACAAAAGCATCCATGCCATTCACATTTTGAAAACTCTTTATCGCAGACCATGTAAAAAAGAAGAGCATATGCGTAAAATACACAACCTTGCTACTATGGCGCAACTTGACATATACACTACTTGCGGGAAGATTTATTTGAATTATAGGCAGAAACAGACAAAACACCGTTATATATCTGAGAGCATATACGATAATCGAATATGGTACTATATAACTTGAAACTATACATTCAAAAGCAACTGCAAATAAGGCATTCTTATTATATCTCATTTTTTTCTCGGCAATTAGCATTCCCAAAGCAAAATAACCAATGCCCATAAAAAGACGACCATTAATTATTGTTTGTTTTGCCAATCTTACGACCACGGAAAACGTCGCAATATTAGATCCATCCAATACTATCGCGGAAACAGCTGCTCCTATTACAAACAACGCCAGTGACACATAAAAAACACCAAAAGAATAAAGACTGCCTTAAGCTTATTTATAATCTCCGAGTCTTTCTTACTAATCACATAGTTCATGTTATCGCTTTTCCTTCATTCTCTTTATAGATTTCTCATTACTTGTCACATCTCAAGTTCATCATTGAGAAGTGCGTGATTATTTGAGGAACATATTCCTATTCTTTTCTATTTTAATTTCAGAATTAAATATATTTCTTACTTACAATAGTTTTAATATCATATGCGATCATAAATATTATTAAAGTAAATCCAAGGTATCCATTTATTCCATACAATATATTAATTAGACCTTTGTATGGAACAAAACAAGCAATCGCACATCCAACTACACCAAATAGAATTGTTAGAAATTTGTATTTAATTGTTTCCTCCTTGGATATCATTCTAATGCCCGTCCATAATAGTGGTACCGCCGATGTATATATCCCCGCGCAAATAATAATGGCAAATACTTGAGCTAAAATTGGCGAAATCTGTTCTGCTAAGACTAAAGCCGGAATATCAGCTGCTGCAGTAATATCTATATGCCCTATTAGTGCAACACAGCATATCGCTGCGGTTCCAAATATGAATATCATAGATAACAACGTGCCAAAATTAACTTCACTCAATTTATTTTTTGCGCCAATCTCCGCCAAAAACGCAGCAAACCATAGCACAACAAATCCTCCGTATGATGCACCAGAAAGAAACGGATTCCCATTTCCAACCTGCTCAATGCCTTGTGAATAGGTTCCCGAATCAATGGCTTTCATATTGAAGATCAGATTAGGAAATCCCGTTATCCCAGTCAATACGGTAACCACCAATATCATAACTATGATTATAGGCCCAATTTTGCTTAACATTTTCAATATTCCATCAAGCCCAAATATTACCGTAGCAACAACTAGTATAGTTAATCCTACTGCACCAGCTCCCACGGGTAGATTCCACTGTTGTGTTACGGTCGCACTTGCACCTCCGCACATAACAACGAAACTCATATAACAGAATAGCGCCGAGAAGCCATCAAAAAAAATGGCCACAGCTTTTCCAAATTTGTTACCTAAAACACTGCAATAGACTTTATAAATGTCCCCCCCTCTAGAAATCTTCAGCTTATTTCCATGTGTTGCAAAGGAGACATTTGTATAACAGTATATAATCGCTGCAACTACTATAACCACAATGAACTTAGAACCATATGATGCCTCATATTGCATAACTTCTTGCATTGTAGCAAAACCTGCACCTATATAAAAAGAAATGCATGCACCACATAAAGCCAATATTGAAAGTAACTTTTTTGACATTACTTTTACTCCTTAACTATATGAAGCGTCTTCCCAACCTTGTGAATGCAAACAGACAAGAAAGGATGAATATCCCTCTTTCCTATATAATATTTGCACTTTGCATTTCTAAAATCTCTAAACCACTCTTTTTTTGAAACCATACCTGACTTAACCCTTCTCCGATAATCGTCAAATTCAACCATTGCCTTAAACGGACATTCAATTTTTTTCTCACACTTAGACACCTCTACTTTTCCTAACATTCCATCCGACCAAATTACTGGTAGAGGCATGCCTGCCACCGTAGAAGCGTAACTCCATGTCGAATTTCTAAAGTTCACTTCCAAAAAGTAAAGACTATCATCTTTATCAATCAGAAATTCTATTTCAAAAATCCCCTCAAACCCAATATCCGCTATCATCTCTTTTAGCTTTTTTCTTAATTCATCATTCTCCAAATTTGAGACCGTCATATATGGACTATAGCTATCATCTAGTTTGTAATTATATGTAGAAGCTATAGAAATAAGCACGTCTTCGCCTCTATTGACACTGCACCCCTCCATACACAGTTCATTTTTCTTCACGATATACTTTTGCAATAACACTTTAGGACTTCTTATAACTTTATATGCATTCCGTAAATCATTTTCATTATGGCAAATGATCATATCACCTTTCCAATTATCAAGTGTCGAAATAATTGCCTTTGTTATGATCGGATATTGAATATCCTCTGGTATTTCTCCTTTATCAACAGTCCATGTTTTTAAAAAAGGAATCCCGTGTTTTTCTGCCATTTTGAGAATGTTATACTTATTTTGAAAATAAGCGACTCGACCTTTTTGGCCAGCATTAAAGAAAATAAATCTATCCTGCAGTTCATCATAGTGTTCATCTAAGAAAAACTCTACTTGGTCATCAGACGAAAAAATAAAATTTTGATCATCAGTGAACCTGCTTTTTAGCAAATTATATCCTTCTTCAATCGAATTTACAAAGAAAACTTGTTTAAAGTATTTACTTTTTGATGTGATTTTTCTACTATTCTTAATAATAATTCCATAAGGGTTTATTCCATTTTCACCCAATGAACGAGCTATACCAAGTGGATTATAATGCTCAAAACCAAATATAATATATTTCATCCGTTTTTGCCCTCAGCCTTCAATTTTAATTAACAATATTTCCTTACTGGTTCACAATTCAATCTTGTTTTTTCTTAGTTATCATTCACTCTTTTAACACGGTTTCAAGTCTGAATCATCCGGCTTCCACAATCCTTTTGAATAATCTATCTTCAAAGGATCTTCGGTAATAATGTCATCCGTATCAATAACTTTTAAATCACTAATTTTTGATATATCACCGGAAGTAGCCGTTATTGTTGCATCTCTGATCAATAAATTGTTAGTTCTTTTTTTCCAGAAAACATTATCCGCATTAATAACTTTTCTTGCATGCATCGCAGCATACTGGCTCTTATGACATTTCAGTGCCTTAAATGGTGTTTTTAAAAAAATAAAGCCATTTTTTCTTGGCTATTTAAAGAAATTCTGTCTTCCCATTTATATGAAACATTGCTTAACGGCATTTTAGCCACTTTCGTATTTTTCAAATCTGTAGCTGAATAGTCATCAACACCATAATATGCTGTTTCATAACAAAATCCCTTCAAATATAAAGGTGTATACGTTTTATTCTCATTCATAATATTAAATACGGCTTCATCCAACGACAACGACACCATTCTGTGATCCGAATGAAAATCAAAATCCGTCCCTATAATTACTTCGGGTATCAAATTTCTCAGAATTTTTTCAAACTTTAATATTATGTTTTTGTCCCCATCTGTAAAAAAATGGCGTCCATTCCTATTGGGTGTATCCGGTAATCCCAGAAAAATAACATTATCCTTTTCTATTCCATACACAGCACATGCATTTATGGCTTCTTTTTTTCTAGTCGATGCCTTATCCGGATTTGCATCTAATGATGAATACACAACATATACATCATATTGTTTTACCAAATACGATAATATATTACCTGCCAAATTCGTTTCATCATCTTGATGAGGTACAAATTTTACTAGTTTTCCCATTTACTCACCACCTTTCAATACAACTTTAAAAGCACCTTTCCATACAAAAAGCGAAGAAATTATTTGATATAATTTTAGAAAAAATAACTTAATCACACTCACACTTTGCATTATATATAACCGCTTTATCAGAGAATTACTTATAACATTTATGGCCACCACTTTTAATTCTTCATCACAATATTTCCAATAAACCCATTGATTCGAGTATATATATCTGAACAAAATTTATTTCCAAATATGAGAATCGTTGCTGCTGTAATAATAACTGCTGATATTAATCCTATTCCCATATGTTGTGTTAAATAATATGTACCAGCTACTTTTCTAATAATATTATAGCCAGCTTTTACCGAAAACGCTGATGCAACATAAATTACAACTGTTCGGCTTCCGTACTTTGTATACCACGTCTTTTTGTCTGGGAGCAAATTTATCATGCATAAGGCGGCCATAAATCCAATACCATAAGAAAATATGCGAATTATAATGCCCTGTAAATTACTCATTCCAGAAGCATTGTAACATTGTATATTTTCATATGACTTGACTGGAACCAATGCGTTAATTTGTAATAATATAACAGCGCATGCCATTAATATAGATAATAGTATTGCATATCGTTTGGGTACTTTTCTGATTTTTCTCACTCTTACTTCATCCAGCATGCCGCCAATAATAAAATACGGGGAAAAAGCAATTATTCGCGAGATTGACATAAAACGATCAGCCTCACGAATTACTCCTATATATAAACCAAATAGTAACGCCCACAACCACAGCCCTTTTATTTTCTTCAAATCATTAATTAATAATCTCCAAATCAATAGACTAAAAAAATACCAAAAAATATACCTCGGCAAAAAAACATTTACGAAAAATGTTCTTTCAGTCCATATGGCATAAATGGTATTAAATATGAAATAAGGTATCCCACAATTAACAATAATTTTTTTGCTTTCGCTTGTGCCCCCCCCCCGAAAAATATCCCGATATAAATATAAAAACCGGCATATGGAATGAATAAATACAGGCTCTTATAATTCCGTACTCATGTTCCAAACTGATTTCTTCCAAAGCATGACCAAATACCACCAATATTATCAATACCATTTTCATATTATCAAACAATGGGCTTCGCTCTTTTACTTTCACAACTAATCCTTCCATAATAATGGTATTAAGCTGTCCACAGAATTCTAATCAATCTATAAATTATTTTCTTTTTAAAATTCATATTACTTTCTCTGCAATAATTCCAAGTCTGTCTGTACACAGTTTTTAGATATTTTTTTGCCTCTTCTTTTTCATCATGATTAACTTTGGGGATCAATTTATAATATGTCAAAACTGCCTGCTTGCAAAAATAAGAACTTACATATGGCAATATTTCATAGTCTTGGTTCTCTTGAAAATATTTAACAACTGAAGCATCTGCGTCTACTCCATCCTTAATCTTTTTCAAGCTTACTCTTGCTGACATTATGCTTTCAGGTCGTATTCTATAGAAATACAAAGGTTTGTCTAGCAATGCAATTTGATTTGAATTCAAAAACAACTTATACGTTGTGAACGTATCTTCATAAATTCTTCCAAAAGGATATTGAACGCTATCAAATAATTTTCTGCTATATAATTTATTCCATGCTACAAAGCCAAACTTCCCAGCTTGGCCAAGATATATCCGCTTTATCAATTCTCTTCCAGATATTACTTGAGCATCATCCTGGTTATTAGAACCACTAATCTCATCTTCATTTGAGAATTTACTATATGCACATGCCGCTATCATAGCGTTTGATTTTATACAGCATTCATAAAGTTCTTCAATAAAGCTTTGTGCAATCAAATCATCTGAATCAACCAAAGCAATATATGCCCCTGAAGAGGCTTGAACTCCAACATTTCTCGCGTCCGATAATCCGCCATTCTTTTTATGAATTACTTTTATTCTGCTATCTATTTTCGCATATTCATCGCATATATAGGGACTTTGATCCGTTGAGCCATCATCAACAAGAATAATTTCCAGGTTCTTATAGTTTTGCCTGATTACTGACTCAATACATTCTTTCAGATATGATTCAACGTTGTATATTGGCAAAATTACAGAAACCAATTCATTACTCATTACGCAACTCCTACTTTTTTTCTTTAATCTTTTTTTCTAACCAATCCACAACCCTTCTGGACGCATTTCCATCATCATATAGTGGATATTTTTTAAAATACCGATTTACATTGGCAAAATAAATTTCTTGATTATAGTTTTTAATATTATTTATCATATCTTCATTTGATGTAGCCATAGGAAATGGGAAATTGTAGAATTCCGGCAAAAGTCCTCTGGTTTTCTCATATTCCTTTATATCCAATGCACATATAAATACAGGCTTCTTTAGAATTGCAAAATCAAATACACATGAAGAATAATCTGATATTAAAGCATCGCAGGCCAATAGCAATTCCTGCATATCAGGATATATCGTCCCGTTAAGTATGTTTTCTCCATAATTTATGAAATTGCTTTGATTCCAAACATTTGGATGAAGTCGTACAACCATTTTGACCTTTTTATTAACTTTTGCAGAAAATTCTTTTACTATTTTTTCATACTCTAATTTATAACCCTCTAATGAATAGTTATCTCTGAAAGTAGGTGCATATAGTATATAAAAACAGTCTTTCTCGAATCCAAATTTATTTCTTAAATAATCATATTTAAAAGTGTTGTCAATTTGTCTTGCCAGAAAATCATTTCTAGGAAGACCATACGAAAGTATTTCGACATGATCGCTTAACCAAAATGCACGTTTGAATTGGTTATCCAACAGTTTACTATTTGAAATTATACCGTCAGCTATCTGTCCATCATATTTTGCTTCTCGTACATAATCTTCACCAAGTTCTTTTTCTGCATCGGCTTCCGCTTTTTTAGGACCGAAAGGAGCATGCCATGCCTGTAAATATACTTGCTCCTTTTTCTTTTTGACTGGATGAAGATGTCTGACATTATCAATCCAAACCTTTGCAGTAGCTCTCATGCATAATGCCTTAATAGAATCTATTTTTACTGTTTTTATCTGCTTTGGAAATTCGTAAGATGAAAGGTTATCTACTAACCAAACTAATTCATAGTTTCTTCCCGACTTAATCAGTTCTTCTGCAATATACTTTGTACTATCCCCATATCCTTTACCACCAAAATTGTCGAAAACAATTCTATTTTCCTTAATTGGTAAAAAATACACAAGTACAGCAAACGGACGTTGGAGAAACTTTTTAAAGAACTTTCGTTTACCCTTTTTGATAAAATTTCCTGAGCTAAGAAGATATTTTACTCTGGAATAATTCATATAATTTAGTTTCTCCTCCTTAATTTAAAGTGATCACTGTAAGTAAGTGTCTAATATCTTACAATAATTTGATTTCTTTAAATCACTGTAATCATCATATCTCTGCAATTTATGAATGCCACTCATTTTCATAAGCTGTTCCCATCTTTCAGGTGAGTAATCTCTTTTCAATTCAAACATCAACATATGTGGCGAACTGTTATTAAAGGCAGGAATACTTTCCCACTCATTTTCATATCTTCTACAGGCCATTGTAAAAAATAAATGAAAAGTAAAATAATTTAACAAGTAATCATAATCTTGCCAATATGCATATAGCAAATTCCTAGTCAATACAACAATCGGATTTCCAATCTCACTTGAGATAAACCAACTTGATGCAATTATCGGAGCCTCTCCTTGATTTCCTAAATTTAACTGTTTGAATACAAACAAATGTTGTTTATTAGCATATCTAAAAAAATCTCCATCCGTGCATAGAGCTGTAGAATCTATCCACATTCCTCCCCACTTAGCTAAAAGGGAAATTCTAAGAAGATCCGAAAAATGAGCCATGCCAATTTTGCCTTTTTCAAATTTTTCTTCAATATAATCCGGAAGTTCTATATATTGTTTATAATTAGTTTTTGTTAAAACAATTATCTCTTTTTCCGGCATTACTTTATGCATTGAATTTATACAAGCCTTAACTAAAGGTGGCGCAGACTCATAGCCTTGAAACCAGCATACCCAAACTTTATCAGAAAATTCATGATTAGAGCTTGTAGCAACCCCTCTATCAATCATCATTTTATACTTTGTATAAAGTTTCTTGTAGTCTTTGTATTGATATACTACGGTCTTCGCATCTCTGTTTTTTATATAGAGCAAATTATTTTTATTTCGAATGGTTTCTATGATTTTTTTCTTTGTTTTCCATAAAAAAACTCCTTTTTTTATGGCATCCATAATTTTATTTATCATCAGTTAATTACCTTTTTATTTTTTCTTTCAAGAAGTTCTGCAAATATTTTAAAGTATCTATCTTAAAAATCGTCGCCATACCGAAATACAAAGCAATTCCCATTAACACTTGAATAAATAGCAACATAACACTATTTAACCTCAAATAGGAAACCATATATACAAACAATCCCATAGCTCCTGACATCAAAAATGCCGGAGATAAATCTTTAAGTTGTTCCCGATAAGTGTAGTCGATTTCTTTTTTTAAAGGACCAGCATTAACAATATTACCATAGATAGAATACAGAAGCATGGTAACAGCAACGGCCGTAACATTTATTTTTACTCCAATAATCAGAAGCAATACATATACCGGCTTTTTATATACCTCTAGTTTTAATATGATGTCACTTTTCCCAATTGCTTTAATTGCCTGCAAGCTAACACCGCCAATCAAAGAAATTGCTGATGAGATACTTAATATTTGCACAAAAGGTACAGCTAACGCCCATTTTGATGTAAACAAAACATCGATCAGCGAACCTGATACCGCTGCCAGACCAAACAGCATCGGAAACATCACAAAGGACATTATTTTTACAGCTTTTCGAGTCATTTCTTTAACTCGTGTTTTTTCATCACTTATATTGGCGATTGCCGGGAAAAGTACCGACATAATGGAGGTACTTATATTAGTGGTAATTAAAGAAGGAAGCTGATTACCTTTATTATAAAATGCTAAATCTGCCGATGTATAACCTTTTCCAACAATTAAAGATCTTAATTGGTCAAAAAAAGTTCCGGATAAATCCGCCGCAAGTATTTTCCAACCATAGTTCATCATGCTTTTGGCTGATTTCCATGAAAAAACAAATTCCGGATGCCATGGAACAGTAATTGACAATACAATAATATCGACAATTGTATTTGTAAAGTACTGTGCAATAAGAGCCCATGCCCCAAAACCCTTATATGCCATAATAATTCCAACAACTCCGGAAATCAAAGTTCCCCCAAGCGTAGAAAAGAAATATCTTTTAAAAATCATATGTCTTTCAACATACGCATGCTGTATTGCACTATATGCACTCAATGGAATTCTTAATGCAAAAACTCGCAAGATCAATGCCAAGCCCTGCATATCATAAAATTTTTCAATAAATGGGGCGGCAATAAATAAAATCAAATATACTAATATTGATACTGCCATGCTACAATAGAAATTTGTGGAAAAATCGATTCTATCGGCATCCTTGTTTTGCACCAATGCTGTACTAAATCCACTGGTTACAAACACATCAGCTATATTGATGAATACTAATATTAACGCAACAATGCCATAATCTGATGGCATAAGAATTCTGGCCAAAATAACAGAAACAATAAAGGAAACTCCTTGAGCTAATATTCTTTCTGCAAATTTCCAAAACACACCAGAAAATATGCTGTTCTTCAAATTTTCATTATTCATACTCGTTTTCCTTGTTTTTCTCTTTCATAAATTGCATTTTTTATGCTGTCAAATAAAAATATTAAAACCCAAAAATAAATAAGTGCTATATAAAAATCTAAAGTTGCACATAATAAATAAGCAACTATGCAATAAAGCAGGCCAATTACCACATCATTTTTTAACAATCTCTTTTTTACTGTCACAGCTGATTTGAACCACATGAAAGCAAAAAAACTTCCAACTATTCCAGAATCCATTAAAAACTCCAAAATAATATTATGCGTATGTGTGGTACCGTACAATATATAAGAAGCTATTTGATTATCTGTTAATATTCCATAGCCTAAGATTGGCTTTTGCATTATCGCATAAATTGCATCTGGCCAAATGATTTCTCTTGAATTCATTCCAACTTTTCCAAAAGTATTTAAGACTTTTTCAAAGTGTGTTTGGAAATTAAATCCTATAATTAATACCAATAACAAAATAATTATTATAAAAACACTACGAACATTTACTATTTTTTTCAAAAAAGCTGATTTTCTGAAAAAGAACAACAACATAAATGCACTATATGAAAAAATTCCTGCCCATGATTTAGGAATCAATAAGCATAAAAATGCGATAACAAAGAAAAAATAATCACACATTTTAATTTTTCTTTCATTTATAAGGTCATCTGATAAAATAAATCCAGATAACGGTATCAGAATAAATGCAGAATAATTATCGCTACCCAAAAAATATTTATCAAACGATACTATTGATTCAGCTAAAACCGGATGACCGACCACAATAGTGTAAAACTGTAAAAGAATATAAACTTTTGAAATGCAGCTTAAATATTTCAAAATAATATTAAGTCCATTCGGTTTTCTTCTCATTACATTAAACAGAAAGAGCATCCCTAAAATACTTAACAGTGTTTGAACATTATTTTTGATATTTCCATTAGCCAATATAGCTATCGTCCACCAGCCCAGAAACGCCAAACACCATTTTGATGCCTTTGTTAATGTGACATTTTCGTTTAAGATATATAATAGCAATACAACTGTGGCTATGATTTTTGCAGCAGAATATAAAGTATTTAATGTTGGAATTAAAGAAACATTAAAAGGCTTAAGATATGTAAGCAATACTACAAATATGATAAAATTTTTAACTTTAACTTTTAATGTCATTTTATCTTTATCCCCTAACAATTACTTTTCATTTATTTTTCAGTATAGATTTCCAATAAACAAGTACACATATGTTCTATGCTGTAATTTTGTTTCACTTTTAGTTTTTGATTCCATGTTGCTTTTTTTATTTCATCATATTTTGAGATAACTTCTTCAATCTTCATACTTAAGCTCTGCGAATTACCGTTTTCAAATAATTCTCCAATGCCTTCATTCATTACTATTTCTCTTGGTCCTGCAATATTACTTGCAACACACGGAACCCCCATTGCCATTGCTTCTACCAATGCCAATCCAAACCCCTCTGACCTCGAAGGAACAACACAAATATCAATCTTGTTTAAGAACTCTGGAATATTATCTACATTTCCCAAAAACTTTACATTTTCTTCTAAGGAATTATCTCTTACATATTTTATTAAATGTTCATAATCCCTTTGTTGATTTTCAGCAATGCCTCCGGCAAACAAAGCCATTACTTTGGGATGTTGCTTTTTAACTATTTTTATTGCCTTTAATAGAATATCCTGCCCCTTCAATTCAGGCATTATCCTTGCAACGCATCCTATAACAATTACATTTTCATCATATTTTTTCAGCTTTGCACAATCATATTTTTTTGTTTCAATTCCGTTATAAACTCTTACCACCTTTTTTTCGTCTATTCCAGCGGCAACTATATCTCCCGCAACCGCATTTGAAATACCTATAAACTTATCGCATACCCAATTCTTCAGAAGTATTTTGTTCTTCCCAATATTTTCAAATTGTCCCATCCCATGAATTGTACTTACGACTTTACAGTTAGGATTCACAATTTTGCTTAGAATGAGCAATTCCGGTGCATTAAATGAATTACAATGTACAACTTCTATTTTGTTCTTTTTAATATATTTAGCTACTTCAAATAAAGGAGAAATTTTGTCTTTTGACCCAACTTTTCTTCTTAATAGTTTGACATGAATATTTTCATTCAATGTATCGAGCAAATTATCATCTATTAAATCATTAATTATATATAAATGAACTTCCTCATTTTGGCTTTCCATCTGATTGCAAATATTAGCTACTAATCGTTCCGTTCCCCCTACTGTAAAAGAAAACAATAAGTACATTATTTTCATGCCTGTTCACCTAACAATACCCTGTAATAAGTTCCTTGTTCTTTCTGTTTTTCTTCACCGAATTTATATGTCAACTTATGAAACTGTGTTTGGCTCTTTATTGCAGCCCATGTTTTTTCATCATATTGATCAAATAGCCTTAATAACAAAATATGTGGAGTTGCATTATCTCTTGGAATAATTTTCTTCCAATCTTCTTCATATTTTTCTAATACAATGGACATAAAATCATGAAGCAAAAAATAATCCAACATGGTATTATTCGTTTTCCAATATTCATAACAAAGCTCCCTGGTAGCCATAAGAATCTTATTATTTGTTTTTGCTTCCATCAACCAGCTGCTAATATAACTTGCATGTCCATCTCTACCTGGTTTCAATGTCTGGAAGAAGAATAAATCAGAGTCAAAAAAATATTCTGGTGCAGTTCCGGTGCATAGCACCGTTGCATCCAACCACAGGCCACCATAAGTAATCAGCAACTCTAATCTCAGCAAGTCTGTCATGTGCGTATGCGTAATAACTCCCTGCTTCCACTTTGTCACAATGTACTCTGGAAATGTCACATAATCGCTTATATTTTTTTCGGTAAGTACTATCACTTTTTTCCCCGGATTATTCTTCACAACTGAGTGATAGCATTTTTTTACCAGGTCCGGAGCATTGTCCATTCCTTGAAACCAGCAGATCCATATGGTATCTGAAGTCTTATGTTCCTTTTCAATATAGGTTTTATCAAATTCTTCCAGTTTCCACTTATATTTCTTTTCTAATTTTTGCTTAGTCTTTAAAGTAGTCGAAAGTCTTAGGATTTCCAGTGCAGTCCTGCTTTTTCCCAACAACAGAAACTGCCCTATTCCTGTAAACAAGGCTCCTCCCTGCCAATATTGTTTAAGGAGCTTTATGCCGCCCTGCTTTTTAAACGTCTCTTTTAAATTCATAAAACTCCTTTCAGCAATCAGTTTATTGCTTTTAGCATTTCCATTGTTCTGACAATACCTGTTTTGATATCGTATTTGGCTTTCCAACCAAGACTATTTAACTTTGAAGAATCCAGGCGAGCTTTCGTTGCTTTGCTGTATCCAGCACTTTCTACTGCATCCGGAATTTCAAACACAACCTTTTTTCCGGCATAGTCAGCAATGATAGCTGCCAAATCTTTTAACATAATATCAGATGCATCATCAGAAATGTTATATGCCTCTCCACTTTCGCCATTCAGAATGACAGTCAACAAGCCTGATACGCTATCCATAACATATAAATATGAATAGAATTGTGTTCCTGCACTTTTCAGTACAATGTCCTCTCCTGCAACGCCCTTATGCAGAAACTGTGACAATGCTTTCGTATCCGTTTTTAATAATGTTGGGCCATAAGATCTTGTTAATCTTGGAATAACAATATCTAATCCTTTTTGTGCTTTATAAGCTTGGCACAAAGCTTCTCCACATCTTTTACTTTCCGGATATCCAGCTCTCATTGTATTACAATCAATGTATCCGCAATACTTCTCATCAAATTTTTCAACATCGCCACGATTTTCACCATATACTTCATTGGACGAAGCAAATGCGAATCTTGTCGTATGATGCTCAACCGCAAAATCAAGTAAGTTTTGAACACCTATAATATTTGTTGTAATAGTTCCAATCGGATCCGTAGAATACTGCATAGGGTGTGTATTGCTTGCAAGATGTAGGATATAATCTACCGTCACATCCTCTGTGAAACACAGTTTTCTGTTTACATCATATTCAACAAAGTGAAATAATGGATTTTCAAAACAGTATTTGAATCTATTACGCATTCTCTCTTCGCTTCTGCCGAGAGCGTAAACCGTACAATTCAGATTATCATCATTCTTCCTCATGATAATATCAACAAGCATACTGCCAATTAAGCCAGTCGCTCCTGATATCATAATGGATTTATTATTTAATTTTTCCCAAGGCAAATTCAGATTCGCCACATAATTCACATCTTCTAAATATAAAGAATTGTCATATACGTTCATCAAAATCTCCTTATGATTACTTCAGCCAGTTATCTTTATCTGCCTTTAAATAAGCCTTAAACATCTCCAGGTCATCTTTTGTTGTAAGCTTTATATTCTTATCAGATCCGGCTGCAAAGTGCAATGTGACACCGAGTTCTACCATCATAGTGTTGGTATAATGTGATCCATAAATACCAATTTCCTTTTCATAAGCTTCATGATACTTTGCATCCAATAAGTCAAATCTGTATGCCTGCGGTGTTGAGACACGTCTTAGTGTTTCTCTTGGAATATACTTGTTTGTTGTAGTTTCATCATCTTCGTTGATAACAAAAATCTGTTCATTATATGGCATAGATGTAACAGCATTACCATACTGTGAGCATTTACTTATCACATCTGACAATACCGAAGGCTCTACCAACGGTCTGATACCATCATGAATAATGATATTGTCATCCGGATTAGCCTTGCCTTCCAGTCCATATACACCGTTTCTGATTGATTCCTGTCCCGTTTTGCCACCAGATACAATCCACTTCAGTTTTGTAATATTGAACTGCTTGGCATATGCCCAAACAATTTCATGCCAACCATCAATACATACTAATTCAATAGCGTCTACCTGAGGATGCTTTTGAAAGCTCTCTAAAGTGTAAATCAAAACAGGTTTATCATATACATTGATGAACTGCTTTGGTAGGTCTTGTCCCATTCTTGAACCGACACCACCAGCAATAATTATAGCGATATTCATATCATTCTTCCTCCCATATATTTCTGCATTTCAATATTTTAACGCCATGTGCAACTCTGTCTTTTTCTGGAGGCAATTTCATATAATCACCATATAAGCATTTTAAAATAGCATCACTATTTTCCGGTATATTTACTTCTTCATTTTCAAAGGCAGCCGAACTGAGGACATATTTTAAAAATACCGTCTGAAATATATCCTCGGTATCAGCATAATTTTTCAAATGTATCATATATCTGCCAAGCATGTTCCCACACCATTCAGCTTTATCAAAATCTGATTTTCTTAGTAACTTTTCCAAGCCATCTAATATTTTATTTGTATTAAAAAGTTTCCCGACCGGTACCTTTTTACAGAATTTAATAATAACCTTTTCATATGTAGGTCTATCTCTATGAGAATCTACCTGTGTTGTGATATGAGCAATTTGAACCATATAGCGTTTCAACAATATGTGCTTTACTCGAAACCAACGTAAAATATTATTGTCTGGAAGCCCATCCAACGGGAAAATATCAATCCATATATGAGCCTTTCTCGGTTGCTCCGCTAAGTTAATTTCAATCTCCGACTCCAAATCAATAAACTGGCTCATGGCAAAATGCCAGTTTGGATCCGTGAATCGATTGCAGATTCCATATCCTTTTGGCATATCCTTGCTCAACAATTCATGAAGTTTGTCAAAATCTTTTCTTGGCAGTCCTAAATCAATGTCATCATCCCACGGTATAAAACCTTTATGGCGAAGAACACCAATCAACGCACCACCTGTAAAGTAATACCTTAAATCATGTTCCTCACAATAGTTAATAAGGACGTTCAATGTATTCATTGTTAAGTCTTGCACTTTTTTATTATCTGTCACACTTAATTACCTTCTTCAATATATTTCATAAGTGCTTCTCTTGGGTATGGAAAACAGCACTCAAGTTCCGTTACACCTTGTTGGAGATCAGAAACCATTGCCTCAACAGCACCTGCTGTTCCACGGTTTTGAATAATATTATGCTTTCTCAATCCAACTATCAGAAAGTTGACTTTCCAGTTTATGAATTTGATTGCTCTGCCATTTTTTGTGTATTGAAAATTTAATGCATATTACAATCAATACAGTCAATAAAATCAGAATAATAGCCGCTCTGCTCTGCAAGGATTTTGTCTTTAATTTTCATGCTTGTCAATCATACCTTTCCATGTTTCTAAATATCTTTGACAAATATATTCCCAACTATAAGCATCTTTAATTCGCTTCTTAGCCTTTTGTCCAAGCAGCTCAACTTCTTCTTTCGACAATGCATCTGCCTTATCTATCAACGTCGCAAGATTACCCTCTTCCTTTGTCCAATAAAGAGCAGCATCTTCAGCTACCTCTCTGTTAAAACCCACACCCAAAAGAAGATTCAGCTTTGTTGCTCCCAAAGCCTCGAGCAGGCTTGGGTTTGTTCCACCCACTTCGTGTCCGTGGAAATAGGCATATGCATTTTCTCGAATCTTTTTTAGTAACTCTTTGTCATAAACCGTGCCAACAAACTTAATTCTCTTATCTTTGCTAAAATGAAGCTTACTATCTAACTCAGTCAAAAACTTATCATCTTTCGTGGTAATGATTGCAAAATCCTTATCTGTCTTACTCTTCATGAACTCTCGGATCATCGTTTCAAAATTGTTTTCCGGCACAAATCTTCCCACCGAAACATAAAATTGACGATCTCGTAAATCATGCTGTTTAAGCCAATTCGTATATTTAGGATCATTATCAGATAAAGTCGAAGGAAGAACGTCACTACCATATGCAATAAACGTGGTTTTGGGATTATATTTTTTATAGTCCGCTTGTATATGCTTCTCAATATTTAAACTGTCGCAAATAACCAAATCACTGTGCTTAACCATTCCATATTCAGAAATACGCCAATACTTTCTAACCGGAGCCGCATATTTTTTTCTGAGATCCTCACGTCCGTCGGGGTTGTTACAATATATGCCACCCATTGCATGGATTTTTTTTTCAAAATGCCCCATTACAGGTCCCACACGAGACGAAAGAACATATACGATTGGATGCTCTATATTATGTTTTTTTATATACTTGCAACAATACTGAAGTGCTTTAATATCGTAGAAGATTGCTTGTGCAGAACCAAGTTCCGGAGATTTGATTTTAAAACAATGTGCATTATGGTAAATGTATTCTGAACCCGATATCTTTTTTATACCAGCTAACTTTGTTTCATCTGTCATTCCTGGCCCATTTGCTTTGCACGCAATATGGTATTTAATATTTTCGTTGTTCTGATGGTACTCTGTAAGCTTATCGAGAAATGTTTCATAACCACCATATGTAAAGCCCTTGGCTCCAACAATAAAAACATGCTGCATAAATTTTTTCCCTCACACTAATGTCTTTCATAGTATTGGAGTGATATTTGCAAATTTCCTTATTTTCAGTTACCGCATAATCAATCTATCTTGCAGAAATCACTATACTTTATTTGGGTGTATAAGAAGTTAATGATTTCCTTGATTGCAATACTCATTTATCAGTGCTTGTTCGCACTATAGAAGTAACACAGAGGTATTAGCTCTATACTGTGAACAAGCTTCGTTTTTCAGCCACGAGAAATAGCCCGAATGAAACTCTCGTTTCACTCAGGCTTGACTACCTCCTGTTCTCATTTTCTATTTCCACATATGGATAATGATCAAGGAATCAACATCATTGTGTGTGTATGTTTAATTCACTAAATATAGAAACCATCAAGCTGCTAAAGGCAGTAGATTTCAACGGGAGTACTCTCTCGACCATGTGCGAAATAGACTTTTCAAGAAGATGGTCAAGCCGCCAAAACACTGTATTTATGCGGTGTTTTCTGGTTTAACCATATAATATCTTTCCAGCCATCCGGGTTCAGATACACAGTTCCACCCAGTTTATGTATTTCTCTGTAAAAGTGACCAGCAAAAGGCCCAATACGACAAGCCATAATGTAAACAATTGGGTGCGGAATATGGTTTTTTTTGATATGTTCGCAAAAAGCCTTTAGTGCAACAACATCATAATAAATTGCCTGCGCAGACCCAATCTGAGGAACATCAATTTTGAAGCATTGGGCATTGTGGAATTCAAATTCGTGGTCGTTGATTTTTGTCACGCCATCAAATTTGCTCTCATCCATGCAGCCATCGCCATTGGCTTTACAAGCAACATGATATTCGATGTTCTCTTTATTCTGGTGATACTCTGTGAGCTTGTAGACAAAGGTCTCATACCCGCCGTAAGCCCCCAATGACTTCACACCCACAAGATATATATGCTGTATTTCTGTTTTTGAATCCATTACTCTATTCCATCCTCATTCTTCGTGTTCTTTTTTATCTCAACGCCGAAAAAGAGCTTCACTTCAATTTCCAGCAGCTTTCAGCCTATAGGTTTTCGTGCCTATTATCACTGCGAAACCGAACATCATTATTTTTAATCCTTCACCCATTTTCTTTCTCCGGCACTGTTCTCCCCGCATTTTCCTTTATCTCCACACACAAACCAGATCTCATTCCAGTTTCAACACATTCTGTATACTAGTTTTTCGGCTTCACAATCAGCGAGCCACCATAAACTATACATGTAGCTTTATTTGTATCGTTCTGCCAATCCCATCCAAACTTTCCCACAAATGTTATGTCTATTCGTGTGAACTGAAACAAGCCCACGGCTTATTGCTCAACAGCAATCAACCCGTGGGCTCAAATTGTTCTTCAAGTGTTTTTCATTCGTTTTTACAGGGCGCAGTTATAGTACATAAAGCACTTCTGATAACCTTCACAATTCCTCTTTCGGACACTTCAACAAATGGGATACTTGAAGGACAATTCAAGCCTCTAAGGGATATCATCCATTTTGAGAATGGAAGGCTATAGATTCTAAATGTCGACAATATGTAACTTTATATAAAACTGACTCCTCTTTTGACCCCTCACCCGTAAATCCGATTCATTTCATTTTGTTTCCACTCCCAGCAAGAGTGTGCATAGCGTTTTAGAGTTATATCAGGATTTGAATGGCCCATCAATTCACTCAGAGTTTTCACATTACAGCCTGCTTGCAGGCAGGTTGTTGCAAATGTATGCCGCAGAGCATGTGGGCGGACAACAGGAACTTGAGCCTGCTTTAAGTATCCTTGCAAGCTTTTGTAATAGCAGCGCGGTTCAACTGGCCTAAGTTCGGTATCTGATAGAAACCAGACATCGTTACTCTGTCCGACATACTCTCCCTCTAGAAGGCTGAGGATACTTGTTGGGATAGGAATGTCGCGCTCGGAACTTTGCGTTTTGGGAGATTGCGTTACCAAGGTGGTTTTTCCGGGCGCCATATAAATTCTCTTAACAGTGCGCCGAACAGAGAGAACACCGTTTTGCAGGTCGAAATCACCCCATTGCAGCCCGCACACTTCTCCGATACGCAGCCCCATCTGCATCATCAGCAGCATACCAAGCCTTCTGGGTGTTGGCGAAGAGCAAACATAAGCACAAACAGATTTTTGTTCCAAATTATTTAGAACCGTAGTGTTGGATGAATTCACAGCTGGAAGTTTGAGATCAATTTCAATTGGACGCATAATATGTAAATGTACCGCATAGCGGCAAATTCTCCGAACAAGCGTCAGGCACTCCTTGCCCATTGCGTTGCCTAGGGTCTTGTGGTTTTGGTCTGCAGGAGCAATAATTTCCAGAAGACTGTTTTCTAGGATGCATTCACTCAAAGCTTGAACACGATACGGACCAAGCACAGGCAAAATGTAGTGTTGGAGTGTGTAGTGATAGTGTGCTGCTGTAGAAGATTTGACACCTAAAAAAATGGAGCTTTCCCAGGTGCGAGAAAGCTCTGAAAAAGTCGGATTGTCTACATTTAGCGTAAATTGTTGCACCTCCATCTTTTTGATGGTGAGTTTTTCCTTTACTTCATTGTAAGAATGGCCATAAATGTACCCCCAGATTGCGGTCCGATCAGCCTTTCGCCCCTTAATATAGCGACCCTCCCAACGACCATCTTTCCTCTTTCTGATGTTTTCCCCGCGCTTTGCCATGATGCTCCTCCTTTAAAAATATGTAATGATGTAGCATTGATTTTATATGTTTCGGCTATTCCATAGGAAAAAGTGTGCCCAATATGGTAAAAGTGACAAAGATGTGTTCGAGTACAGTTTGGTATAACTTGTACTGTTGAAAAATGTCGCATTGTGTGGTATTATATCTATACATATTATATATGGGCTTCTGTGGAAATGGGTATCATCCATTCTCAAAATGGATGATACTTTTTAGCGGTTTGAATTGTCCTTCAAGTATCTCATTTGTTGAAGTGTCCGAAAGAGGAATTGTGAAGGTTATCAGAGGTGCTTTGTGTACTATAACTGCGCCCTGTA
>ENA-OPCT01000318-OPCT01000318.1-human-gut-metagenome-genome-assembly--contig:-NODE-318-length-27506-cov-5.823904_pt1 | contig 27506 bp, 18 predicted proteins | sample MGYA00241572_ERZ501495 | MGnify/ENA primary metagenome ERZ501495 (study PRJEB25962, sample SAMEA2042580) | human gut metagenome | biome: human gut; feature: human-associated habitat; material: faeces... | reverse complement strand
GGTTTTATTTACTGCCAGGGCCGCTTAGGGCCTGGAAAATTTAACGAACTATTGACACCAATCAATTGAAAAAATTTTTATCTTTGATCAACCATCTTTCACCAAACCTATAATTTAAATTAAACCGACATGAAAAAAATCTTTTACGCCCTGCTGGCCTTCACCTTGGGCGCTGCCTGCTGCGCCTGCAACGACGACAACGATCCCGTCGTGATCGCTTCTGAACTGGAAATTACCCCCCCCCAGTTGGATTTTGAGTGGAATCAAAGTGATTCTCAGTTAGTTACAGTCAAAACAGACGGTTCATCCTGGACGGCCGAGCCTGCTGCCGACTGGATTACCGTCACCCCTGCCGACGGCAGTTTCACAGTGAGCGTTACCGCCAACACCGAAACCAGCGACCGCTCATCCACCGTTACGGTGAAAGCCGATGAGCTGACGGCAACCCTGACCGTCAAACAGGGCTTCAACCGCGAAGGGAGTTGGTACGTGGAGTTTGTTTCCGAAAACGACGCCACCTTCTACAACATATCCGACAACGGCAAATGGGTCGTCGGTTCCTGCAACGGCTATACCGTTGTCTATAATGTCGAAACCGGCGAGACCGTCTATAACACGGTCGGAGGCGAAGAGGGACAGCCCAATAACCTGGATGCCTACGACATTACGGACGACGGCACGCCCGTGGGCAGCTATCTCGGCCTACCGGCCGTTTATAAGAACGGCGCCTGGCAGGAACTCGACACGGACGGGCACAGCATGGGCGCCGTTTACGGCACCACGCCCGACGGCAGCGTTTATGCCGGTTTCGTGGGCACGGGCAGCGATTTCAAACCGGTGAAATGGATCGACGGACGGATCCAATACCTCACCTGTCCCGAGACGAGCTATACGGGTCAGGAGGCCTATGCGGGATTCGTGGTCAAAACCATGTCGGCGGACGGTCTGTGCGTCGGAGCGGACTGGACGGACCAGCTCGGCTGTTACTGGAGCGCCTCGGGCGAGGTCGTCTATTACGGCGAAAGCACCCTCATTATCCAGGACGACTTCCTGATGAGCGACTATGGCAGTCAGACGATGATATCCCCCGACGGCCGCTACATCACCACCACCATGGATGACTACTCGCAGCAGATCATGGAGCCGCCTTTCTCGGTACCCACCCCGATCGTGTACGACCGCACCACCGGGCAGGTCGCTAAATTGATCTCCGACGAAGGCGGTCACGGCAACTGTACGACCCCGGACGGAATCACCTTCATCGGCACCGCGCCCATCGGCACGAGCGAGCTGGCGATGGTTTACGAAAATGGCGTCTTTACCCCGATGCAAACCTGGCTCAAAACGAATTACGGCATCAAGATCAACCATCAGGGAGGCGAGGCGGTCGCCATATCGGCCGACGGCAAGACCATCGTGGGTTACTATCTGCTCGAGGGAAATTACGTGAACTACGTAATCCATCTGGGCGAACGGATCAAGTGACGACCACTCGGTCGAACCTTGCAGCAGCGCGGCCGGTCGGCCGCGCTGTTTTCGTTCTTCCGTCCCCGCTTCCGGCCGACGGAAAACCGTCGCAGCCTTTCGACCGGCGCGGTCACGGTGTTTCCCGCTGCCACGGAAGCAGCAGGTACAAAACAGAAAACCGCCTGACGGCGGTTTTCTGCGAACTGAACTTTTTACTTTAAAACTTTATTGCTTATTGCTCCTCCAAATCCATCCGATAGGGACAATACATGACCACCCCCTGTTGGGAAACGGCCTCTTGAATCTGTTCGTAGGTCTGCATGGCATCGCCCAGCTCCGAGCGGGTGAACGAGGAGCGTAACTGTGCCCCGAAGAACTGGAACAGCAGCGGCAGGTCCATGGGTTCGTCGAATACTTCGGTCACACGGTAATCGTCGCCCAGCTCCGCCTTGTCGGCCGCTATGGCGATGGCCGCATACAGCCCGCCGTATGTGTCGATCAGCCCGATTCCCAGGGCATCTTCACCCGACCAGACGCGCCCCTGCGCGATCTCGAGCACTTTGGCCAGCGGCAGGTTGCGTCCTGCGGCCACGTTGCGGGTGAAGGTCGTATAAACCTTATCCACGCCGCGCATGATTACCGATCGTTCGACGGGGCTGAGGGGCCGCATGAAGCCCATGTCGGCCGAGGTGTTGCTGCGCACCCCGTCGAAGGTGATGCCCAGCTTGTCCTTGAGCGCTGCTCCCGCATCGAGGTACATGCCATAAACCCCGATCGAACCGGTGAGCGTCATCCGGTCGGCCACGATCACATCCGCGGGACAGGAGATATAATAGCCTCCGCTGGCTGCATAGGCGCCCATCGACACGATCACCGGCTTTTCGGCTCTGAGCAGCTCCATTTCCCGCCAGATCACGTCCGACGCCAGCGCACTGCCGCCCGGAGAGTTCACCCGCAGCACCACCGCCCTGACCTTGTCGTTGCGGCGCACCCGCGCGAGCTTTTCGGCGAGCGTGTTTCCATAGACATCCTTCCCGGTTCCGTCGCCATCGACGATGGCTCCATCGGCATAGACGATCGCCACCTGCGACGAAGAAACATTCTTTAGGTCGGCCCGGAGCTGCGTAGCATAATCGCCGAGCGTGATGAATTCGTACTCGCCCCTGCTGCCGGATTCGATGCCGTAGGAGGCGAAAACCTCCTGCATGTAATCCTCATACACGAGGCTGTCCACGAAACCGTGGCGCAGCGCCTCTTCGGGCAGCGTCACTTCCAACCCGTCGGCAATGCGGTTGAGCTCCCCGACCGCGATGCCGCGCGATTCGGAGACGCTCCGGTTGATGGTTTCCCACAACGAGTTCACCACCTGCTGCATCTGTCGGCGGTTGGCGTCCGACATCCTGTCGAGGATGAAGGGTTCAACGGCGCTCTTGTATTTGCAGGCCGTCGGCCGGAACACCTCCGCCTTCACGCCGAGCTTGTCGAGCAGCCCCTTGTAAAACATCGTATTCCAGGAGAGTCCGTACCACATCAGCCCGCCGTTGGGTTCCAGGTAGATGCGGTCGGCGACCGACGCGAGGTAATAGCCCCCCTGTCCGTAGGCCTCGTTGTAGGCGACTACGAATTTGCCACTCTGTTTGAACTTCCCGATCGCTTCGCGCAGCTCCTCCAGGCCGGCCATCGAAACCGATCCGCGGCCGTTCGTATTGAGGTAGATGCCTTTGATCCGGCTGTCGCCCGCAGCAGCGTCGATGGCCGTGAGCGCCTGGTAGAGCGATATGGTACGCTCCCCGTTGATCATTTTGAGCAGATGATCCGCAAAAGGATTGCTCACGGGAGCGTCAGCGATCGACTCCGCAAAGTCGATCTTCAGAATCGAGTTGGGCTTCACGGTAACCGTAGATTCCATCGACCCGGCAATGCCGATCAGAATGAAAATCCACAGAAACAACATGACGAAACTGCCGACCACGAAAGCCAGCAGCCCGGCCAAAAACATCTTGACGAATTTCATAACTTGTCCGTTTAAATGGGATAAAACCGCTTTGCTCGTTTAACGCACAGCAAATATACGGCAAATTTTTCGTGAAACAAATAAAATTTATCGAAAAACGATAAAGTTTTTCATTATTCCCTTTCCGGATATCGGAAATATCGCTACCTTTGCGTGAAAGACTATGAAAAATGGAAACTCAGATTCGTGAATTGCTCGACACCATCCGCCATCCGGAAACGGAGCAGGGGATTGTTTCGAGCGGTTTTTTGGAGGAGGTCAAAGCCTCGCCGGAGCGGATCGTCGCCGTGCTCCGTTTTACCAAAGCACGCGACCCTTTCGCCGCGAAAATCCGTCAGCTGGCCGAAAAGAGGCTCCGCGAAGCCTTTCCTTCGGCCACGGTGACGGTGCTGGTCAAGGAGGGGGCGCCCCGCAAGGCGGAGGCGACCGAGCGCAAAACCTCAACCGGGGGTATCGGCTGTATCCTGGCCGTGGCCTCGGGCAAGGGAGGCGTAGGCAAATCGACCGTCACGGCCAACCTGGCTGTCGCACTCAATAACCTGGGCTATCGCGTCGGCATCCTCGATGCGGACGTTTACGGCCCTTCGCAGCCCAAGATGTTCGGTCTGGAAGGATACGTCCCCGAGGCAGAGCAGGAGGAGGGGACGGACTACCTGCTGCCCGCCGAGGCGCGAGGCATCCGCATCATGTCGATCGGTTTCTTCATCAAACCTTCCGACGCGCTGCTTTGGCGAGGAGCGATGACGACCAATGCGCTGCGGCAGATGATCCACCAGACCCGCTGGGGTGAGCTCGACTTCCTGCTGATCGACCTGCCCCCCGGCACGGGCGACGTGCACCTGTCGATCCTCTCGGAACTCCGGCTCAACGGCGCGGTGATCGTTTCCACACCCCAGCAGGTCGCCGTTGCCGACGTGCTGCGCGGTATCGAAATGTTCCGACACAGCCAGGTGGGAGTTCCCGTCGCGGGCATCATCGAGAACATGGCCTGGTTCACCCCGGCCGAACTCCCCGAAAACCGTTACTACCTCTTCGGCAAGGGGGGTGCACGGGCGCTGGCCGAACGGTGCGGCGTGGACTTCCTGGGCGAAATTCCCATCGTTCAATCCATCATGGAGGGCGGGGACGCCGGGACGCCGGGCAGCACCATCGATGCACGGGTCGAAGAAACCTACCGTACGATCGCCCGGAAAATTGTGGAAAACGTGATGAAAACATGTTCGTAACCCGGACGAAAGCGGATGAAAACTTTTTCAAAATCCGGCGACCGGAAATTTGGAACGATTCGCTCTGCAGCGGTATAAAATTTTCCGTCTGTCGTCCAAAAAAAGTTATTGATTTTTATTGCGGTGCAACCCGATAGCGAACAGAGGGCAATTGTGGAAAACCGCCGGCTGTCGAAAGGGGGATAAAGTTATGCACAATGGTTGATAACCCGGACGGAAAAAGGATAAGCTACTCGGAATCAATCCGATTTTTCCATTTGCCGCGATAAAAGCGGTCGAAAGATTGTGGATTGTTTTTCTACCGACCGCTTTATCAACACGATGAACAGCCTTTATTTTTATTCTTGTTCTTTTATTTATTAAATTAATAAAAAGTAAAAAAGAAACCAATGGTTGACAACTCGTCCCTCCAGGCCGCGATTGCGGAACTCAAGCGGCGGAAACACGCCGTGATCCTGGCGCACTACTATACCCGTCCCGAAGTGCAGCAGGTCGCCGACTTCCTGGGCGACTCGCTGGCCCTGGCCGTCGAAGCCCGGCAGTCCGACGCCGAAATCATCCTCTTCGCCGGGGTGCATTTCATGGCCGAAACCGCCAAGGTGCTTTCGCCCGACAAGAAAGTGCTCCTCCCCTGTCCTGAGGCGGGGTGCTCGCTGGCCGAGTCGTGCGACGCAGCGGCGTTCGCAGCGTTCAAGGCCCGCAACCCCGGACATAAAGTGGTTTCCTACGTCAATACCACGGTCGGGGTGAAGGCCCTTACCGACATCTGCTGCACCTCCTCCAACGCCCTGAAGGTGGTCGAATCAATACCGGCCGACCAACCGATCATCTTCGCCCCCGATCGCAACCTGGGCTCCTATATCCGCAAGCTCACCGGCCGGCAGAACATGATCCTTTGGGATGGTGCCTGCCACGTACATGAGGAATTTTCGCTCGAAGGGATTCTCGAACTGCGGCGCCGTCACCCCGGGGCGCAGATCGTAGCCCATCCCGAATGTCGTGCCTACATCCTCGAGGTGGCCGATTTCGTCGGATCGACGGCCGCCATCCTCGCCCATTGCGGCAGCTCGGCATGCCGGGAATTCATCGTGGTCACCGAGGCGGGCATCCTCTGCGAGATGCAGCGCCGGTATCCCGACAAACGCTTCATTCCGGCCCCGCCGACCGATGCCGCGTGCGGATGCAACGACTGCAGGTACATGAAAATGGTCACGCTCGAGAACATTTACGCCGCATTGCGCGACGAGTCCCCCGCCATCGAGATCGATGAACAGGTTCGTCTGGCGGCCGAGCAGTCCATCCTGCGTATGATCGAAATCAGATAGCGGACGATGCGCAGGTGGCTCAGATGCATTGCCGAAGCGGCAGGATACGTGCGCCGCAATTTCGCGCACTGGCTGCTGCGGTGTGACATCGAACGCTTCTTTTCGTTCGGTTACAAAGGTTCCATGCCCCAACGGCAGTTGACGGTAGGGTACATCTCCTATTTTCTGATCGGGGGGCTGCTGTTGTGTCTTCCTTTTATGACGCGCAGCGGTATTCCGCTGATTGATAATTTGTTCACGTCCATGTCGGCCCTTTCGACCACGGGTCTCGCTACGGTGGATATTCCCGCCACTTATACATTCTGGGGCGAGTTGACCATCTTGCTGCTGATCCAATTGGGGGGCGTCGGGTACATGACTCTTTCGACCTTCGTGATGTGGCGCATCACGCACCATTTCATCGGGGTGCGGGCGCAGGCGTTCCGCACGCAGTTCGCGCTGCCCGACACCCTTTCCGCTCAAAACATGGTCGTACACATTATCCGCTATACCGTACTTTTCGAGGTCGTGGGCGCGATCGCGCTCTATGCTCTTTTTCTGGGTTACGGGGTCGAACGACCCCTCTGGAGCGCCATCTTCCACAGCATTTCGGCATTCTGCACGGCAGGGTTCAGCATCTATCCGGACAACCTGATGCGGTTCGTGGACAACGTGCCGGTCAATGTGGTGGTCATGTGCCTGAGCTATGCCGGTGCTATGGGGTTTATCGTCATTTCGGATGTATGGCGTAAATGCACCCGACGAGGGTACCGCGTGACCTTCACCACCCGGGTGATTCTGACCATAACCTGTGTGGTCACGCTCTGGGGCACGACGCAACTTTACTTCTTTGAAGACTCGTTCCGGGCGTTCGCACCCGGACAACGGCTGCTGGCGTCGCTGTTCCAAACCATGTCGGCAATGACCACGGTGGGGTACAATACGGTGGACGTAACCTCCATGATGCCGCTGTCGCTTTTCGTGCTGACCATCATCATGTACGTCGGCGCTTCGCCCTCGGGCACGGGCGGCGGAATGAAATCCACGACCGTTTCGGCGGTTTTCGCCTACGTGAAGAGTCAGTTGGGACTGCGAGGGCAGGTGACCCTGTCCGGGCGCAGCATCCCCGACTATCGGGTGAGCAACGCCCTGACGATTTTCCTCTTCTACACCGCGATCCTCTTTACGGGCATCTACCTGTTGACCCTGACGGACGGCATGCGTGCGGATTTTCTGGATCTGATGTTTGAGGCGGCATCGGCCTTGGGTACCGTGGGGCTTTCGTCGGGCGTATGTGCGGGACTGGGCACGGGCGGCAAGACGGTGCTCATCGTGCTGATGTTTATCGGCCGCGTGGGGGTGCTCACCATCGGAAATGTGCTGCTGGTCCGGGCTGCCCGGGCCGAAAAGCTGCACGGAAGGGACGACCTGGCCGTATGACGCTCGAAATGTGGGAGCCATCTGGAGGACGAGTAGTGCGGTCGCAGGCCGACGAGCTGAAAAGATTTTACGAAGAAGTCGTATATTTGTACCGGATGAATAGATAAAACGATTAATCGGACGGTTTCCGTCCCATAAAGAAAACCAAGAACAAGCGATGAAAAAACTCTTTTTCCTTTTTGCTGCAGCAGGTCTGTGTTGGACCGCCGCAGCGGACGAAGGGATGTGGCTGCTGCCCTACCTTCAGAAAATGAACATCAAAGACATGCAGGCCAAAGGGTGTCAGCTTTCAGCCGAGGAGATCTATTCCGTGAATCACTCCTCGCTCAAGGATGCCATCGTGATCTTCGGTGCCGGCTGCACGGGCGAGGTGGTGTCGCCCGAAGGACTGGTCTTTACCAACCACCATTGCGGCTATCCGCAGATCCAAGCCCTCTCGTCGGTGGAGCACGACTACCTGAAAGACGGTTTCTGGGCCGGTTCCAACGAGGAGGAGATTCCCGCTCCGGGGCTGGAGGTGCGGTTCATCCGCCAGATCGCCGACGTGACGGCCGACGTGCTGGGCAACGTACCCGATATCGCCCGCGGTGAGGAGCGGACCCGCATGATCGCGGACAACGTTGCCGCACTTACCGGTCGGCTTCAGGCGGCACATCCGGATCAGGAGATCGTCGTGCGTTCGTTCTTCGGCGGCAACCAGTATTTCGCGTTCGTGATCGACGTTTTCAGCGACGTGCGCCTGGTCGGTACGCCGCCCACCTCGATCGGCAAGTTCGGCGGCGATACGGACAACTGGATGTGGCCCCGCCATACGGGCGACTTCTCTGTTTTCCGCATCTACGCCGACAAGAAGAACCGCCCCGCTGCCTACTCGGCCGACAACGTGCCCTACAAACCCTTGCGTCACCTCGCTGTTTCGCTCGACGGATACGAAGAGAACGACTTCGGCATGATCATGGGCTTTCCGGGCTCTACCGAGCGTTACATGACCTCCTATGAGATCGACCGGATGCTCGACGTAACCAATCCGCAACTCATCTTCATCCGCGGAGAACGGCAGGCGATTCTCAGGGAGGATATGGCCGCCAGCGACCGCGTGCGCATCCAGTATGCGTCCAAGTACGCCATGTCGTCGAACTACTGGAAAAACGCCATCGGCATGTCGCGCGGCATCAAAAAGTTGAATGTCAAAGCCAAGAAACAGGCGCAGGAAGCCGCTTTCCAGGCGTGGGCCGACGCCAACACGCTGCCGCAGGAGGGTTACAGGGATGCCCTGCGGATGATCCGCGAAGGGGTGGAAGCGAGCCACGACGATGTGGCCGCGCTGCAATACCTCAATGAAGTATTCTTCCGTCTGACGGCATCCGGAATGCGGCCGGGCGCGGTGGAACTCCTCTACCCGGTCGCTGTGGCGCAGGCTTATGCGAGCGACACGACCGGCGCGAAGGACGAGGCATGGCTGCGCGAACACCTCCGCAATTTCTATAAGGATTACAACATGCCCACCGATCGAAAGGTAGCCCGCCGCATGTTCGGGATCATGCAGGAGCGGGTCAGGGAGCTGCCCGGCGTATTCGCCGAAGTCATCGACGGACAGTTCGCCGGGGATACCGACGCCTATGTGGACGATCTGTACGCCCGTTCAGCCTTTGCCGACGAACAGCGGGCCCTCGATTTCGCGACCTCGGCCACGCTGGAGCAGATCGAGGCCGATCCGGCTTATGGACTCTATGCGTCGGTGCTCGACAAGACCATCGAGCTGATGAACAGGCAGCGGGAGGCAGGCAGCGAATACGCCGACGGACACCGCCTTTACATTGCGGGACTGATGCGCATGCAGCCCGACAAGGCATGGGCGTCGGACGCCAACTTCACGCTGCGCCTCACCTACGGGCAGGTGATGCCCTATGATCCGGCGGACGGTGTGACCTACAATCACTACACTACGCTCAAAGGGGTCATGGAGAAGGAGGATCCCGCCAACCCCACCGAGTTCACCGTACCCGCGCGACTCAAGGAGCTCTATGCGACGCGCGATTTCGGTCCCTATGCCAACGAGCGGGGCGAGCTGCCCGTGGCATTCCTCATCAATTGCGACATCACGGGAGGCAACTCCGGCTCACCGGTGCTCAACGCCAAAGGCGAGCTGATCGGTCTGGCTTTCGACGGCAACTGGGAGGCCATGTCGGGCGACGTGGCGTTCGAGCCCGACCTGCAGCGCACCATTGCGGTCGATGTGCGCTATGTGCTCTTCGTGATCGACAAGTACGCCGGCGCCGGCTGGCTGCTCGACGAGCTTACCATCGGGAAAGGACAGGGGGAGGCTGCTCCCGCCCAGGCGAAGAAAAGTCGCCGGGCCAAGCGGGGCTGATCGGAGCCGTAACCGCCCGAAAAGCGGGATGATTTGTAGGGAAAATACCGGAACATTCCGGTATTTTCCCTATTTTTGTTCGGAACGTGCCGCTGATCCTTTTTTATTCATCCGATAGTTAAGCCTATGAAAAAGTCGTATGTTCTGCCTTTGCTGTCATTCGCCCTGTTCGTGACCGCGGCTTGCGGCGATGACCCTGCCGCCGGAGAGCGACGGGAGGAACGTCATGCCGTATTCGACGGCACGGATATGCCGGCCTCGCTCCCCTGGTCGGGCGGCATGTATGAAGTGCGTGTGCGGTTCGAGGCCCTGACCCGCGATGTATCCGACGAGCGGCCCTGGAGCGTGCGGATTGTGGTGGGCGGTGTGGCCGGGGAAGCTGTCCGGTGCGACGAGGGAACCGCGGCCGCCGTGCGGGTCGAGGAGAACCTGACCGAAGCGGCCCGCACGGTTGCGGTCGAACTGTACGCCGATGGTGCGCAGTGGATCGAGGTGGCGCGGGCGCAGCAGGAGGCGGGTTTGATCGAGGTGGCGGGTACCTGGTGGGCGCGCGGCAACCTGGCGTTGGAGATGCCTGTCAACGGGAAGCAGGTGCATCGTTTCGTCGTGGCCCCTTCGCCCGGGGAGCCGGGATTGTATTTCAACCGGCTCAGCTGCTATGGCGTGCGCTCCGATGAATCGTCCTATTCGGGGGTGGCCTATACCCCCGAGCCGGTGCCGACGCCGCTCGCCGACCTGCCCGAAGGGGACGGCGATCCCTGCCGCCTGATCGGTGATGGCGGCCTCAGAACCCCTACGTTCGGCGAGCTTTACGCCCTGTTCGGCCTGCGCGATGCGGAGCCGACGACCGTGGGCGGAATGACCGGTTTGGGATTCGACGGACGCCGGCTTTTTCTCCCCTTTGCGGGGGCCTGTGACCGGGAGAGCGGGGCGGTCGGCTACCGGCAAACCCACGGCGGATACAGGGGACTCGGGGTCGATCCCGACGGCCGGGGCGTGCTGCTTTTCATGTCGGCCGAATACGCCGGGCTGGATTACGATGCCGGCTTGTCGATGGCGTCGGTGCGCTGCGTGAAGAACACGCGTCCGCCTGCCTATGTGTCGCACACGCCCGAATCGGCCCCGTCGGGTGCCGCCGTAAGGCTCACGGTGGTAACTGACCCGGGCGATGCGCAGTGCTATCCGGTGTGGCTCCGCGCCTCGACGGGAGGGGATATCGAGGCCGAAGCGACGGCCCGGCAGCCGACGGTCTGTTTCGACATTCCGGCTAACGGACAACCCGAGGAGCTTGTTTACCGCATCCTGATCGACGGGTCCGATACGGGCCGCGAGTTCGTGCAGCCGGGGCTTGAGGGCTATGCTCTTTACATTTCGCATACCCCTTCGGAGGCGGGTTACGAGGCTTTCAGCCTGACGGTGAGGTGTCGCAGCGACCTCCCCTCTTTTCCCGTGCGGATCACCGACGGGGAGGTGCTCGACGAAACCGTGCATGCGACCTCCGCCGAACCGGTCGCCACGTTCGGCGTGCCGGAAAACCGATCGGACACGCGCCGCGTGATCTCGATTTTCGTAAACGGAGCAGACACCGGGGCAAAGGTCGTTCAGGAGGCTTCGCCTGTCCAGCAGGATAAACTGTCGGTGGTTTGGAGTCCGGGTTACCTGACTGTGAAAACGGGTGCTTTCGGCTTTGCCGGCGAACAGGAGCGGGGGCTCTATTTCAAATACGGCAGCCGCTACGGGATGACCATCGATACCGACCGACCGGCCTCCGGCAGCAGCTATGCTGGCACAGCCTACACACCCGAGCCCGTACAGGTGGCATATGAGGGGATTCCGGCCGAAGAGGTCGATCCCTGTTCGCTCGTTGCGCCCGCAGGGACGTGGCGCACACCCACGGCCACGGAGTGGGATGAACTGCTGGATTGCGGGTACGAATTCGAGGCGGGCACATTCCGCTGCTACACCGACGGCGAGCAGCGGGTTTACCTGACCCCTTCGGGGTCGCTCAAGGAGGGCGGCGTCGGGATTCTGGGCAGCTCTTTCGTGCGGACATGGTCCTCCACGCCCAAAACGGAGGATACCTGGTTTACCCTGAGCGGGGGCCTCTCGTCCGCGAGCTCGGTGTTCGGCACGACGGTCGGCGCCAAAGCGGAAACGGCGATGATGGTGCGTTGCGTACGCGCCCGTTGAGGGCATTGGAACGAGCGAAAAAAAGAAGCCGTCCCGGATAAACGGGACGGTTTCTTTTTGACGGTAGGAGGAATTACCAGATCACCACCCGTTCGTTTTCGGGCAGGAACATGGGGCCTTCGGCGATGTCGAAAGCGTCGTAGAAGGTCTGGATGTTCTTCAGCGTCGCGTTCACACGCCATTTGCCCAACGAGTGCACGTCGAGCTTGGTAAGGCGTGCAATCTCAGCGTCGCGGATATTCTGCGCCCAGAGAGCGGCATAGGCGAGGTAGAAACGCTGGGGAGCCGTAAAGCCGTCGATCGGCTCGGGCATCTGTCCGCCGAGGGTGTTCTGCCATGCCGTGTAAGCGACGCGCAGGCCGCCCTGATCGGCGATGTTCTCGCCCAGGCAGAGCGCTCCGTTGGCATTCATGCCGGGCAGCACCTCGATGGCGTCGAACTGTTCGACCAGCACGTCGGTCTTGGCCTTGAAAGCGGCTGCATCGGCCTCCGTCCACCAGTTGTTCATGTTGCCGTCCTTGTCGAACTGGCGGCCCTGATCGTCGAACCCGTGGGTCATCTCATGGCCGATCACCACGCCGATGGCGCCGTAGTTCACCGCGTCGTCCGCATCGGGGTTGTAGAACGGGGGCTGGAGAATGGCCGCCGGGAAACAGATTTCGTTGGTGGTGGGGTTGTAGTAGGCATTGACGGTCTGCGGGGTCATCAGCCATTCGTCCTGATCGACCGGTTTGCCGACCTTGCTCATGGCGTCCTCGGTGGACCAGCGGTTGGCACGAACGACATTCTCCCAGTAGGAGAGCGCGGGGTCGATCTGAAGGGTGGAATAGTCCTTCCATTTGTCGGGATAGCCGATCTTGACATGGAACGTGGCCAGCTTTTCGTGGGCACGGGCTTTGGTCTGGTCGCTCATCCAGTCGAGCTCGTCGATATGCTGGCCCAGTGCGGTCTGGAGGTTTTTGACCAGAGTGACCATGCGTTCCTTGTCCTCGGGCGAAAAATATTTGGCGACGTACATTTCGCCCACGGCCTCGCCCAGCGCGTCGTTGGGTACCGCCATGGCGCGTTTCCAGCGGGGACGCATCTCCTGCTTGCCGGACATGGCGCGACCGAAGAAGTCGAACGACGCGGCGTAGAAATCGTCGCTCAGGTAGGGGGCGGCGGCGCTGGCATATTGTGCGGCCAGATAATAGCGCAGGTCGGCGAGCGGGGTCTCCTTGATGAGCCGGTTCACGGCCTCCATGTATTCGGGCTGGCAGACGATCAGACGGTCGATCTCGATGCCGGCCGTGCGGAAGGCGTCTTTCCAGTCGATGGCGTCGTAGGCGGCGACGAACTCGTCGGTTGTCGCCGGATTATACATGCGGACCATATCGCGCAGTTCGACGTTCGAGCGCATGTTGCGGGCCATCTCCGTCTCGATGCGCATGACGGCATCCACGGCGGCCGGAATCTCGGCCTGGGCAACGCCCGAAAGCGCGAAGAGTTTGGACAGGTATTCCCTGTAGGCGGTGCGAAGCTGCTCGTTCTCCTCGTCGAGGTAGTAGTCGCGGTCGCCCATGCCGATGCCGGCCTGCGAGACGTAGAGCACATTGATCTTGCTGTCCATCAGGTCGGCTTCGGGACCGAAACCGAAGAAGGGCGAGCCGACGGTCATCTGCATCTCCGCGATCACGGGCGTGAGTTCCTGTTTGTCGCGCATGTTGAGGATTCTGTCCATCGCCTCGCGGATCGGAGCGGCTCCCTCGGCGTTGAGTCGCGCGGAGTCGAGCCCCATTTTGTAGAGGTCGGAGATTTTCTGGTCGATGCTTCCGGGCTCGGCCTTCGCGTGGGCCATCTGCGAGAAGAGCTCGTTGATGCGGGCTTCGTTGTTGTCGCGCAGCATGTCGAACGAGCCGAAACGCGCATACTCGGGTTTGAGGGGGTTTCTGACCTGCCAGCCGCCTGTGGCGTACTGGTAGAAATCTTCGCTCGGGGCGATTGCGGGGTCGAGGCTGGTCAGGTCGATGGCCGGCGTCTTCGACTGCTGGTGGCAGCTCATGGCAGCGAAGGTTGCGAACAGGAAAATACTTTTCTTCATGGTGATGTTAGTGGTTGTTAGGGTAGGAAAGGGGCGTCCGGCGTGCGGACGGCCCCGTTCGCGGTAGGTTGGTTTATCTTGGTCATTCAGGATTTGCGGATCGCCGCCACGCCGGGCAGCTCCTTCCCCTCCATGTATTCCAGCAGCGCCCCGCCGCCGGTCGAGACGTAGCTCACCCGGTCGGCCAGGCCGAACTTGTTGATGCAGGCCACCGAGTCGCCGCCGCCGATAAGGGAATAGGCGCCCTTGTCGGTTGCCTCGGCGATGGCTTCGGCTACCGCACGGGAACCGGTGGCGAACTTGTCGATCTCGAAGACTCCGACCGGCCCGTTCCAGAGGATCGTTTTGCAGCCGAGGATGTGCTCGCGGAAAACCCGCTTGCCCTCTTCGCCGATATCCACGCCTTCCCACCCGTCGGGGATGTCGTTGGACGGGGCCGTCGAGGTGTGGGCGTCGGCCGAGAATGCGTCGGCGATCAGCGCGTCGGGCGAGGTGACGATGCGTACCCCCTTCTGCTTCGCCTTGCGCAGGATTTCGAGGGCTACCGGAAACATCTCGGGCTCGCAGATCGAGTTGCCGATACGCCCCCCCAGGGCTGCTTCAAAGGTGTAGGTCATGCCGCCGCCCAGGACGATCGAATCGACCTTTTCCATGAGCTTTTCGATGATCGAGATTTTGGTCGAGACCTTCGATCCGCCCAGCACGGCGCAGAACGGACGGCGCGGGTTCTCCATGATGGAGTCGATGGCCCGCAGTTCGTTCTCCATCACGTACCCGAACATCTTGTCGTGTGGAAAATAGTCGGCGATCAGCGCCGTCGAGGCGTGGGCGCGGTGGGCTGTGCCGAAAGCGTCGTTGATGTAGCAGTCGGCATAGGAGGCCAGCCGCTTGACAAACTCCTTCTGCGAAGTTTTCACCGCGCTCTTGGCCTCGGCCTTCTGCTCGTCGGTGGCGTCGTCCGCCACTCCGCGAGGTTTGCCCTCCTCTTCGGCGTGGAAACGCAGGTTTTCGAGCAGCATCACCTCGCCGGGTTTGAGGTTCCGGGCTGTTTCGGCCGCTTTTTCTCCCATGCAGTCGCCGGCGAAAATCACGGGTTTGCCCAGCAGCTTTTCGATCGCGGGGACGATCTGTCCGAGCGAATATTTCATATCGTTGTTCTTCTTGGGCCGTCCCAGATGCGACATCAGGATTACCGAGCCGCCCGCGTCGAGTACCTTGCGGATCGTGGGGATCGCCGCCCGGATGCGGGTGTCGTCCGTTACCTGGCCCTTGTCGTCGAGGGGGACGTTGAAGTCCACGCGGATAATCGCCCGCTTGCCTTTGAAATCGTAAGAATCGATTTTGAACATAATTCGAAATATTTAATGGTTGAACGTGCTGGTTCCACAACCGGCTATAACGTGACAAATTTAGCAAAATAGTTTGTAAATGCGTCGTGTCCGCCGGGGAATTTGAGATTGCGGGGGCGGGAAACGATCCTGCGGATCGCTTTCCGATGCCGGAATTTGTCCTTTTGCCTCGTGCCGGCGCTCTGTTTTCGGTGGAACATAGCGGGTTGTCCGTTTATTCCGTTTTCGTTCGCGGACGACTTCGGCGACCGGTCGCAAACTTGCGGAATCCGGGCCGGATTTTGCCGGATACCGCCTTGCGGGGCCCGGGATTTGCAGGGGTTGCCGTCGGGGAGGGTACGGGGTCCGGCGGCGATCGGATAAAAAATTCGACGACAGGTATCATTTTTATAAAAAACAACTATCTTTGCTGATAGTTTGATAGTAAAACACCCCTCGAACGTCACAAAATCTAACAATATGTACGGTAAAATTAAAGAACATTTGGAGCATGAGCTGGCCGAAATCAAAGCGGCAGGGCTCTACAAGAACGAACGCATCATCGAATCCCCGCAGCGTGCCGAGATCACGGTCGGCGGACGTCAGGTGCTGAATTTCTGTGCGAACAACTACCTCGGCCTTTCGGACAATCCGCGTCTGATCGAAGCGGCGAAGAAGGCGATGGATGCACGCGGCTACGGCATGTCGTCCGTGCGTTTCATCTGCGGTTGCCAGGATATGCACAAGCAGCTCGAGAAGGCGATCGCCGACTATTTCGGTACCGAAGACACGATTCTCTATGCCGCTTGCTTCGACGCCAACGGCGGCGTGTTCGAACCTCTGTTTACCGAGCAGGATGCGATCATCTCCGATTCGCTCAACCATGCGTCGATCATCGACGGCGTGCGTCTGTGCAAGGCCGTTCGCTACCGTTACGCCAACGCTGACATGGCCGAGCTGGAGGATTGCCTCAAGAAAGCCCAGGCACAGCGTTTCCGCATCATCGTAACCGACGGCGTCTTCTCGATGGACGGCAACGCCGCTCCGCTGGACGAGATCTGCAAGCTGGCTGAGAAATACGATGCGCTGGTGATGGTCGATGAGTGCCACTCGGCAGGCGTGCTGGGCAAGACCGGTCGCGGTATCACCGAACTCTACAACCTGCGCGGACAGGTCGATATCCTGACCGGTACGCTGGGCAAAGCCTTCGGCGGCGCGGTAGGCGGTTTCACCACCGGCCGCAAGGAGATTATCGACATGCTGCGCCAGCGTTCGCGCCCGTACCTCTTCTCAAACTCGCTGCCCCCTGCCGTAGTGGGTGCTTCGATCGAGATGTTCAAGATGCTCGGCGAGAGCGATGCGCTGCACGACAAGCTCGTGAAGAACGTCGAGCATTTCCGCAAGGGTATGATGGCCGCCGGCTTCGACATCAAGCCTACGCAGTCGGCTATCTGCGCCGTGATGCTCTACGATGCCAAACTGTCGCAGGATTTCGCCGCCCGTCTGCAGGACGAGGGTATCTTCGTGACCGGCTTCTACTATCCCGTGGTGCCGAAGGGACAGGCCCGTATCCGCGTGCAGGTTTCGGCCGGCCACACCACCGAGCAGCTCGACCGTTGCATCGCAGCGTTCGTGAAGATCGGTAAGGAGATGAACGTAATCAAATAAGTTTACAACCGACTAAAACGAGTTTTTCCATGCCTAAAGCAACTTTGGACGCTATCGACGGGAAGATTCTCCAGTACCTCGTCCGGAATGCACGCATGCCGTTCCTCGAGATCGCACGCGAGTGCGGGATTTCGGGTGCGGCCATTCACCAGCGTATCCGCAAGTTGCACGATTCGGGGGTGATCCTGGGAAGCCGCCTGATCGTGGACCCCAAGATGCTGGGTTTCGACGTATGCGCTCTGATCGGTATTTGCGTGCAGGATCCGATGTATATGATGCAGACGATGGAGAAACTCAAGGAGATTCCCGAAATCGTGGAGTGCCACTTCATCACCGGAAATTTCAACATTCTGGTAAAACTCTACTGCCTGGACAACGAACACCTGATGAAAACCATTTTCGACGGAATTCTGCGTATCCAGGGCATTTCGACCACCCAGACCTTCATTTCGCTCAACGAGGCTTTCCAACGCCAGGTGAGCATCGATTTCATCCGGGCTGCGGAGCGTTGAAAAGAGGACGGGAATAGGAAACGACGGGACGTGCCTGCGGGTGCGTCCCGTTTTTTATGGCTCCCGGGTCCTGCATCCTTGCGAATCCCGAAAATTGTGACTACCTTGCAGAGGCTATGGAAAATGAGAAAAAACCGACGATCATTCGTCTTACCAAGGAGTTTACATTCGAGGCGGCTCATGCGCTGGAGGGTTACGACGGCCTTTGCCGCGAGATTCACGGCCACTCCTACCGCCTGTTCGTGACGGTCAAGGGGACGCCTTGCGCCGACGAGTCGAATCCCAAGTTCGGCATGGTGATGGATTTCGGAGAGCTGAAACGGATTGTGAACGAACAGATCCTCTCCCGCCTCGACCATGCTTTCGTCATGCGCCGCACGGCCGAAAGCACCCGTGTAGCGGAACAGATCGGCTGTCGCTTCGGCCGCATCGTGCTGGTCGATTATCAGCCTACGTGCGAGAATATGCTCGCGGATTTCGCCGCCCGCATCGAAGCCGACCTGCCGTCCCATGTCAAGCTCCATGCCCTGCGTCTGCACGAAACGGCGACTTCGTTCGCCGAGTGGATGGCCGAGGATAACCGATAGAATCCGATGAAAAAACTCTTTCTTGTCGATGCCTATGCATTGATTTTCAAGTATTATTATGCGTTCATGGGGCGTCCCATGCGTAATCGTGTGGGGATGAATACCTCGGTGGTGTTCGGTTTCACGAAATTTCTGCGCGACATCCAGAAACGGGAGCATCCCGACCTGCTGGGCGTCGCGTTCGACCCGAAAGGCGGCAGTTTCCGCCGCGAAATTTTCCCCGAATACAAGGCCAACCGTGCCGAAACGCCGGAGGATATCCTGTTGTCGGTGCCTTATGTCAAGCGGATCGTCGAGGCGATGTGTATTCCGGTGCTGGAGGTGCCCGGTTACGAGGCCGACGATGTGATCGGCACGCTCGCGCACAAGGGCGTCGAGGCGGGTTACGACGTTTTCATGGTTACGCCCGACAAGGACTACGGACAGTTGGTTTGCGACAACTGTAAGATCTACAAACAGAAAGGCAACGACGGTATCGAAATCGTCGGCCGGGAGGCGATCCGCGAGAAATACGGCATCGAGAATCCGCAGTTGGTACGCGACATCCTGGCGTTGTGGGGCGATGCTTCGGACAACATTCCCGGCGTGCCGGGCATCGGGGAAAAAACCGCCTGCAAGCTGGTGCAGGAGTGGGGGACGGTGGAAAATATCCTGCAAAACGCCGATCGGATCAAGGGCCGGCAGGGTGAGAAGATCGCCGAGTGGGGCGACAAACTCCTGTTGGCCAAGCGGCTGACGACCATCTGCCTGGACGTGCCGATCGACTTTCGGGAGGAAGATTTGACGGTGTGCGCCCCCAGGATCGACGAGCTGAAGGCCCTTTTCGCCGAGCTGGATTTCCGGATATTCCTGAACGATCTGACGAACCTAGCTCCTGCCGAACCGCTGCCCGAAGGGCCCCGTCAGGCGGCCCAGACCCAGTTGGCGGAGGTGGCGCGTGCGAAGTCCGCAGCCGCTAAAAAAGCTGCGCTGGCGGGGCAGGGAGATCTGTTCGCTCCCGCAGCCGAACCCGGGGAATCCCCGGCATCCGACCGGGGATCGGCGCCGTCCGATGAACAGACGGCGGAAAGCGAGGAGTTCGCCACGGCGCAAACCACACCCCACGCCTATACGATCGTGCGTACGGTGCAGGAGCTGGAGGCTGTCCTGCGCGAAGTGGCGGCCTGTCCGGAGTTTTGTTTCGATACCGAAACGACGGGATTCGACATTTTCAACGACCGGATCGTGGGGCTTTCGCTCGCGGTACGTCCTTACGAGGCGTGGTATATTCCGTTCAATGAATCCAATACGGCCGAATATGCGGCCCTTATCCGGCCGCTGTTCGCCGACGAAAAGATCGCCAAGATCGGACAGAACATCAAGTTCGACCTGATGGTGCTCGGTCGCCTGGGGGTCGAGATTCGCGGCCGGCTTTACGATACGATGATCCTCCATTACCTGCTCGATCCCGAGTCGCGTCACAACATGGATGCGCTGGCGATGCGCTACCTCAATTACCGGCCGATTTCGATCACTTCGCTCATCGGCAAGGGAGCCCGGCAGCTGACTATGGACATGATTTCGCTGGAGCGGGTGGCCGAATACGCTGCCGAGGATGCCGACGTGACGCTGCGTTTGAAACAGGTGCTGTGGCCGCAGGTCGAACAACTCGGACTCGGAGGGCTTTACCTCGAGGTCGAGGAGCCGATGATCGCTGTGCTGGCCGAAATCGAGATGGCCGGGGTGCGGATCGATTCGGAGGCGCTGGCCGAGTATGCCGTCGAACTCAATAAAACCCTCAACGATCTGGAGAGAGAGATCCGCCGTTTGGCGGACGAGCCGTCGCTCAACGTCAATTCGGCGCGGCAGTTGGGCGAGGTGCTCTTCGGGAAGCTCCGCATCGCGGAGAAGCCCAAGATGACTCGGACCAAACAGTTTTCGACCGAGGAGGAGTACTTGCAGACCTTCGCCCACAAATACGAGATCGTCGATAAAATTCTCGAATACCGGGGCGTGAAGAAGCTGCTTTCGACCTATGTGGAGGCGTTGCCCCTACTGGTCAATCCGGCGACGGGCAAGATCCATACTTCCTTCAACCAGGCCGTGACAGCTACCGGACGGCTCTCCTCGACCAATCCCAACCTGCAAAATATTCCCGTGCGGGACGAGTTGGGACGCCGGATCCGGAAGGCGTTCATCCCTTCGGACGACGAGCACCTGCTGCTTTCGGCCGATTACAGCCAGGTGGAATTGCGCCTGATGGCCCACTTGAGCGGTGACGAGTCGCTGATCGCGGCTTTCGAACACGGCGAGGACGTACATGCGGCCACCGCCGCACGGCTTTTCGGCAAAGAGGTGGCCGAGGTGGACAGCGACGAACGCCGCAAGGCCAAGACCGCCAATTTCGGTATTATTTACGGAATTTCGGCCTTCGGCCTGAGCCAGCGGCTTGACATTCCCCGCAAGGAGGCCAAGGAGATCATCGAAGGCTATTTCGCCTCCTATCCCAAGGTCAAGGAGTACATGGACCGGGTGGTGGAAGAGGCCAAGCGCGACGGCTATGTTTCGACGATCTTCGGCCGCCGCCGCTACCTGAACGACATCGCTTCGCGCAACGCCGTGGCCCGCGGCCTGGCCGAGCGCAACGCCGTGAACGCCCCGATTCAGGGAAGCGCCGCCGACATCATGAAGATCGCCATGATCCGCGTGAGCCGCCGTTTCCGCGAGGAGGGCATCCGCTCGAAGGTGATCCTGCAGGTGCACGACGAGTTGGTGGTCGATATGCTTCGCTCGGAGCAGGAGCGCGTCATCGCCATCGTTACCGAGGCCATGGAGTCCGCCGCTGCGCTGCGCGTGCGGCTGGTGGTGGACTGCGGCGTGGGCGACAACTGGCTCGAAGCGCACTGATGCCCCGTTTCGACAGAATAGAATCCCCTGCCGCCCGATCGGGCGGCAGGGGATTCTATCTGGAAAGTGCATGCGGCAGGGTGCTTCGGACTGTTGTCTTCGGCGATATGTCCTTTGTGTGATTTCGACTTACGCTATGCCGTTTTCTCCGGAGGGGCTTTCGGAAGTTCTGCGCGGCACAGTTTCAGGGCTTGAATCCGTGCGGGAACCGGGCCTTTGTGGGTTGAAACTGCCTGCAAGGGATTTCGAAGGGGAACGGCTATCTCTTCGCCTCCCCCTTCTTGGCGATCGAGAACCGGAACACGAGTCCCCCTTCCGGGCGGTTCGCCACTTCGATTCGGCCGCCGTGGAAAAGTATGGCGTTGCGTACGATCGCCAGGCCGAGTCCGGTGCCTCCCGCCCGGCGCGAACGCCCCTTGTCGATCCGGTAGAAACGTTCGAAGAGGTAGGGCAGGTGTTCGGGATTGACGCCCGTGCCGTTGTCCGAGAATGAAAATTCGTAGCGGTCGTCCGTTTCGTCCGTCAGGGCGATGTCGATCCGGTTGCCGCCCGAGTAGTTGAGGGCGTTGTCCGTCAGGTTGCGGAAAACGGAGTAGAGCAATCCTTCGTTGCCCTCGACCGTCAGGGGACGGTCGCATGTCCAGTGTACCGTAAATCCGCGTCGGGCGCTTTCCGGGGCCGTGTCGGTTATCACTTCGCCGATCAGGGCGCGGAGGTCCACTTCGGTACGGTCGATCATCTGTCCTCCTTCGTCCAGCCGGGTGATCGACGATACGTCCTGCAACAGTTGCCGGAGCCGTTCGGACTGGGTGAAACACTTTTCGAGGAAGGCCCGCTGCGTCGCTGCGTCGATATGCGGATTGGCGATGAGGGTTTCGAGGTAGCCGTGGATGGAACTTACGGGGGTTTTCAACTCATGGTTGATATTGTTGGTCAATTGCCGCTTGATGCGGATTTTTTCCTGCTCCTCGTGCAGTGCGGCGGCATGTTCGCGGTCGCGCTCTGCGAGGGTCGCCTCCATTTGAACCATGTTTTTCGTGAACTGGCGGACCACGTAGTAGCCGACCAGACACAGCAGCAGGGTGACTGAACCCATGAACCACAGAAAGTTGCGGTCGGCGTTCAGCACCTGCGACAACGACACGGTGTAGGGCAGCGACGAGCGGACGATCCGGTCGCCGATGCGGGAGGCGGAGTAGAAGTAGGTGCGCCCGTTGTTCTCCGACTGGCGGCGGATCGTATAGCCGTGACCGTCGGTGAGGGCGGCCGCCACTTCCGGCCGGTCGAGGTGGTTCGACATCTCGGCCGGGGGTTCTTCGGAGTCATAGACGACCGTACCGTCCAGGTCGATCAGGGTGATGCGCAGCCCCTCGAAGAAGTCGGAGTGCGCATCGAAAAAGTCGTGGGGAGTGCGTGCATTGCTCAAAGCCTCTTCCAGTTGGGCGTTGATGATTTGCAACTGCGAATCGAGCAGCTCCGTGCGCAACTCCTTCTCCCGATGGTATTGGAAGCCGACGAAGCAGACGATGAGCAGCCACGAGAAGCCCAGCAGCCAGAGGAACGATTGCGTCTGATAGGAGTGTTTACTTTTCAAATCCATAGCCGTAGCCCAGGCGGGTCACCAGATGCGAGCCGTAGGGCCCGATTTTCTTGCGCAGGCGCGTGATGTTTACGTCGATCGTGCGGTCCAGGACGATCACTTCGTTGTTCCAGACTCGGGCGAGGATCTGTTCGCGCGAGAAGATCACACCAGGGTGGGAAAGGAGCAGGGTGAGGATTTCGAACTCCTTTTTGGTCAGGGGAACTTCCTGTCCGTTCACCCGGCAGACCTTGCTCTGCAGGTCGAGGCAGAGCCCTTCGAAACAGATGGCTTCCTCCTCCTGCCGGGCTTGCGAGCGGCGCAGTACGCTCCGTACCCGGGCCGTCACTTCGCGCATCGAGAAGGGCTTGGAGATGTAATCGTCGGCACCCAGGTTCAAGCCTGCGACGGTGTCGTCTTCGGTGTCCCGGGCTGTACAGAAGATGATCGGCACGGCGGCCGTTTCGGGCGACGACTTGAGTATGCGGGCCATTTTGAAGCCGCTGATCTCTCCCATCATCACATCGAGCAGCAGCAGCGAATATCGCTCGGGGTGCATCGCCAGCGCTTGTTCGGCGCTGTAAGCCACATCCACTTCGTATCCTTCGAGTTCGAGGTTGAATTTCAGGATTTCACACAGCGACTCTTCGTCGTCCACCACCAGAATTTTGTATTTCCCCATGACCTTCGTATTGATTCGACGCGTCAAAATTAGGGAATAAAACGGTTTCGCAAATCCGGAAGGATCGAAATTTCACGGAATTGTAACAGACGGTTCATAAAAACGAGGCATTTCCCGGATTTTGTAACGGGTTTGTAACAGGTTTGAAACGTCGTTATCATTTCCGCCCGGTACTTTTGTTCCCGAATGATAACTTTAGGCGTAAAACCAATTAAAAAAGTATGGAATCAATCTATTTAGGCATTGTCCTCTTCCTCTTTCTGCTGGCGATTTTCGATCTGGTGGTGGGTGTCAGCAACGATGCCGTGAATTTCCTGGGGTCGGCCGTCGGCGCCCGGGCCGCTTCGTTCAAGTGGATCATGGGTGTAGCTGCGGTGGGTATCCTGTGCGGCGCCGTCATGAGCAACGGTATGATGGATGTCGCCCGGCACGGGATTTTCAGGCCCGAACAGTTCTATTTCCAGGATATCATGTGTATCTGCCTGGCGGTCATGGCAATCGACGTGATTCTTCTGGACACCTTCAATACCCTGGGGCTGCCGACTTCGACTACCGTGTCGATCGTTTTCGAGTTGCTGGGAGGTGCGTTCGCTCTGGCGATGGTCAAGCTGGCCGCAGACGATACGGGGCTTACCTTTGCCGATATGCTGAATTCGGAAAAGGCTTTGTCGGTCATCATGGCCATCTTCCTTTCGGTGGCGATCGCATTCGTATTCGGCGCAGTGGTGCAATATATCGCCCGATTGATCTTTACTTTCAATTATAAGTCGCACATGAAGTGGTCCGCCGCGCTGTTCGGCGGTGTGGCGATGACGGCGATCATCTATTTCATTCTGATCAAGGGTATGAAGGATTCGTCGTTCATGACACCCGAACTGTCGGAGTGGATTTCTACCTATACCCGTCACCTGGTGGCCGGCTGCTTCATCTTCTTCTGCCTTCTCTCGCAGGTGCTCCACTGGTGTCGGATCAATATTTTCAAGGTAGTCACGCTGCTGGGAACTTTCGCCCTGGCACTGGCCTTCGCCGGAAACGACCTGGTGAATTTCGTGGGCGTACCTCTGACGGGCTACTCTTCCTATATGGATTACGTCGCCAACGGCAACGGATCCGAAACCTTCCTGATGGATTCGCTGAACGCGCCTGCCCGGACGCCCTTCATTTTCCTGGCTCTTTCGGGCGTGGTGATGATCGTCGCCCTGACCACTTCGCGGAAGGCCCGGGGCGTTATCAAGACCTCGGTGGATCTGGCCCGTCAGGATGCCGGCGACGAGATGTTCGGTTCGTCGGGGCTGGCCCGGAGTATCGTGCGTGCTTCGTCGTCCCTCGCTACCGGAATCGACAATGCGATGCCGCAGGGACTGAAGCGCTGGCTCGGGAAACGCTTCGATAAGGACGAGGCGATTCTGGAGAACGGTGCCGCTTTCGATATGGTACGTGCGGCGGTCAATCTGCTGCTGGCCAGCTTGCTGATCGCATTGGGCACCTCGCTCAAGTTGCCTCTTTCGACTACTTACGTGGCCTTTATGGTGGCGATGGGTTCTTCGCTGGCCGATAAGGCCTGGGGCCGCGAGAGCGCCGTATTCCGCATTACGGGTGTGATTTCCGTGATCGGCGGCTGGTTCATTACGGCCGGTGCGGCTTTCGTGGCGACGTTCCTGCTCGCGCTTGCTATCTATTACGGCGGTACGATCGCTATGGTCGTGGTCGTAGCGCTGACGATTCTCTTCCTGATACGCAGCAATATCCGCTACCGCCGGAAGATGAAGGCCGAGCACGATGATGTTTTCAAGGGGATGATGACTTCCCGCGACAAGGCCGAAGTGTGGACGTTGCTCCGCCGACATATGACCGAGTCGCTCATGGCATCGGTAACGTTCGCCGAATCGACCTTCCGTCAGATTACCGACGGTTTGCTGAAGGAGGATATCAAGAGCCTGCGCAAAGCTGAACGGGCGCTCGGAGGAGAAAAAGACCTGCTCAAGCGGGTGCGTCGTCGGCAGATGCTCGCCATGCGCCGTATCGACCGCAACCTGGCGCTCGAAAAGAACACCTGGTTCCACACGGCGAGCAATGCTTCCGAGCAACTTTATTACTGTCTCAAACGTCTTTGCGAGCCGTGCAAGGAGCATGTCGGCAATAACTTCAACCCGATGCCCAAAGTTTATCTGCGGGAGTTCCTGCCCATTCGGACCCGGATTTTCAACCTGATGGTCGAGATTCGCCGCATGATGGAGCAGAACGACTATTCGGATATCGAGAACGTGCTGATCGAAGCCGAAGGGTTGCGCGAATCCATCTCGACCGAGCGCAAGACCCAGATGTACCGGGTGCAGGAGGAGGGCAACAGCCTGCATGTTTCGCTCGTCTATCTGATTACGCTGCAGGAGTCCCAGGAATTAGTCGATACGTTGCGTCAGTTGCTGAAGGCTTGTAATAAGTTTACCAAATAAGTAATAAGTCGTATTTTGAACCTGCGATAGACAAAAACAGTGTCATTTGCACTGTTTTTGTCTATATTTGCGGAACACGAGATATTTTGAAAGGGTTAAATAGGTTTCAATCAATGTATTATGCCTGTGGCCCGTATCTGACGACAAGATAAAAGAGAATAGAGTTGCCTATGGAGAATTTTACCCGCAGAGTGGCCGGATGGTTTTTATTATGCCTTGCGATGAGTATGTCGTTGTCCGCAGCGGCCCAGCAACCTCCGGTGGAGAGGGTGGATGTGGAAACGATACCCGTGCAGGACGATCTGGAAGAGATGGTCATCGAGTCGCAGCCGGAGAGTACGAATCACCCGAAACAGGAAAAAGATGTCGATACGGATGACGACGATCGTGCCGCTGCGGTGCGGACGGATGCCGGGCAGGACGAGAACGTCGGGCAGGGCGAGCTTTCGCAGAAGGACAGGAGGCGTGACAAGGGCGACGGTCGTGAGAACGACGATGAGGATGATGACGAAGATGAGGATGATGACGAGGACGAAGGAGTCCGAGTTCAGACTCATTTCGAAATTTCGGCAGCTTCGGGAGCACAAAAGGAGGAGAAAAAGGCTCCACCCGTGACGATCGACCTGTTGGGAACGCTCCGGGCCAAATTCGAGTACCAGCCCGGCGAGGGCGATGCCCGCTTCCAGGTTCGCAACGCCCGCTTCGGCGTGGCCGGCGAGATCTATTCGAAACTGGCTTACTGTATGGAGATCGACCTCTCGGACGAGGGAAAGATCAAGATGGTCAATGCGTATCTGGGGACCAAACTCTATAAGGGACTCGGTTTCACGATCGGATTTATGCGGGTCCCGTTTACCATCGATGCTCACCGTTCCCCCCATACGCAGTATTTTGCGAACCGTTCGTTCATCGCCAAGCAGGTGGGCAGCGTCCGCGATGTCGGAGCCACCCTGGGCTGGAAATTCGGCGAGAAGGTTCCGATCAACCTGCAAGTCGGTATGTTCAACGGGTCGGGTATCGACGACCAGAAGGATTTCTGGACCGACAAATTCAACTATGCGGCAAAGGCGCAGTTCGGTTTTGCCGAGGGGATGAATTTCGTGGTGAGCTACCAGACGACCCGTCCTGCCGATACGCGGATTCACCTTTACGACGTGGGGTGCTCCTACCGCTTGGGCGGTTGGTTCTTCGAGGCCGAGTATCTGCGTAAGGAGTATGCCCGCAATTCGTTCGCGGGCGTGAATGCCTTCGACGGATTTTTCTGTTATGACCTGCCTTTGCGCCGTGTCTTCAAAAAGATGTCGTTCGCAGGCCGTTACGACTATATGTCCGATCACAGCAACGGCATTCCCGACGACAACGGTCTGCTGTTCGTCAATGATCTGGAGCGTCATCGCGTCACGGCAGGCATTACGTTCAGCTTCGGATTGCCTTTTATGGCCGATATCCGGCTCAACTATGAGATGTATTTTTACGACAAGGGTGTCGTCCCCAAAGTTTCCGAACACGACAAGATCGTCCTGGAATTTATGGCTCACTTTTAGCCGTTTTAAGGATTTGAGAAAAGAAAACCCCGCATTCTATATGTGCGGGGTTTTCTTTTGCCGGTTCGGAAACATTTCGTAGCTCGTGTCGGAGAAGTCCGGAAGGGAGGGTAGAGGAGTAGGAGTAGGAGTAGGAGTAGGAGTAGGAGTAGGAGTAGGAGTAGGAGTAGGAGTA
>ENA-OPCT01000313-OPCT01000313.1-human-gut-metagenome-genome-assembly--contig:-NODE-313-length-27668-cov-3.200558_pt1 | contig 27668 bp, 24 predicted proteins | sample MGYA00241572_ERZ501495 | MGnify/ENA primary metagenome ERZ501495 (study PRJEB25962, sample SAMEA2042580) | human gut metagenome | biome: human gut; feature: human-associated habitat; material: faeces... | reverse complement strand
GGCTTGCCCTCCCGCCAACAGGATGAAAGAGTCTCCTAAAAGTATCTCATTCCACACTTTAATAAAGAAATCTCGCTTCTATGTTTCACCTTTCGCCTCCTCGCCATAATAGTTTACATATCAGTATTTTACTGTAATAAACTCACAAATTACCTCTCTACTACGACTTCACACGGAGTGAAAACGCCCGATATACCATCTCTTATAAGCACGTTATAAATGAATCGGTTTAAATGGCAGGGCGAAACAGGTACCGACTATGGCCAAAATATCTTTCTTTGGAATTTTCATAGATGCGTTTCTATTCGTACCTTTGTAACCGTGAAAAACCAAAAAGAATACCATGAAAATAAGAAAACAAGTATGGCTATTGGTGATAGTTGCATTACTATTGCCCCTTCAGATTTCAACGGCAAAGAAGAAAAAGGAAACAAACGACCGTGAATTGTGGGCCGGGGTCCTTTACCGGATGGCAGCTCCGGTACTCAGCAGTATGAGCGAAGGCAAATTGCAGGAAAACATGCAACCGGAGCTAAGTCCTACTTGGGATGGACGCGACACGCGCGTTACTTACATGGAATGCTTTGGCCGCTTAATGGCGGGACTGGCTCCCTGGCTATCGTTGCCGGATGACGACACGGCAGAAGGCCGGCAACGCAAACAACTCCGTGAATGGGCTCTGAAAAGTTACGCGCAAGCTGTCGACCCTCAAAGCAAAGATTACTTATTGTGGCGCAAAGAAGGGCAGCCATTGGTTGACGCAGCTTATGTGGCGGAAAGTTTTCTACGCGGGTATGACGCACTGTGGATGCCTTTAGATAAACTGACCAAACAACGCTATATCGACGAATTCATTCAACTCCGCCGAATCGACCCTCCCTACACAAATTGGTTGCTGTTTTCTTCCACCATAGAATGTTTCCTACGGAAAGCCGGAGCAAAGAGCGATACATACAGAATCGCTTCTTCTCTCCGAAAAATAGAAGAATGGTACGTAGGTGACGGATGGTATTCCGACGGTCCCGAATTTGCCTTCGATTATTACAATAGCTTCGTATTGCATCCCATGTATGTAGAGTGTCTGGAGGTTTTTACCAACGGCGGAAAAAGAAACATACGGAACGCTCCCAAATGCAATTTCCAACACGCATTAAAACGCATGCAGCGGTTCGGTGCCATTTTAGAACGTTTCATCTCGCCCGAAGGAACCTTCCCCGTTTTCGGACGCTCCATCACATACCGTACCGGTACGCTGCAACCCCTGGCCCTATTGGCCTGGCGGGAATGGTTGCCTAAGGAACTTCCCAACGGACAAGTCCGTGCAGCTATGACAGCAGTAATAAAACGCATGTTCGGCGATAACCGGAACTTCAACGACAAAGGTTTCCTGACTTTGGGTTTCAACGGTTCACAACCGCACATTTCCGATTGGTATACAAACAATGGCAGTCTCTATATGGCTTCCCTTGCCTTTCTGCCTTTAGGATTGCCTGCCACCCACCCATTCTGGACAGACCGGCCGCAATCTTGGACATCTAAAAAAGCATGGGAAGGTGAAGCGTTTCCCAAAGACCATGCTTATTACGAATAAAGCTATCGTCCTTTTAAACAGCACCCTCCTAGTGCCATCATGGCAAAATGGTTGTGCACCAAACGGTTTAAGAAACAATTAGAAGGCATATGGAGGAGTTATACTCATCTAATAGGGTATTCAGCAAATCCGGCATGTTGTTTCGAAAGTTCCCTATCCTGTTTAAAAGTTTTTCATTCCGCAGATCTAAGAAAGATGGTTATGTAGATTTACAAGATATCTATCTTGTAGACTTACAAAATTGGCATTTCGTAGGTCTACGGAATATCTATTCCGTAGACCTACGGGATAACATTTCATAAGTTTCGTTATCGAAAAACACAATTCTTATCACTTACACAGATTATCTCCTAATTATACTTAAAGAACCGCCCCTCTCATGTAAAAACTTAGGAACTATGCGACCTCTTAATATATTGATTTATATTTTGACAGAAATTCCTGCTATTTACTTGTAAATATTAATAAAATTTACGAATATTGCCTACACTTTACATTTGGGAATCTTTGATATTAAAAGTTTGTCTACTTCTGATATCCTAAAAGCCTTCCCGATGCACAGGCTTTTTAAACATTCAGCTTTTAACTCCGCAAAAGGGTTTTAAGTGTATATTTTTATAACCTTTAAAATAAATACTTATGAATGCAATGGCACAATCTATTATCCGAGAACGGATTACATATCTCGCCACTTTTGTCTGGGTGTTGGTGTATATTTTTATATGTAAGGTATTACAGGAGGAAGAGGTATGGGAAATACATACGGAAAAATGAACTTGGACATTGATATGCAACCTAAAGCCTTTAAAGAGTTAATAACGAAATTATAAATAATTATGTATAGATTTTATTTGATATTTATCGGTTTATTGCTCTATGCAAACATTATAAAAGGAGAAAATATGTCCGCATATGTAACAGGGGTATCAACCCATAGTATCTTTATCAAATCTAAAGATTTTGGAGAAAGGAACCGAGTCTTATGGTTGAGTAATAAACAAGGACATGCCGGTGTACAGACAGACTCGATATTTCCCTTTCAACGCAAAGTAACTTCTATTAGGGAAGATGCAATTGGTAATGCACAGAAAGAGTCTTTAATAGATGCAGATACAATAGAACTTGCCCGTGCCCGCAGGCATTACATGGCATACCCGTATACGGTAGATTCCTCCGGAGTTAGAATACCGTATGTAAAGAACGAATGGTACTTCCCTTATACGAAAAAAGATCCGAGTTGGCTGATTTATACAATAAATAGGGATGACACCTTATTGACTGTGGATGTGGATATAACGGATTGCATCGCACAGGATTATATGCAAAAAGATAACTGGATAGAATACAAAGAAACCGGACAAACAGATTTAATCCGTTCTCATTCTCGGTATGTTTATACACGTCATTTGATAACCGGAAAAGAATACGGATTCTATATGACTATTATCCCTTCTGTAGAATATGCACGTAACCATAGTAATCGCATGCGTTTTAATACTTATTTGAAACGGGACAGTTGTCTGACAGGTTATGTGCTTTTCCATTTATTGGGTGGTCCTTTCGTAAACGGTTGGGAATATCAAAACGGGGAAATAACAGGAAAAGTTCTCCCACCGGAAGTGGTTGCCGACCGGAAAAACAAAAAAAGATTGTTATTGGGCAAGCGAAAATCTGAATATTCAGTAAGATTGAAAAAGAATGCGAACGAATCGTTATCGTCTCTACCTTTAGAAAAAAGGGATAGTATTCTAACTCTTATTTCTCAGAAATTAATCAGGGAAAAATATCCGCAACGGTATCGGAAGAATATAAAGGTTCTTGTGAAAGAGGAAGTCTTTTCGGAAAAAGGCATAGATGCCCGCCAAATACAATTTACCGATAGCATATGGAATGGAGATATTTTTTATAAGGTGAAGCTTATATCTAAAGACCAAACTGATATAAATCCAAACACACCGTGCATCGGAGAGATATATATAACTGAAAGAACTGGGAAACCATTTTACATTCTATTGGAAAATGAAACCGGACATTATCTGTTAAAATTGAGACCTTGAATAAATGAACCAAATAGAATACTTATGAAAATACACCTGTATACATTGCTTCGGATAGGTTTGACAACCTCCTGTTCTACTTCTGATACCAAATTGGAAAGAGCATTGGAGCAAAGCGGAACGAACAGAAAAGAATTAGAAAAAGTATTAAGTACGCTACAACAAGAGAACTTAAAAATAAATGAGATGTAACATTTACTATGACGTATGTACAAAGTTTAGTGAAAAGCTCATCAAACCCGGAGGACGATAAAATTGTAAACAAGATTATTCCTCATTCAGAAACATATATCTGGTTGGGAGATTACTATCATCGAATAGGAAAATATGAGAAAGCCGAACAAGTATACTTACTTGCATCCTATATGGTTCCCAATAGAGTAAGAGCCAATTATAAATTATGGCGTATGTATCTGGAAACGGGTAATGATAAAAGGGCTGTTGAGATAGCGAAAATAATCGTATCACAACCGATAAAGGTAGTAAACTCCTTTACGATTAATGCTCAAACAGAAGTAAGGGACTTCTTATCCGGTAAGTGAGATACGTTCTTCTATTTCTTTTTCCTTCTCAACCCCGCACGAATCCGACTTAAGGATTGCGGCGTAATATAAAGATAAGAAGCTAAGTGTTTTAACGGCACTTGTTGCAGCAACTCCGGATTGGCTTCCAATAAAGTAAGGTAACGCTCTTTTGCAGTAGGCGTACCGAAAGCTAACGTAGAGTTATCCACCGAAAGAATCTCCTGTTCAAATATACGACGTCCGAAGTTTGCCATTTCTATGGATTCGGAAAAGAGGGTCTCTAAAGCAGGACGCGAAATCATGTAGGCCACGCTGTCCGTCACAGATTCGATATAAGCCTGAGAGGGTTGGTTTGCCACGTATCCCCATGACGAAAAAGCCGAATCGCCCGTAGTGACAAACCAAAGGGAAACCTCCGTGCTTTCTTTCAAAGCATATGCCCTCCATATCCCTTGTTTCAGAATGTAAAAGTTCGTATTTCGCTCACCGGCCGACACTATAAGTTCTCCTTTAGAAAAAGTCAACTCGGTCATATGCTGCAACAATGCACACAGTGTCCGCTCCGGCAATTTATATCTCCGGCAGAATCTCTCAATCATCTCTTCCATACCGCAAAAGTACATGATAATTTTGAGAATCTCATACTGGGCAATAAAAAGGTTTTCCGCTACGCCTTTTTTCTCTTTCTATGAAAATAGATGGCAATTACCAGGATGGTAGTCAATACCTCGGCAAACGGAACTGCCAGCCAGATGCCCGGTACTCCCATTACACGCGGCATAAGCAGGAAACAAAGAGCCATAAACACGAACCCGCGCATCACGGTGACCCATGTAGCTGCCATCGCCCGCTCCACACTTTGGAAATAAACAATGGATACAATGTTTACTGCAAAAAAGATAAAGCCGATGGCAAACAGAGGCAACCCCTCTACCGCAAAGGCATAAGCCGGATAACGGGTTTCGATAAACAACCCCACTATTTCGTAACGAAACAATGCCGTAAAAATGCAAAATAACAAACCGAAAGCCAGTGCTGATTTCAAAGCAATCCGGTAAGCCGCCTGTACCCGTATGCCCTGTCCGGCGCCAAAGTTATAACTGATGATAGGTTGTGCCGACTGTCCGATGGCATTATATACCATAAAGATAATCGGAAAAAAGTAACAGGCAATGCTGAATGCCGCCACACCGTCTTCACCCAGATAATGAATAAAAATATAATTGCCGATAAACATCATGAATGCAATGGTTGCTTCGCACAAGAACGAAGAAACGCCAAGTTTACACATGTATCCGACGTTGCGGACTGTCAGCCGCAGACTTTTCCGGCTCCACTTCACCCGTATAAAACGAATCGTATTACCGTAACGGAAAAGGTAAGCCAAAATCAGGATTCCGCCTATCACCGTACCCAGACTGGAGGCTAAAGCCGCTCCCATCATCCCCCATTTAAAAATAAAAATGAAAACGTAATCGAGGGCAATATTAATAACAGCCGGTATGGCATTACACCACATAGCATATTTAGGTGAACCATCCAGACGAATAAAAAACATGCCCGATAAAAGTAATGCGGAAAAAGCCAGAAACGGCACAAACCAGTGCATGTATTCGGTAGCCAAGGGTTTTAAACGCTCTGATGCTCCCAAACTCACGGCAACCTCCGGCGCATATATACAAACAAATATGGACGCACATAGCAGAAAAAGCGAAGAAACAAATACCGCTTGAGTAATATTAATACGGGCTACCTTAATTTTACCTTGCGACAAATGGATAGAAGCTACTACGGATGCTCCCAACCCGAACATCAATCCTATTCCGGTTGTGAGCAGAAATATCGGAGCCGTAATGTTTACAGCCGCCAATGCATCGCTACCTAATCCCTTCCCAACAAATATACCATCCGTTATGACAAAAGCAGCTGAAAAAACCATTCCCAACAACGTTGGTATCAACAACTTCCGAAAAAGTTTCGGGATTTCCATGCTTCCAAAATCAATTGCATCTTTCATATCTCAACACATTTCCTTTTTTAATCAGAGTGCAAAGATACAACCTCCTTCAGAAAGAAAGATTACCATTTGTTAAGTTCGTATACTATTTATCCAATAATTCCTCTAATTTCTTCTTGATACTGCCTTTGCTATAACCCAACCATTGAGTAATGATTCTGCCTTCAGGTGATACCCATACAAAATGAGGCACTCCATAAACTCCATATTGCATAAAAATGCCTTTCATGCCTTTTAAATCATTCAAGTTTTCCCATGTAATATTCTTCTCTTCCGAAGCTTTCTGCCAAACCTTTTGAACATCATGACTGATGCTGATTACAGTCAAAGAACCTTTATACCGTGAGGAAATTTCTCTCAGCTCGGGTAACGCATATTGGCACGGTCCACAATTCAAACGCCAAAAGTCAAGCAAAAGATACTTTCCTTTATAATCTGCCAAATGATGAATGTTTCCCTCTAAATCGTATAAATCGGCATCAATCAAATATTCACCCTCTTTAATTATTCCATGCCGATGAACCGTTTCATTTCTTTTGAAAGGAATCGTAGATAAACCTGATAAATCGAACCGAACAACCTCAGGATAAGGATTATAGGCTATGGCATACAGCGTCTTATCATCTTCCGATACAACTATTTGAGACACAGGAATATCCAATTTACATTGGCGTACCTTCTCTCCCTCCCACGTATAGACGTATAAGGTTGTCCCCTTGGAAAAAAGATAAGGATTTTTTGCATAACTCACGCCAGAATATTTATCTCCTGACTACGGTGCTTGCCATATCAACAACCGAACCATTCCATCATAACCATCCTTTATCCTTGTAGTGTCCTTAGCATCAAACGATGCAAAACTCACTCTCATGATACTGTCTTTCGGATTGTCATACTCATAAACAAATTCATGAATAACATAAAAGGGAACCATATCTCCCGGCTGATAGGATACGCACTCCACAGAGTTAAACAGCATTTTATATTTTTTCCATCCGAAAAAGCGCCTTCCCTATTTCATGGAACGATCCACAAACCAATGAAAATACTGTTTAAAGTTTCTTTTACAATTGACTTATTTCTCCGAAAGGGATAACTGTATGCCTTTTACTTGCCAGTCGTTTCTGTCTTCGCCTTCCATATAATCAAAGGTTCGGGCATCTCCGGGTAAAGGTTCGAAATGCAAAGTCATTTCAACCTCTCCGCTTTCAGGTATCACCAAACGTTCGCCCAATGTCACTCCTTCGGCCCCTTTTACTCTATATTTCTTCCCATCATACGTAGTAAGATAAGTGTTCGGGCTGAAGTTAATCCAATTCCTTGGTAGATAATAAACTTTCAAATGAATCGTAGTTGCCGTATCGCTTAACTCCACTTGCTTAAAAACCAAATTGTCTGCATTGGAAGACTGATTAGACGGATAGTTTACCTGTTTGATCCCGGCTTTGTGTGTTATGCTCATCTCATGTTTAGGGATATCCAACAAAGCTTTCATCTTTAACTTCAAGCTATTCTTACCATAACCGCTCCAACTCTTCACGACTTTTCCTTCCGGCGAAATTAATACATAATGCGGAATGCCGGAAACTCCGTATTTGGCATAAAGTCCATTGGTTCCCTGCATATCATTGAGATTCTCCCATGTAAGGTTTTCCTCTTTCGAAACTTCCCGCCAGTTTTTCTCATCGTCCGAACTGAGACTGATAACCGTCAAACGGTCTTTATACATTTCGGCTATCTGTTTCATTTCCGGCAACGCCATCCGACATGGTCCGCAACCGCGACTCCAAAAATCCACCAACATGTATTTTCCTTTATAATCTGCCAAATGATGCACCGTTCCGTCTAAGTCGTACAAATCCGCATCGGCCATATCATCACCAACTTTCACAACTTCAGGCGGAAACAAATTAGTAGTGATCGTTTTACCCGCTTCCGTTTGTTTATCAGCGGCCGGCAGTCTATTATATAAAGCTATCACTTCATTGCGATAAGGAAAGCCTTTCATATATTTGGCTTTAATACACAATTTATCCAAGAGCCTTATCCAAGCAGGACCAACCGGATTTTCCCGCATTAGCTTTAATACGACAGGCAACTCTTGCAAGGACAATTGTTCCCGTTCCCGATCCAATTCCTTCCTCTCGGCTTTAGCAGCCTTTTTCTCTTCCGTCGTTGTTGTTTTCGAATCCTCCTTCTCATAAAGTTCAAGTATTCTGACGAGCAACTGTTGATTACGTTTTTTCATTTCACGTGTTGCATCGATATAAAGATTCTGGAATTTCTGCTCTTTCACGTCGCTTGAAACCTTCCAGGTACTGAGCAACTTATCATTTCCCGTAATCATTACCTTCGCTTCGGGAGTTATCCAAACATCCAGCCAGGTATTAGGAAAGCCCTCTCCGCTCGAAGTCAGCATCAAACATTCGGGCTCGTTACTAAAAGCTTTCTCCTTAAAACGGAACATGCCGTTACGAAGTGTATCCGTAGCAATACGTCCCATTAAACGTCCTTCGCTCCGATATAAATTAATAAGAGTTCCATCTTCTACTCCCGACAATTTTCCTTCCATGGTAAATTCACCCTGTGCCTTCACCACCCAAACAAATAACATAAGACCAATGGTAAGAAATAGTTTTTTCATTGTATCCAATTTAATGATTAATTATTGCAACGGTGCCCTTTAAACCTCTTAAAGTTTCCTTTTGGATATCAACAGAGACCTTTAAGACACCTTTAATTTCACAAAGATAGAAAACATTGTATAGAAAGTTCTTTGTTTATACGTAAATTTTCAGGGTATTATATTATTTCATCGTATTCATCGAGAGAAATAAGATAGCTCTTCTTCCTTTATTTTATCTAAACAATGGCATAACAGTTATCTTCTTATATATACTGGAGTTTTGCAAATAGCTTTTCCATAGGGGATTATCAAGCATTCAAGAAAGGAAGAGAGACAAATAAACCCAAGCCGATAGTCCTATAAATGTTCTAAAAGAGACTAAGCTTTAATTCCTGCCAAACAAAGCGGAAGGTGAACAACCATAAAAGACGTTTATTTCTGATAGAGGAAACCGACTTCTGACGGAAGGAAATGAATGATAACAAGAGGACTGCCCAAAAAGTAAAAATTGAATTAGCTAAAGCCACAGATTGTAACTGAATAAACAAAAAAGTATCACTTTAACCTATGAAGATTTAGGTGTAAAGTGGTGCTTTTTCTATATTGGAGTTCTGTCAGTCCTAAACCGAAAGTGGACTAAAACGGTTGACAACACAGGATTGCGGAGACGCTTACCCGAAAGTTTTAATCTAGACTTTCAGACTTTTCGGATAACTTCTTCCGAGCAAATCAATTTAGCCCCAACGAAACGAAGTGAAATGATAACTACGGAATAAAACTATAGTTCTCTTTCATTCGGTAAAAAGAATCTGCTAACTTGGATATACTAACCTGTCTCTTTAAGCAATCTTCCTTTCTCACAACTATGAGAGTTATCTTCTACTATATGTGAGAGACATTTTGCACATTATGTGAGAATTCTATTTCACATAGTGTGCGAAAGGTAATATGTAAGAGAGAAACGCTTAGTTAATGCCCGTATAGAGATAAATTCAAGCTTATCCGAAAATAAAAGATCTTATTACCTTACTTTCATTTAAATGACCGGGCTTAATCCGGAAGATTCATAGTAGAAAAAAGGTTCTTCGTCATGTTGATTGGCAGAATCAGTTCAAATAGACGTTAACATATCGGTGTCCAGATGATTAGAAGTTTAGTAAGCATCTCTCCTCATCATACAGGTTCCCATTACCGGTAACCAAGTAAATCAATATCTAATGACGACCCAAAGTGACGAAGAACCAAAAGAAACAGAAAATCAATGGTGGAACAAACGAATACCGGTGAATGACATCGCTATACCATATTTGTCACACGTTTCGATAACATGATCGTCACGAACGGAACCGCCGGCTTGGGCAATGTATTCCACACCACTCTTATGCGCACGCTCAATGTTATCTCCGAAGGGGAAGAATGCATCGGAACCCAAAGAGACGCCTTTCAATGTATCCAGCCATGCACGCTTTTCCTCACGAGTCAACACTTCGGGTTTTTCGGTAAAGAACTGTTCCCATACTCCGTCAGCCAATACATCGTCATGGTCATCACTGATATAAATATCGATGGTATTGTCGCGGTCGGCACGGCGGATTTTCTCCACCCACGGCAAGTTCAGTACTTTCGGATGCTGACGGAGATACCAAATATCTGCCTTATTCCCAGCCAGACGGGTGCAGTGAATACGGCTTTGTTGTCCGGCGCCAATTCCTATCGCCTGACCGTCTTTTACATAACATACCGAGTTAGACTGGGTATATTTCAAAGTAATCAATGCAATCATCAAATCTCTTCTGGCTGCTTCGGGGAAACTTTTGTTACGGGTAGGAATATTGGCAAACAGATCGTCATTGTTCAAACGGATTTCATTTCGCCCTTGTTCAAAAGTAATGCCAAACACCTCTTTGCGCTCTATCGGAGCCGGTCTATAATCCGGATTTATCTTTATGATATTATACGTTCCTTTACGTTTGGCTTTCAGTATCTCCAGCGCTTGCTCCGTATAACCGGGAGCAATCACGCCATCCGACACTTCCCGATTGATAAAGCGTGCTGTTTCTTCATCGCATACATCGCTCAAAGCAATGAAATCACCATATGAAGACATACGGTCGGCTCCTCTTGCACGCACATAAGCATTCGCCAATGGACTCAAGGGCAAATTGTCCACAAAATAAATACGTTTCATGGTCTCATCCAGTTCCAGACCGATAGCCGCTCCAGCCGGACTGACATGTTTAAAAGAGGTTGCCGCCGGCAGACCGGTGGCTTCTTTCAATTCTTTTACCAACTGCCATCCATTCAGCGCATCCAAGAAATTGATATAACCCGGACGACCATTTAATACGTCAATAGGCAATTCTCCTTCTTGCATGAAGATACGCGCCGGCTTCTGATTGGGATTACACCCATACTTTAATTCCAATTCTTTCATAGTAATATTTGATATTTAATTCACTAGTTTGTAATCGTTTCACAAGCTATGTCGTTTACGTTTTATCTTTCGGTTCGGCAACACCACAAAATCCGCTAAACGGATATTGCTTGTTTAGTCCTCACCACTCATCCGTGTTTTGCCGGATTTGAAGCATAAAAACTTTTTTATTGAAGTTGACAGATGCAAAAATACGGAATATTTCGGTGAATGCGTTATATTTGCCCGCACTATTGAATGTACATAAATTATGATAGACGAATTAATAACTTATAACCGTACTTTTGTTGAGAACAAAGGATACGAAAAATACATCACCAATAAGTATCCCGACAAGAAGATAGCCATCGTCACTTGCATGGATACCCGTTTAATAGAATTGCTTCCGGCTGCATTGGGATTAAAAAACGGGGATGTAAAAATGATAAAGAATGCCGGAGGAACTATTACTCACCCATTTGGCAGTGCCATGCGAAGTTTGCTTGTCGCCATTTACGAATTAGGAGTGGAAGAGGTAATGATTGTAGGACATACCGACTGCGGCGTGCAGCATATGGACAGCGAAATCATGCTCCGCCACATGAAAGAGCGAGGTGTATCGGAAGACCACATAGAAATGATGGAATACTGCGATGTAAATTTGCGCAGTTGGCTCAGCGGATTCAGCGATACGGAAGAAGCCGTACAAAAGAGCGTACACCTTGTAAAGCATCATCCGCTCATTCCGGCAGATATAAAAGTACGGGGATTCATTATGGACTCCATCACCGGACGGTTGAACGAAATCCAAGAGCCTGTTAATTAAAAATGAATCATAAATCAACAGGAGTCCACGATAATACAATATAAATAAACGTATGTTAGAAGACATGGTACAAAGTGACAATAATGAAGAGATGTTTCCGCTTGTGGATGAGCAGGGAAACATTATAGGCGCCGCCAAACGGGGAGAGTGCCACAATGGCAGTAAATTGCTGCATCCGGTAGTGCACTTGCACGTGTTCAACAGTAAAGGAGAGCTTTACCTCCAGAAACGGCCGGAATGGAAAGACATCCAGCCGGGTAAATGGGATACAGCCGTAGGCGGCCATATAGATTTGGGGGAGAACGTGGAAAGAGCTCTGAAACGGGAAGTTCGTGAAGAGTTGGGCATCACCGATTTCCAACCGGAGATCATCACCTCTTACGTGTTCGAATCACCCCGCGAGAAAGAACTTGTCTATTCGTACAAAACCCTATACGAAGGAGTCATTACTCCAAGCGACGAAGTAGCAGACGGACGTTTTTGGAGTATTCAAGATATTAAAGCGAACTTAGGAAATGGCACTTTTACGCCCAACTTCGAAAAAGAATTCTCTATTCTTGGTCTATAAACCTATTTCCGTGTTCGATAACGGATGAATTCTTGATGCAAATCAATAAATCGGCGGTTTTATGTATTTTCTTTTCCTTTTCTTATGTCGATCAAAAGAAAGGCTCTACTTTTGTGCTGTAAAACATAAAAAGAAAGGATAACAAGATGAAAAAGGTATTAGACTTAATTGTTAAATGTCTCGAAGAGCTTGGAAACAATCTTTTGAGAGGCGGCTACGAAGTAGCTTAGTTTTCAATTGAAAAGGTAAAAGGTAAAAAGGTGTGCTTCATTGTTTTCAGGAATAACAAATTTATTTTAGTAAGCACTCATACGTCTAATAAAAGGGACTGTCTTTTTCAGGATAGTCCCTTTTTCTATGCATTCATGTATACACCTCTCGTATTTGCCCGTTTTCAACAATTCTAAATAGCCTTATTAAAAGCAGATATCTTTCTTATTCCATCCGATTCTCCATTCTCGTATAATCGGCGTGGCGGAGTAATAGACCTCCCTAAAACAATGAAAAGAATAATCCGCTATAAATAAACGTATCAAGGGTCTTTTCCCACATGAACATACGACATCTATATATTCCTTTTAAATATTTCCATCTTATTTGAACGATTTATATACACAGTTCCCCATAAAAAAGATATTTTTGCTTCCGAAACCTGTAAAACCGGAATCCAAACATTTCAGAAAACAAAAAAGTTGATATGCTAAAACAATATTACAAGACTCTTTGTCTATCGGTCGGGCTCATAGGATGCCTGTTGCCCGATACATCCGCACAGACTTATCCTAGCGACACACTCAATCTATCCCCTAAAGTTCGCTTAGTGAAAGTTGGTGAAGGATATAGTCAGACGTCCGTCAACACGGCTATTTTTCGGAACAATTCCTTAGCTACCCGGAACGATGAACAATATATAAGCTACTATGATGCCGACGGTTACCTTGTATTAGGGAAACGCTCTCTTCATTCGGACCATTGGACGCTCCGCAGAACCCAATATAAAGGTAATGTAAAAGACGCCCACAATATCATAAGCATCATGCCGGATGGAGACGGGTATTTGCACGTGGCTTTCGACCATCACGGAAATAAATTGAATTATTGCCGTAGCATTTCACCCAATTCTCTAGATTTGGGTGAGATGGAACCAATGACAGGAACGGATGAAGAAGATGTGACCTATCCGGAATTTTACCCTTTGTCGAACGGGGACTTGTTATTTGTTTACCGTTCAGGCGTCTCGGGAAGAGGGAACTTAGTGATGAATAGATATTCGGTAAAAGAAAAAAAGTGGAGCCGTGTACAAGATGTATTAATCGATGGCGAAAACAAACGAAATGCCTATTGGCAATTGTATGTAGACGAACGCGGAACCATACACCTGTCGTGGGTTTGGCGTGAAACATGGCATGTAGAAACGAACCACGACCTTTGTTATGCCCGCTCATTCGACAATGGGATAACTTGGTATAAGACTGACGGAGAGAAATATGAATTGCCTATTCGTTATGATAACGCCGAATTCGCCTGCCGCATACCGCAAAACTCGGAACTGATAAACCAAACCAGTATGAGTGCTGATGCGGAAGGTAATCCGTATATAGCCACTTATTGGAGAGATGCTGACAGTGATATTCCACAATATCGCATTGTCTGGCATGACGGCCTCCAATGGAAGAACCGACAGGTAAGCCAGCGAAAGAGTCCCTTCTCCCTGAAAGGCGGCGGAACGAAAATGATTCCCATTGCCCGGCCGCGTATCGTAGTAGACAAAGGAGAGATCTATTATATCTTCCGAGATAAAGAACGGGGTAGCCGGGTATCCATAGCTTATACCAGAGATATAGCTACCGCCGAATGGAAATTCTTTGACCTTACGGATTTCTCCGTAGATGCCTGGGAGCCTTCGCACGACACGGAGTTATGGAAACAAAAAAAGAAACTCCATCTGTTTGTGCAACATACCAAGCAAGGAGACGGAGAACGGAGTGTAGATTTTCCCGCACAACCGGTATATGTGCTGGAAATCCCCTTATTTTAACTTCGTATTGATTACACCAACACTTTATAAATAAGAGAAGGGCAAAACTAATATATCTCACGAAGAAGTCGCAAATCATAACAAACACGAAAGAGCCATATCAAACCCGATTATCGAGTAATGATATGGCTCTTTTCATTGCAAATAAGGCGGTCAAGTTTCCAATTAAAGGCTATCTTCTCTAAAATTGAGTTTTGACACACCTCATTGCTCCATATATCTTAGCTATATAATTCTATAACTATTAAGAGAGTTTCAAGGAAAGAATTACATCATTCCGCCCATACCTCCCATTCCGGGAGCACCCATAGGCATTTCTGGTTTATCTTCTTTCTTTTCTACAATCACACATTCCGTAGTAAGGAACATTCCGGCAATAGAAGCTGCATTTTCCAGTGCTACACGGGCAACCTTAGCAGGATCTACCACACCGGCAGCATACATGTTCTCGTATACATCCGTACGTGCATTGTAACCGAAATCGGCCTTACCCTCGCGTACTTTCTGCGCCACAACAGCACCTTCTTTACCTGCGTTAGCTACAATCTGACGCAACGGTTCTTCAATAGCGCGCTTGATGATTTCGATACCGGTAGTTTCATCGGCATTGTCACCTGTCATACCTTCCAATGCTTCGATAGCGCGGATGTAAGCTACGCCACCACCCGGAACAATACCTTCTTCGATAGCGGCACGGGTTGCACATAAAGCATCGTCCACACGGTCTTTCTTCTCTTTCATCTCTACTTCCGAAGCGGCACCTACATAAAGTACAGCTACACCACCTGACAATTTAGCCAAACGCTCTTGCAATTTTTCTTTGTCATAGTCGGAAGTAGTGGTTTTGATTTGCGCCTTGATTTGGTTTACACGCGTAGCGATATTCTCTTTTGAACCGGCACCGTTCACAATGGTAGTATTCTCTTTGGTAATAGTTACCTTATCGCAAGTACCCAACATTTCGAGAGTAGCCTGTTCCAGCTTCAAACCTTTCTCTTCGCTGATAACCAAACCACCTGTCAGGATAGCGATATCTTCGAGCATCTCTTTTCTGCGATCACCGAAGCCCGGAGCTTTTACGGCACAAATCTTCAACTGAGAACGTAAACGGTTCACCACCAAAGTTGTCAAAGCTTCACTATCCACATCCTCGGCAATAATCAATAAAGGACGTCCGCTTTGTACTGCCGGTTCCAAAATAGGCAACATATCTTTCAAGTTAGAGATCTTCTTATCGTAGATAAGGATGTAGGGATGCTCCATTACACATTCCATTTTTTCCGTATCGGTTACGAAATAAGCAGAAAGATAACCTCTGTCGAACTGCATACCTTCTACCACGCCGATAGTAGTTTCAGTTCCCTTAGCCTCTTCGATAGTGATAACACCGTCTTTAGAAACCTTACGCATAGCGTCAGCAATCAATTTACCGATAACCGGATCATTGTTTGCAGAGATAGCCGCAACCTGTTCAATCTTATCGTAGTTATCACCAACTTTCTCTGACTGGTTCTTGATTGATTCAACCACTTTGGCAACGGCTTTGTCGATACCGCGTTTCAGATCCATCGGGTTTGCACCTGCTGTTACGTTTTTCAAACCTACGCCAACAATCGACTGTGCCAATACGGTAGCAGTAGTTGTACCATCACCCGCATCGTCGCCGGTTTTAGAAGCAACCGACTTCACCAGTTGTGCACCGGTATTTTGGAACGAATCACTCAATTCCACTTCTTTCGCTACCGTCACACCGTCTTTTGTAATGTGAGGAGCGCCGAATTTCTTTTCAATGATAACGTTACGACCTTTCGGGCCAAGGGTTACTTTCACTGCATTTGCCAACTCATCAACACCTTTTTTCAGTTGATCGCGGGCATCCATATTAAATAAAATATCTTTTGCCATAATTACTTGCTGCTTTTTAGTCTGTTATTAATTGTTTTTCATTATCCCAATACTGCCAGTACATCGCTCTGACGCATCATTAAATACTTCGTTCCTTCGAATTCAATCTCCGTACCGGAATATTTACCATACAACACTTCGTCGTTAACCTTCAATACCATTTCTTCATCTTTCGTTCCCTGGCCAATCGCAACAACTTTACCTTGCAATGGTTTTTCTTTTGCTGTGTCCGGAATAATAATTCCACCGATTGTCTTTTCTTCTGCTGGAGCAGGAAGAATAAGCACTCTGTCCGCTAATGGTTTAATGTTCATCATACAAAATCTTTTATTTATTGTTTGTTATTAAATCAGTGTCTTTTTCGCCCGCAGGCATCTTCCACAGAACAGAAACTGTGCCAAAGAGGTTCATTATCTCTAAAAAAATTCATTCAACTTGATATTAACCTTATTCGGTCTGTCAAAAGAGAAGGGGTTAATGTCATTATGTCACATCCAATGCAATTTTTTCTGCCATGTCAGGAAAAAGAATAGAAATTCTTATGTTTAATTCATTCCCTGTAATTATCTTTGTAAAGAACATATAAAAGGAAAGTAGTCATGGTTGGTATTAAGGAGTCAGTACTTTGCTCAGAAGACAAGGATTATTAAAGAAGCTAAAGTACTAAAAAGAAACAAAAGGGATAAAGTCTTTAAAGAGTCGGAACAAACATACTGATAAAAAAAGAGATTTATGAGACACATTATTCTTATTTCAATCCTGCTTGGTAACGCATGGGCCTTTATTCATGCACAACAGCCTGAAGTCAGGGTGCGCTATGAAAGAAATGAAGACCGGAAATTTCAGTTTTACGCCAGCAGTACTACCTACGCACCGGTTACTTTATTTCTTACCTTTACTAAATTAGAAGGAACACGAGAATTCAGTATCGGAATGCCTAAGACTTATCTTCTGCAATATGGAGAAAACGACTTATTTACTTTAAGGCCCGATCAAGAGAACGCTTCGATAAGTTTCGCGTATAAAACATCATGGAGAATCGGTAACATGACAGAAGTACCCGATACGGATTTTGTTTATCTGTCTCCTATTGCCCCAGGCAAAAAAGTGGTGGCAAATCCAATGGTATCATTGAAAAAGTACCTCAACAACAAAATGAAAAAAGGTGAGAAAGAGGATACGAACCGTCCCACAGGCCTCACGATAAAAACGCAAGAGGGAGATACTATTTATGCCATCCGTTCCGGAATAGTAGGAAGAATACAAGATAACAGCGCTTCGCAAGGGAACGGACGGGCTTTCGACCGGAACGAAAACTTTGTAGAGATTTATCACAAAGACGGAAGCGAAGCGAAATACAAATTGTTTAAAGACCATGGAATATTTGTTTCGGAAGGTGACATAGTAGTTGCCGGACAGCCCATCGGAATCATCGGTGGAGAGAATTACGAACATGGTTCTCATTTGAGGCTTATCTTATCCGGATGGTTCCGCCCTCAAAAAGGCGATCCGGAGAGGGATATTTACAACAACAAAATATACAGGATTTTCATACCTGTATTCTGTCTTCCAGATAACGAAACATGCCGCCCCACTGCCTTGACACGTTTTGTATCCGTACATCCCGAAGCTGTTATCATGCAAGAGATGAGTAAAAGAGAGAAAAAGAAATATCTGAAAGGAAAAAGTAAATAAAGGCAAATATTTCTTTTCAATAATCCATCTTCATGTCGTGTAGAACGCAAATGAACGCGGATTTATACAGAAACAATTTAATCAACTGCATAAATCCGCGTTCATCCGCATAAGTATTTATTTCCAATCAATCCACGTTCCAAGTATTATCCAGTCGGAACACTTTTTCCGGAGTAATCTTGGCAGCCTCTTTCTTTGTAAGTTGTTTAGCCCAAGGAGCACGACCTTCTTTCTTGGCTCCCTCACCGGAATTATTATATTCTGCATAACGGGCAGTCCTTTCATTTTCCTTCTTACCCCAGTTTTGCCATCCGGCCGGAGTGATATGTCCACCCAATTCGCAGTTCATAAATAAGGTATAGGCATACGGGCGCCACGGACGTCCCAGGAAAACCTTATTTACTCCTTCTGCCGCCGTCAATTTGCAACGGTTAAACACATAACCGTAATCATACTCTAAAGGAAGCAGCCGTTACATACGAATTCGTTAAGCTATGGATAGTACACCCTTCGAACCAGGCGATAGACGGACCGAAAATAAAATCGGTAGTGCCCTCTATATAACAATCCTTAAAGTAAAGGCGTGTTCCGGCAACTCCCGTATATACCGTATCCTGATTTCCCAAAATACGACAATTGATGAATTTCAAACGGTCGCCCTCGGTATGCAGCGCCAAAGCCTGTCCTTTGCGTCCCGAATTATTTTCGAGCGTAATGTTTTTAAAAGTAATATCATTCCCCTCTACCTTCACCGTATACGAACGAAACGTGCCCATTTTATTTTTAGTTCCTTCTATATACAGGTTGGCATGATCATCATAAGTAATGATTGTTTCATCCCTGTCTTCTCCCAAAATCTCGATATTGGTCAACCAAGAGGGAACAATCACTTTCTCCTTATATACTCCCTTCTTTACAAAGATTACCTTATGATAATCCATAAAAGCACGGCAATCTTCCAAAGCATCCCACAAAGTGGTGAATTTTCCCGAACCATCCTTGGCCACTACCAAAGTATCAGGGGTATCGGTTGCCGCAAAAGCTATACTCTGGCAACCCACAGCCAACAACATAACAAATAGTTTTTTCATCATACTTATTTTAGTTTTTATTTCTTCACTTTCCAAGACGTTCTCTTTCCAAACACAAATTAATAAACGGGCCGACTGCTTTAGGGTCATTGGCACGCACTTTCTCATGGATATAATAATCATATTCTCCCGAACGGTATGGATTACCTCCCAAACCGGCTACCGCACACGTTTTTGTAATGGAGACCACTCCATCCTTATCCACTTCTACAAATTGTTTCATTATTCCATCGTAGCCCTTGTTCGCCACATCTAAATAAGAGGCATCAATAAATCCTAAACGCACAGCCTTATATAAGGTATATACAAACATAGTGGAAACCGATGATTCTAAATAGTTCCCCTCATCACCACTACGGTCTATTACCTGATACCATACGCCTGTACTCTTATCCTGCCAGCGTTTTATTTGTGCCGCTACATTATCCAATATCGCCATTACCGAATCACGTCCGGCTTCATGCTTAGGAATAAATTCCAGAGCATCCACCAATGCCATGGCAAACCATCCCATAGCACGTCCCCAAGTATGAGCCGACTGTCCTGTCTGCTTGTCCGCCCACTTCTGCGCTTTTCGTTCATCCCACGCATGCCGGTAAAGCCCCGTTTTCGGGTCGTAAGTATGTTTGGCAACTACCTTGAACTGCCGAATCACATCTTGATAATCCTGCGGACGGTTGTTCCGAAAAGCATACTCTGCATAAAAAGGAGAAGCCATGTAAATGCCATCGAGCCACATTTGATGCGGATACACCTGTTTATGCCAGAAGCCGCCCTCCTTGGTACGAGGTTGCGCCACCAATTGTGCACGCATATTCTCCATAGCCCGTCTATATTTCTCTTCTTTGGTCTGTTCATAGATACGGAAATAAATCTTTCCGGTATTAATGCGGTCTAAACTCAGTTCAGACGGACGATAGGTTACAATGCTTCCGTCCGCATACGTCATGGTATCACAATAGGCCAGCGCATAATCGAAATACTTTTTGTCACCATACGCATCATACAAGTTCAAAAAAGCCTGTAACACCACGCCATGACAATAATCCCATTTCAACTTCGGTTGAAAATCCAGTTGCCAAGCTTCCGGGCAACGAATCATTTCCGATTCGGCCATTCGAACCGACCATGGAAGTTCGGTACTCACTTTCTTTTGGGCAAACAAAGATACCGAACAACAAACGGCTCCACACAAAATCAGTCTGTTTATAGTATTTTTCATCATAAGATATAAAGATTTCCTGCAAATGTAAGCAAGAAGTGTCTAATTACATACGATTATAGACAGCTTTTTACCTTAAAAATGTAATTTCATAACAAGAGAGAGTTTATTTCTTCCTATCCGTAATTAATAATTCAAAAAATAAGTCAATATTATATAGAGATTTCAATAAGATATTTTACCTTTGGTGCCAATTTAGAATTTTAACGAATAATAATGAATAAATAATATATTAAAATTAAATTTATTGCTATGAGTACATTAAAGACCGGAAAGATGACCAACTACCGTTGGTGGATTTGCGCCATGCTTTTCTTTGCAACAACAGTTAACTACATGGACCGTCAGGTGTTGTCCTTAACCTGGAAAGATTTTATTGCCCCCGAATTTCACTGGACTGATGATGATTACGGAACGATTACTGCCGTATTCTCCATTATATATGCAGTCTGCATGTTATTTGCCGGACGGTTCGTCGACTGGATGGGAACCAAAAAAGGTTACCTTTGGGCTATCGGCGTATGGTCATTGGGTGCATGTGCACACGCTCTTTGCGGATGGGCAACAGAAGCCACGTTAGGTGTTGGTAGTGTACAAGGCTTAATCGATGCTACCGATAAAACAGCCATCACAGCAGTAACTATCGCTACGGTGAGCGTGTATTATTTTATCGCAGCCCGCTTTATACTGGCTCTTGGTGAGGCAGGAAACTTCCCGGCAGCTATTAAAGTAACCGCTGAATATTTCCCCAAGAAAGACCGTGCTTTCGCAACCAGTATCTTTAATGCAGGTGCAACAGTCGGAGCTTTGGCCGCCCCTGTAACGATTCCGTCTTTAGCCAGTTATTTCAAAGAAATAGGCGTAGGAAACGGATGGGAAATGGCATTCATTGTGATTGGTGGATTAGGTTTCATCTGGATGGCATTCTGGGTATTTATGTACTCAAAACCCAATAAAAGCAAACATGTTAATAAAGCGGAGTTGGTTTATATCGAGCAAGATAACGATACTGACGAGGCTCCGGCAAAAGACGCTGCGGGTAACGAAAAGAAAATGTCATTTGCCCAATGTTTCAAATACAAACAAACCTGGGCTTTCGCTTTCGGTAAATTTATGACAGACGGTGTATGGTGGTTCTTCCTATTCTGGACTCCGGCCTATATCAGCGATGTATACGGCTTACCCTCCGATAACTCAACCGCTCAGTTACTGATCTTCGTATTATACGCTATTACTATGTTATCTATCGTAGGTGGTTGGCTTCCTACTTTCTTCGTCGACAAGAAAGGTATGAATCCCTATGCAGGCCGTATGCGTGCGATGTTGATTTTCGCATTCTTCCCCTTACTGGCATTATTTGCCCAACCCTTAGGCGAATATTCATATTGGTATCCGGTTATTATTATCGGTATCGCCGGTGCAGCTCACCAAGCATGGTCAGCCAATATATTCTCTACCGTAGGCGACATGTTCCCGAAAACAGCCATTGCTACCATTACCGGTATCGGAGGTATGGCAGGTGGTGTCGGCTCATTCCTTATCAACAAAGGTTCCGGTATGTTATTCACTTATGCAGGTGACACAAACATGACATTTATGGGATTCGAAGGTAAACCGGCCGGCTATTTTATTATATTCTGTATCTGTGCCGTAGCTTATCTTATCGGATGGATTGTAATGAAAGCTTTGGTTCCGAAATACAAACCTATCGTTATAGAATAATTAAAAAACAGAATTACTTTGTAATCCTATAAACAAGGCTGTCTCAAAATAAAATGAGGCAGCCTTATTTAAATCTGTCACTTATCTCACTCATATACACCATTAAAGTACGGAATTTCCACCTTCCGACCATACACTAAATTTTCCTACGTATAATAGGTGCAAGAAAATTCTATCAAATTATTAAACGTCTCCTTCTATTTCACATCTTTAACACTTTATTAAGCAGTAATTCAACGCTCCAACTGTTTATCTCTATTAGAATTAGGAAATATTCAATGAAGAAGGGTAGTTAATTCATATAAAATATCTACCTTTGCAAAACTAAACCTATGGGGCTAATTATGACAAGAGGTACAGAAAAAACACTAAATTCCATGTCTCAAGAAAAAAAATCGCCTGAGAATTATCGGGCAGCAAGTGGAGTTTGTACCTATCAAAGTGAAAATAGACCAACAGTTTCAGTGCTGGTCTCTACTTACAACTGGAAAGAAGCGTTAGCCCTTTGCTTACACAGCGTCCTTATCCAAACGGTTAAACCTGACGAAATTGTGATAGCGGATGACGGATCCCGAGAAGATACACGTGAATTGATTGACCGGATAAGGAAAGAAACAAATATCCCTATTATTCATGTGTGGCATGAAGACAAAGGTTTTCGTCTCTCGGAAATAAGAAACAAAGCAATAATAAAGGCCAAAGGTGAGTATATCATTCAAATTGACGGTGATGTCGTTTTAGACAAGAATTTTATCGCAGACCATTTAGAAGTTGCAGAACAAGGACATTTTGTATGCGGAAGCCGAATAGGTTTATCTTCGCGCCTTACCAAACGTTTTTTTTATCGAGGGCTTCACTATCGCCCCTCTTTCTTTATCTTAGGCTTTATGTATATGTTTAATTCTATACGTTCACGCTTTTTGCGCCAATATTTGTCAACTCATTACGCTCAAAAAAACATTCTTAGATTAAGAGGATGCAATATGGCTTTTTGGAAAGCAGATTTATTGAAAGTAAACGGATATAATGAATATCTCACAATGTGGGGACAAGAGGATGCGGAAATAGCACATCGTTTAATTCACGCTGGAATCAGTAAGAAATACCTAAAAGCCGGTGGTATAGAATATCATCTTTACCACAAACCCGCCTCACGGGAAAATCTAAAGTTCCACAATCAGATTCTACGTGAAGTCATTGAGAAAAAAATTATCCGGTGTAAAAATGGGATTATAAAAGAAAGCTAACATACTAACATTTCCCTATTTATTCTCAGTTTCCACCTCAAATAAAGAAATATGGACATAGTTTGCAATATTGACAACCATTATGTAAAATACTGTATCGTTACACTGGTTTCTTTGTTTCAAAACAATCAACAAGAAAACATTCGCGTACATATCATTGCCGACAATCTATCTCAAATAGCCAAGCAATTGATGCACGAAGAATTAGACAGATTCGGTAATGAGCTCATTTTTCATGATGCAGGCCACCAAATTATTGCAAACTGTCCTATCAGTGATGAATGCCATCATATCTCCATTGCCACTTACTACCGTATTTTTCTTCCGGTCATCTTACCGGAATCCATATCAAAGGTGCTCTATCTCGACTGTGATTTGATAGTGGAAAGCTCTGTTTCCGAATTATGGAACACAAACGTAGAGGGATATGCTTTAGCGGCAGCTGAAGATTGGCGTGCGGAAGTAGAAGAATTTTATGAAAGATTGCATTACGAAAAGAAATATTCCTATTTCAATGCAGGTGTATTGCTTATCAACCTGGATTATTGGCGTAAGCATCATCTAATGGAAGCATGTGTCCGCTATATACAAAGCTATCCTGAGCGTCTAACTTACAACGACCAAGACGTATTAAACGGAGTACTATATGCCCAATGGTTGCATCTCCCCTACCAATGGAACATGCATTATTACCTACGTAAAACTACAATGAGTGAAAAAGCACTGAAAGAAATAGAAACCACTCTATTTACGCCTGCCATTCTGCATTACATCACCGATGTAAAACCCTGGAACCTCCATTGCTACCATCCTTTAGCACACCGTTGGTTTCATTATCTCGATCAGACTCGCTGGAAAGGGGAACGTCCTAAAAAGACATTGAAAGACTTTTTCAATTATTACATAAAGCCTATAGGATATTTAATAGGAATAGATAAACCCAGATATAAAAAACTTCATAAGTAAATTTATCATCTATTTTATTCTAATTTTAACACAAATACGCCCTTCATGATTTCAATAATTATATGTTCCGCTTCTCCTGAACGTCTACAGAAGGTAATAGAAAATATTGATCGAACAATTGGATGCGAACATGAATTTGTAGCCATAGACAATAGAGAAAAGAAATGGCCTATCATCAAAGTGTACAACTATGCAGCAGAAAAATCAAAATACCCTTATCTATTCTTTGTTCATGAAGATATTCAGTTTCATTCCCATAATTGGGGAGTTTTCATTGAGCAGAAGCTACAAGAACCAGACTGTGGAGCCATTGGTTTTGCAGGTTCAGCCATGAGATTTCCTCAATATTCAGGCTGGTGGGAACACGGTTGGCCGGAATATGGAACTACATATTACTATCAGAGAGTAAACAATAGAACCGAATTCAGAGTCCAAAACTCTTGTTTGGAAGTTCCTTTTAAAAGAGTGCTCGTATTAGATGGGTTAGGCTTTTTTGTGAGAAGAAACGTATGGGAAGAACACCCCTTTGACGAAGAGCTATTAAAAGGATTTCATTGTTACGATATAGATTTTACTCTACAATTAGCAATCAACGAATATAAAAACTATGTATGTTGCTCAAATCAAGTACTCATAGAACATTTTTCATTCGGTAATTATACTGACGATTGGTATTCATCCACTATAAAAATGCACCGAGAAAAATGGAACAAATTCCTGCCTTTATCACTACCAAATATACAAATATCACAAAAACAAAGAAGAGCTTTCGAAGAAAAAGTGGCTTCTAAGTTCTTAAAAGATATATTGACAACCCATTGTCCGGAAAGAAAAAGTGTACTTAGAGAATTTTGGAAAATGCCTTTTTCATTCAATCACTTAAAAGAGTGCATCAATTACACAATCTATTATTTGAAGCATTCCAAATAGAATTAACATAAGTTCGATATAATCCGATTAAAGTAAAGTTGCCCGTCATTGATACAATTTACATCAATAACGGGCAACTTGCTTTATTTTAGTCAATACTCACATTGATATATTGAAAAAGCATGCAGCTAACAACCATAAAAAAGAGTTCTCCTTCAAAATCCCCAAAAGTAGACTGTTAAACACACAGCAATTTCACAGATACTGTAAATCAACACTCAAGTATTTGCTTTTTAATATTCTCTTTAAAACATGCCATCGTAAAATTTTCATCGTATATCTTTCTGGCTGCTTTACCCAGTTTCGGTAAATCCTCTCTATGCTCTACAACCCACATTATAGCCTTAGCCAACGCTTTGGGATCACCGGCAGGAATCTTATACCCATTTATCCCATTTTCTATAAAACTGGCTGTTCCTGTGTTTTCACTTACAATAATTGGTTTCTCTAAAATCATGGCTTCCGTGCATACAATCGGCATAGGGTCATCAAAAGATGGCGTCAAAATGACATCCATATCACTATATAGCTGCATCAATTTATCATGATCCAACTGACCTAAATATTCTACGCATGAATAACGACAACGCCTTATCATTTTTTCGACTCTTTTACTAAGCACAGCACCTGCCATATAGACTTTTATCTGTTTACGTACCTCATTCGGTAAATATTTCAAAGCCTTGAGTAAGATCTTTTGCCCTTTTCGTTTTTCGAGCGAACCCGGTAACAAGATATTAAGTTTCCCATCAGCATGGCCTTTTAAAGACTTTACCTTTTCTATCTCAGGAATACCATAAAGCAAAATACCTAATTTCCTTTTATCCGGCACGTAAGGAGCCGCAAACGATTTACAATAAGCCCCTACCGCATAAACTTCATCAAATTGAGGCAATAAAAAAGAATAATCATTAATTTGACTCAAATAGCCAAACCCATAACTACCTTCGTGCAACCAACTGATTTTTTTAGCCTTAACCACCGGGAAATATTCTATTAACATAGCCATATCCAATGTATTGAACACAATCGTATCAAAAACTGATAAGAAACAATCCGAAGAAAGGCGACCATGTTTCAATTTTAGACAAAAGAGAGGATCAACAATCAATTCGATACCTAAATCTTTTACCTCCTGCTCCATAAGACCGGCTTTCATAGAAAGAAAAACCGGAATGGCACCCAATTCCTTTAAAGTAATAGCCATATTTAATAAAGCACGCGGAGCACCGGTCAAAGACAATTCATGACTGATAAGCAGGACTTTCTTCGCAGCGCTATCGTATTTATCAAAATAAGCTGCATCCCAACCCTGCAAGGGATCTTCTATAGAATCTACCGATACTATCTTCCTCTTCTTTCTTTCCTTTGTTTTCTTCTTACTTCGCTCGTAATCCAACAAGGGGTTTATATCATTATACCGTAACCATTCATTAATAGTCAAATAACCATCCGTACTAAATTGGGCCGAGGGATTGTATCCCTTTTTCCAACCGGACAACCAATAATGCACTGCCGGATCGACATCTTTTAACAAATTACCATAATGTGCAGTATAATAGTCCACATCAAAGTATTCCGAGTTTCTTATTATTTCAATTTCTTTTGAATGCAATTTGAACCAGTCATTTCCATTCAACAACTCACTCTTATAAAAAAAGAGATCCAAATCTTTGGCATATATCCGGCACATGGCTATATCATTATAAGACTTATGTAACCTCCAATAAGTAAGTCTTTCTTTAGTATAATATAAATATGCATCCCTTAATATTTGCCGATATAGCCAAGAATCAATCCAAGCCGGAATAGGGGTATTAAAATCAAGTTTCTGTAAAACATCCCTTCTTATCATTATAGAAGAAAACGTTGGTATATAATTAACCTCTTTATTATAATGCAGGTCAATCCGATTTCCTCCTTCCGATAAAAAAGAATCGATATTTTTTATATACGGTTTGCGTATCTCTATCGCCTCCTTGTCTCCAAACGGCTCTATATTATTAGAAATGATTTTCACATCCTCATAACTATTCACCATCTCTATTTTCTTTTCCAAATATTGAGGATGCCACCTATCATCGCTTTCACAAAATGCAATAAATTCCCCTCTAGCCTTTTCCACACCTAATTTTATGGTAGCAGGCAAACCTTTGTTTTCATGATTAGGATGTGTATACAGATAAATGTTTTTATGCGTTGATACATATTGCTCTATTATCTCTATTGA
>ENA-OPCT01000309-OPCT01000309.1-human-gut-metagenome-genome-assembly--contig:-NODE-309-length-27790-cov-6.177213_pt1 | contig 27790 bp, 18 predicted proteins | sample MGYA00241572_ERZ501495 | MGnify/ENA primary metagenome ERZ501495 (study PRJEB25962, sample SAMEA2042580) | human gut metagenome | biome: human gut; feature: human-associated habitat; material: faeces... | reverse complement strand
CCCCAACGTGGCCGGTGTTATCGGCTCTGCCGTTGCTGCTGGTATCCTGATCAACATTTTCAGCTAAGCGCTTTCTGAAAAGCATTTTTTCCGCCCGTCGGTTCGCAAGAGCTGCCGGGCGGTTTTTGTTTTACGATTTGAAATGCCCGCCGCGTTTGCTTTGGGCATAAAATAAGGAAATTATATTATTTATTTCGTGTTTGTCGCAGCCTGCAGGCTGCTCCAAACACATTTTCACAAAAAGGCCGTAACGAAAAACGGCTGCTGTTTTATCAGATGCAATTTTTCTCTACGACCTCTTTCGTGAAAAAGTAACTCCGAAAAGCCCGCAGGCTTTTCGGAGTTATAAATTATAAAAATATTTTTTCCGCTGAAAATAGCCAGAGCGAACGCGGCGGCTATTCTCAATCGTTTTGAAATGTGGTATACTGTATTTTGATAGTATAAACATAAAAGGAACAGGGGAAACCATGGCAACAGATCTCACACAGGAATTCTGCGCTCTGCGCGATACCTATATCGAAAAACAGTTTGGCCGCCTGAACGATATGCAGCGGCAGGCAGTGTTCACCACCGATGGCCCGCTGCTCATCCTTGCTGGTGCAGGCAGCGGCAAGACCACCGTGCTGGTAAACCGCATTGCAAACCTCATCCGGTTCGGCTCGGCCCACGGCTCCAAACAGACACCGCGCCCGGCCACGGAGGACGATATCAAGGCTCTGCGCAACGCCATCATGACCGGCACTGCCGCCCCCAGCTGGCTGGACGGGATGCTGCGCCAGAACGCTGTGCGCAGCTGGAACGTGATGGCCATTACCTTTACCAACAAGGCAGCAGGGGAGCTGAAGGAACGTCTGCGCCGGATGCTGGGCGGCGAGGAGGGCGACGAAGTGTTCGCTTCCACCTTCCACTCGGCCTGTGTACGCATCCTGCGCCGCTGGGCGGAGGAGATCGGTTACCCGCGCAGCTTTACTATCTACGATACCGATGATTCCCAGCGCGTGATGAAGGCTGTCTACAAAGACCTGAATGTGGACGATAAGTTCCTGCCCATCAAGGCTGCAATCAACCAGATGAGCCGATGGAAGGATCAGCTTGTCAGCCCGGAACAGGCCCTTGCCAGCCCCGCAAAAGATACCAAAGGTGCGCTGACGGCCCGCATCTACGCGGCCTACGAAAAGCGCCTGAAGGAAGCCGGAGCATTCGACTTTGACGACCTGATCTACCAGACTGTGCAGCTGCTGGCCGAGCACAAGGATGTGCGGGATTTCTACCAGAACAAATACCGCTATCTGCTGGTGGACGAGTATCAGGACACCAGTGTGGCGCAGTTCCGTCTGGTGAGCCTCCTCACCGGCCCGGAAAAGAACATCTGCGTGGTGGGCGACGATGACCAGAGCATCTACCGCTTCCGCGGCGCTACCATTGAAAACATCCTTAATTTCGAGCGCATTTACCCGGGCACCAAGACCATCCGTCTGGAACAAAACTACCGCTCTACGTCCAATATCCTGAACGCGGCGAACTGTGTCATTCAGCACAACACCGAGCGCAAGGGCAAGACCCTGTGGACCAGCAATGGCGAGGGCGACAAGGTGCAGGTGTACACCGCCGAGAACGAGCAGGACGAGGCCAGCCACATCGCGGATGTGATCGGCCAGCACCTGAAAGAGGGCGGACATCTGGCCGACCACGCCATCCTCTACCGCATGAACGCCCAATCGGCCCCCATCGAAAGCTACTTTACCCGTGCAGGCATCCCCCACAAGATCGTGGGCGGCCAGCGCTTCAACGACCGCAAAGAGGTCAAGGATATCCATTCCTACATGTCCATCGTGGCGAACCCCCGCGATGATGTGCGCCTGCGCCGCATCATCAACGAGCCTGCCCGCAAGATCGGTGCCACCACCGTGGAGGTCATTGCCGATCTGGCCGCGCAGGAGGGCGTGAGCATGCTGGACATCATCGGCCATGCCGACCAATATGCAAAGCTCAGCCGCGCCGTAATGCCGCTGCTCAAGTTCTGGCAGATCTATCAGCGCCTGCAGGATTCTCTGGAGACCCGCACGCTGGACGAGTTTGCAGCCGATGTGATCGAGCTGACCGGCTATAAGGCCATGCTGGAAGCCGATGCAGCCAAGGGCCACGAGGATGCGGCTGACCGCCTGCAGAACCTTGGTCAGCTGGTGAATAACGTCAAGAACTACTGCGACCAGCACGGTGAGGAAGCCACGCTGGAAGGCTATCTGGAAGATATCGCCCTCATCAGCGATATCGACAGCTATAACGAGAGCGCCGATCAGGTGGTGCTCATGACCATCCACTCCGCCAAGGGTCTGGAATTTCCGTATGTGTTCCTGATTGGCATGGAGGAGGGCGTGTTCCCCAGCGAGATGAGCAAGTATTCCGAAGCTGATCTGGAAGAGGAGCGCCGCCTTGCCTACGTGGGCATCACCCGCGCCAAGAAGGAGCTGTACATCTCCAACAGCGTTTCCCGGATGCTGTATGGCCGCACCCAGCGCAACGAGCCAAGCCGCTTTTTGCGGGAGATCGAGCCGGAGTATATCGAGGAGACCCGCAGCCCGGTGCTGGAACAGCGCTCCCGCTTTGGCGGCTGGAGCGACAGCTATCGTGATACGGTGCCCGGTGGTGCGTCCGGTTACTCCGGGCCGTCCGGCTGGGGCCGCAGCGCCAGTGGGTACGGTTCGGGCGGTTACGGAAGCGGCTATAGCAATCGCAGCGGCTACCTGAACCGCGAATACAACGCAGGCGAGGGCCGCGGCTTTGGCTCGGCCTATGCAAACCGGGGCCAGAGCCAGAGCGGATACGGTTCCGGCTATGGCCGCAGCGGCGCAGGTACTGGATATGGTTCTGGTTACAGTTCTGCATATTCTGACGGAACAACGCAGAAAAAATCTGCAAAGCAAATCTCCTTTACAGGCACGCCGGCAGCAAAAACCGCTACAAAAGGCGCAAAACACTATGAGCCGGGCGATCTTGTGGAGCACAAGGTGTTCGGACGCGGTCAGGTAGTGGCTGTGAAGCCTGCCGCCGGAGATCAGATCGTGGAGATCAACTTTGAAAAGGTGGGCATCAAAAAGACCATGGCCAATTTTGCGCCCCTGACCAAAATCACTGCGGAGGAATAACACACTTATGATGACTGTTCGTTTGATCGCACATACCCCGGAACCGGAAAAGGTGGTGGCTGCAGCGGCAAAGCTCTGCTATTCCGATGCGCACATCACCGACCTGCTGGACGGCCTGACCGAGGAAAAGACCGCGAAGTTCCTGACCATGCTCAGCGATCTGGGCCATGCCAGCCCCATTGAACATGCCAGCTTCACCTTTGGCATTGAGGGGGTCAGCCGCACTTTGCTGGCGCAGATCACCCGCCACCGCATTGCATCCTTCAGCGTGCAGAGCCAGCGCTATGTGCGGCTGGACGATTTCCGCTATGTGGTACCGCCCGAGATCGAAGCCATCCCGGAAGCAAAGGAAGCTTTCCTTGCCAGCATGGAAGAGGACGCAAAGCGCTACCTCGACCTTGCCCACAAGCTGGAAGAAGGCCACACCGCCCGCCTGATGGCTGAAGGAATGCCGGAAAAGCAGGCCCGCGCCAAGGCCAGCAAGCAGGCCAACGAGGATGCCCGCTTTGTACTGCCCAACGCCTGCGAGACCAAGATGGTGGTCACCATGAATGCCCGCAGCCTGCAGAACTTTTTCCACCTGCGCTGCTGCAACCGCGCCCAGTGGGAGATCCGGGAGCTGGCCGAAAAAATGTTTGAGCTGGTGTACCCGGTGGCACCGCATATCTTTGCAAAGTCCGGCCCGGCCTGTGTATCCGGCCCCTGCCCGGAAGGCAGGATGTGCTGCGGCAAAACCGCCGAGGTGCGTGCAAAATATGCCGCGATCAAAGAAGGTGCCGAAGCATGAGCAAGGGAAAACTGATCGTACTGGAAGGGCTGGACGGCAGCGGCAAGGCCACGCAGGCAAAGCTGCTGGCAGCACATTTAAAGGGGCAGGGCTTTTCTGTGCGGGAGATCACCTTCCCGAATTATGAGAGCGACTCCAGCGCCCTTGTAAAAATGTATCTGGCCGGGCAGTTCGGCCAGCACCCGGACGATGTAAACGCCTATGCAGCCTCCAGCTTTTATGCGGTGGACCGCTATGCCAGCTACAAAAAGGACTGGGGCAGTTTTTACGAGAATGGCGGCATCATCATTGCCGACCGCTACACCACCTCCAATGCGGTGCACCAGTGCTCCAAGCTTCCGCCGGAGCAGTGGGAGAGTTTTCTCGGCTGGCTGTTTGATTTTGAATTCCATCTGCTGGGCCTGCCTGCGCCGGATGAGGTGATCTACTTACAGGTAGACCCCGCCGTGAGCCAGAAGCTTATGACCCAGCGTTACCACGGCGACGAGAGCAGGAAGGATGTGCACGAGAAGGATACCGAGTATCTTGCCCGCAGCCGCTGCGCCGCCGAGTATTGTGCCGCGCACCTTGGCTGGGCCGTCGTGCATTGCACCAGCGGGGACAACATGCGCAGCATCGAAGACATTCAGGCTGAAGTGCAGGAGATCGTGTTGAAGCAGCTGACATAATTTTCGATAAGAGGGGGCATCCTGACAGATGTATCGTTTGATGCAGCCGGAAGATAAACCGGCAGTGCTGGCTTTATGGCAGAGCCAGCGCAATGAATCAGAAGAATTTGCCAAAAAGGCCATTGAGCAGTTTGCGGGCGAGCAGAACGTCTATGTGGCCGAGGAAAATGACGAGATCGCTGCGGTGGTACTGGCTGTGCCGGTCACGCTGCAGGGCCGCAGCGGCACCTACCTGTACGGTCTGTGCGGCGAGGGCAGCCTGATCCTGGCGGGCCTTGTGGACTATCTGTGTGCCCAGCAGAAGCTGCGCGGCGCGGGCTTTACGGTGGCGGTGCCCACCAGCCCGGAGCAGGCCGCACTGCTGCAGGACAAGGGCTTTGCATGGGCCTTTGCCCTGCGCTGTCTTCCCCGCGAGGTGGAGCGCAACCTGTGGAGTCAGGCGGAGTTTGATTCCGTCACCGCCAAAAAGCTGTGTGAGCTGCGGGAGCGCTTCTGGCCCGATACCGTGCAGCTGACCCCGGAGCGCATGGCCGTGGTGCTGGGAGATCTGTACTCCTCCGGTGCCACCATCGTTTCCAGCGCCCACGGCTATGGTATTTATTTCCGCAAGGAGGATACGCTTTACTTTGTGGAGCTGCAGGCCGACAATGACCGCGCCGCCGAAGTACTGATGGAAGCCGCCCGCGAAAAGGAAGTCATCGTGGAAAAGGCGGTCATTACCGTGGGCGCATCCCAGCCGCTGTTCCTCGGCGAGGGCACCCGGCAGGACTACGGCATGATCCGCTTTGATGCCGAACCCTTTGATGTAGCCGAAAGCTACATGCGCCTGATGCTGGAAAACTAAGATAAAAGGAAGGTGCTTATGGCACACGAAAAAAACACCCGCAAAAAAGGCGGTGTAGGGAAGATCCTGCTGGTGCTGGTGGTACTGCTGGCGCTGGCCGTTGGCGGGGCGCTGCTGTTTGCGCACAACGAGATCAGCGGCAATGGCAGACCCGGCACGGAGGTAACGGTGAGCATCCCGCAGGGCAGCGGCGTTTCCGTTATTGCGCAAAAGCTCAAGGATGCAGGTGTGATCCGCTCGGCCTATCTGTTCCGCTGGTATGTGGGGCAAAAGGGTGCGGCATCAAAGCTGCAGTATGGCGATTTTACCCTGCAGAAGAGCGCCTGTTCTTACGATGCCATTATTGCGGTCCTGTCCACCTACGCCAAGGCCGAAACGGTGCGCGTGACCATCCCAGAGGGAACCACGGCCATTGCCATTGCCCAGAAGATGGAAGCCGCCGGGCTGTGCAGCGCCGAGGATTTCCTGAAGGAAGCCAACGAGGGCGATTTCAGCGAATACACCTTCTGGCAGTACGTGCCGGACGATGCCGACGCGCCGGACCGCTTTATGAAGTGCGAGGGCTATCTCTTCCCGGAGACCTACGAATTCTTAAAGGACGACACCGTGCACAACTATGTAGCCACCTTCTATGCCCAGTTCGATGCACAGATCACCGATGAGATGTATGCAGAACTTAAAAAGCAGGATATGACCCTGCCCCAGCTGATCACACTGGCATCCTTTGTGCAGGAGGAAGCAGGCAACAGTCAGGACTCGAACGTGGCACAGGTGTTCCGCAACCGTCTGGCTGCGGATTCACCCTACCCGCGCCTGCAGAGCAACACCTCCAGCCACATCCAGAGCGACAGTGACAACAATTACCTCTGGAACTGGGTGGCACCCTACTATGGCGGCTGGGATCATATCCCGGAAAATATCGTGGCTGCGTATGATACCTACAGCTGCAAGGGCCTGCCTGCCGGGCCGATCTCGAATCCCGGCATTGCGGCCATCAAGGCAGCGCTGGACCCTCAGCCCAATGAGGAGGCCAAGGATGCCTATTTCTTTGTGACCGACCTCAAGGGCAGCTATTATTATGCCCGCACCCTGAGCGAACACAACGCAAACTGCCAGAAGGCAGCACAAGTGAACAAAACTGTGAATACGGAAAAATGAGAGGAATTTGAACTATGCTGCAAATCCCGGAACTGCTGGCCCCGGCAGGCGATCTGGAACGCCTGCGCTATGCCATCAACTACGGTGCCGATGCCGTTTACTGCGGCCTGCCTGAATTTGGAATGCGGTCTGCTCCGGCCAACTTTACGCCGGAACAGCTGGCCGAGGGTGTCATCTACGCTCACGCCCGCGGCCGCAAGGTCTACCTGACCATGAACACCCTGCCCACCAACGAGGAAGCCGACCGCCTGCCCGAGGCCATCAAGGAAGCAGCCAAGGCCGGTGTGGATGCTTTTATCGTGGCAGACCTTGGTGTGCTGGATGCCTGCAAGACCTTTGCACCGGACATCGATGTGCACATGTCCACCCAGACAGGCATCACCAACTGGGCTGCGGCCCGCGCCGCCTACAACATGGGCGCAAAGCGCGTGGTGCTGGCCCGTGAGATGACCCTGCAGGATATTGCGGTCCTGCGCGATAAAACACCGCCGGAGCTGGAGATCGAAGCCTTTGTGCACGGTGCTATGTGCATGAGCGTTTCGGGCCGATGCCTGCTTTCCAACTACATGGCGGGCCGCGACGCGAACCGCGGCCAGTGTGCCCAGCCCTGCCGCTGGAAATACTATCTCAGCGAGGAGACCCGTCCGGGCCAGCTGTACGAGATCGGCGAGAACGAGAACGGCAGCTACATCCTCAACGCCAATGATATGTGCACCGCGCCTTTCCTTGACCTGATCTGCAAGGCAGGTGTGGACAGCCTGAAGATCGAGGGCCGTGCCAAGACCTTCTACTATGTTGCAAGCGTTACCGCCGCCTACCGCAGGGCGCTGGACGCTTATCTGGCCGACCCGCTCAACGACAACTTTGAGCTGCCTGCTGAAGTGTACGAGGAGCTTACCCGTACCAGCCACCGCCACTACTCGCCGGGCTTCTACTTTGGCCGCGAGCAGGCCAGACAGGCCACCGACAGCGCTACTTACATCCGCGAGTGGGAGTTTGTGGGCACGGTGGACGGCTGGGAGAACGGCGTTGCCTCCTGCCAGCAGCGCGGCAAGTGGAGCCTGGGCGACACTCTGGAAGCCCTCTGCCCGGATGGCCGCAGCATTCCGCTGAACCCTGAGTGGATCGAAAACGAAGCCGGTGAACGGGTGGAGAGCACCCCGCATGCCATGGAAAAATACACCATTCCCACGCCGGAGCTGCCGCCCATGAGCCTGCTGCGGCGCAAAACGGTATAAGGAGACCACAATGGAAGCAACACGCCTGTGTCCATACTGCCTGCAGCCGCTGCCCGGAGCAGCACAAAGCTGCCCGCACTGCGGCAAAAGCTTTGCCGGGCGCAACCCCGGCGGCACCCTGCCGGTGGGCACCGTGCTGGCCGGGCGCTACACCGTAGGGGAAATGCTGAGCATCGACGGCGAGGGCATCCTCTACCGCGGCGCAGAGAATCTGGGCCGTTTCCGGGTGACCATCAAGGAATATCTGCCCATTACCCTCACGGCGGAGCGCACGGCAGAAAGCACCCTGCGGCCCAAGACCGGCAGTGAGGTGCTGTTCAAGACCACCCGCATGGATTTTGCGGACCTGTACCGCTCCATCCAGCGCATCACTCCGGCCAATGGTCTGGAAGCCGTGCTGGATGTGGTGGAAGCCAATAACAGCGTTTACGCCATTCTGGAAAATCTGGGCGGCACCCCGCTGGATCAGTGGCTGGAAAACCACCCCGGCACCATCCGCCCGGACGATGCCTGCGCTATGCTGCAGCCGGTGTTTGAAGGCGTAGCCGCCATGCACAAGATCGGTCTGGTGCACCGCGGTATCTGCCCGGAGAACATCCGCGTGATGGAAAACAACCGCTGCCGTCTGGCAGGCTATGCCACGGTGGGCCTGCGCACGGCGGGCAGCGGCCTGCACGAACAGCTGTACGAAGGCTATTCCGCCCCGGAGCAGTATTCCACCGCAGAGTTCGAGGGCCGCTATACCGATGAATACAGCCTTGCGGCCGTGTTCTACCGCATGGTGTGCGGGCAGGCCCCGGTGCCTGCAGCGCAGCGCATAGTGGCAGACTCTAACCCACGCGCAAAATCGGTGAACGGCAGCCTGCCGCTGTACGTCTCGCAGGTGCTGCAGCTGGGCCTGCGCCTGCGGCCCATGGAGCGCATCCAGACCGTGCCGCAGCTGTATCAGGCCCTTTCTTCCAAGGAATACACCGCCGAGCTGACCCGCACCATGAAGCCGGAGACTCCGGTGCGCACAGCCCAGCCGGAGCCGGAACGCAAGGAGCATCTGCTCAGCTTAAAAGCGCTGCTGGCGGGCATCGTGATCCTGCTGTCCATCCTCATTCTGCTCACGCTGTGGAGCGTGCTGAGCCAGCACATGCACCAGCCTGCCGCGTCGGCTGCGGAGTCGGAACCGGCCAGCAGCGAGGTGATGGTGCCGCAGAACCTTGTGCCGAACTTTATTGGCATGGACTACACGCAGGTGCAGAACAACCGGGAATATACCAGCATGTATCTGTTCTACGTCACCGAGGAATACAGCGACACCGCCCCGGCGGGCCAGATCATCCAGCAGGAGCCGAGCGCGGACACTGTGCTCAAGGCAGGGGAGACCATACGGCTGGTGGTGAGCAAAGGCCCGCAGATGGCCGAGATGCCCAATATCATCGGCTTTACGCAGGATAGCGCGGTAAAGGAACTGGAAGCCCGGGGCCTTGTGGCCAGCTGCTTTATGGTGGTGAACGATGGCTCCTATGCATCCGGCTGCGTGGTGCGTACCAGCGAGGAGCCGGGCACCAAGGTGGAAGTGGGCACGGTGATCACCGTGTATATTGCGGCAGACCCCAGTGTGCAGATCACGGCAACACCGGAGGAACCCGCCGCTACCGAACCCACCACGACAGAGCCGGCCCCTCCGGAAACAACAGATCCTACCCCCACGGAACCGGAATACAATACAGACTAAAAAACAAAAGCAGAAGCGGGAGCCTTGCAAAGGCCCCCGCTTCTGCTTGTTTAGGATAGGAAAGAGAATGGCTTAGTTAGAGGTTGGTGTAGCCCATCAGGTAGCGGTCTACCTCGGCGGCGCAGTCGCGGCCTTCGCGCAGGCCCCACACCACAAGGCTCTGGCCGCGGCGCATATCGCCGCAAACGAACACCTTTTCCACGTTGGTCTTGAAGCTGTGGTCTGCCACGTTGCCGCGGGCGGTCAGCTCCACACCAAATGCATCGGCCACGTAGCTTTCGCAGCCGGTAAAGCCTGCGGCGATGAACGCCAGCTGGCAGTTGTAGGTAAATTCTTCACCGGTGGGTACCATGCTGGTACGGCCGGTCTCGGGGTTCCGCTCCGGCTTCAGGTAGGAGATGATAGCACCGGTCAGATTGCCTGCATCATCCTTCAAAAATTCCTTCACGGTGGTCTGGTACACGCGCGGGTCCTTGCCGAACTTTGCAAGACACTCAGTCTGACCGTAGTCCACCTTCAGCACACGGGGCCACTCCGGCCACGGGTTGGAGGCTGCACGCTCCTTGGGCGGCTGCGGCATCATTTCCAGTGCCACCAGATCGGTGCAGCCCTGCCGCAGGGCCGTACCCTGACAGTCGTTGCCGGTATCACCGCCGCCGATCACCAGAACATTCTTGCCCTTGGCATCGATGGCCTTGCCGTCCGCGAACTGGCTGTCCAGCAGACTTCTGGTCACGCTGGTCAGGTAGTCCACGGCAAAGTGCACGCCGTTTGCATCGCGGCCGGGCACATTCAGGTCGCGGGCCTTCTTGGCACCGCAGCACAGCACCACGGCATCGTAGCCGTTCAGCAGCTCTTCGGCGGCAACAGCCCCGCCCACATCCATGTTGGTGCGGAACTCCACGCCCTCGGCCTGCATGATCTTGATGCGGCGCTCGATGACGGATTTGTCCAGTTTCATGTTGGGGATGCCGTACATCAGCAGGCCGCCCACGCGGTCTGCACGCTCGAACACAGTCACGGCGTGGCCGCGCTTGTTCAGGTATTCGGCCACCGAAAGGCCGGAGGGGCCGCTGCCCACCACGGCTACGCTCTTGCCGGTGCGGGAGGGCGGCGGTGCGGCGTGCAGCCAGCCCTTGGCGTAAGCCGTTTCGATAATGGCGTGCTCGTTCTCGCGCACGGTCACGCTGCTGCCGGTCACATCGCCGCAGGTGCAGGCTGCTTCACACAGGGCAGGGCACACCCGGCTGGTGAACTCAGGGAAACGGTTGGTGGCCATCAGCCGATGCATGGCCAGCTCCCACTTGCCATGATAAACAAGGTCGTTCCACTCCGGGATGAGGTTGTTCAGCGGACAGCCGGAGGCCATGCCGCCGATCATCATGCCGGCCTGACAGAAGGGAACACCGCAGTCCATGCAGCGTGCTGCCTGCGTCTGCTGCTCCTCGCGGGAGAGCCAGACATGAAATTCGTTAAAGTTTTCAATGCGTTCCAGCGGCGGAACATCCGTGCTGGTTTTGCGCGTATAGTCGATAAATCCAGTTGTCTTACCCATAACGCTGCCCTCCTTACTTCTTCTTCTGCACCGTGTAGAATGCTTCGATCTGTGCCTGCTCGCCGTCCAGACCGCGCTCCTCAACGGATGCGATCACACGCAGCATACGGTCATAATCGTAGGGCAGAACTTTCTTGAACTTGGGCAGGAATTCGCTGAAGTTGTCAAGGATCTCTTTGCCGCGGGGAGAGCCGGTGGCCTCCACATGTTCGCGGATCAGCTCTTTCAGGGTGGCAACATCGTACTTGTGCTCCACAGGCTCCAGGCTGACGGTCTCCTTGTTCACGCGCTGGTAGAAGTCCCAGTTCTCGTCCAGCACGTAGGCGATGCCGCCGGTCATACCGGCTGCAAAGTTCTTGCCGGTCTGGCCCAGAACCACCACCGTGCCGCCGGTCATGTACTCGCAGCCGTGGTCGCCAACGCCCTCCACAACGGCGGTGGCACCGCTGTTGCGCACGGCGAAGCGCTCACCGGCCACGCCGGAAATGAACGCCTTGCCGCTGGTAGCACCGTACAGGGCCACGTTGCCGGTGATAATGTTCTCCTCGGGCTTGAACGTGATGCCCTTGGGCAGGCGCACGACGATCTTGCCGCCGGACAGGCCCTTGCCCATGTAGTCGTTGCAGTCGCCCACAAGGTCCAGCGTCAGGCCGTTGGGGATGAAGGCACCAAAGCTCTGGCCGCCTGCACCCACACAGTGGGCGGTGTAAACATCATCCGGCAGGGTGTTGCCGTATTTGCGGGTGATCTCGCTGCCAAAGATGGCACCAAAGGCGCGGTCGGTGTTGGAGACATCCAGCGTCACGCTCTGGGCATTCTTGCTGCTGAGCTTGAACTTCTTCATCAGCACCTTCATATCGAGGGTGTTTTCCAGATGGAAGTCGTAGGTGTCCTCCTTCACGAAGTGAACATTGCTGTTCTCGATGGCAGGGTTGTGCAGGATGCAGTCGAGATCCATCTTGGAAGCGCGGCTGCCGGGTGCGGCAGGCTTGACCTTGAGCAGGTCGGTGCGGCCCACCAGTTCATCGATGGTGCGCACGCCCAGCTTTGCCATGTACTCGCGCAGCTCCTCGGCCACAAAGGTGAGGTAGTTGATGATGTATTCCGGCTTGCCCTTGAAGTTCTTGCGCAGCTCCGGGTTCTGGGTGCAGATGCCCATGGGGCAGGTATCCAGATTGCACACACGCATCATCACGCAGCCCTCGGCCATCAGCAGGGTAGTGCCGAAGCCGAACTCCTCTGCGCCCAGCATACAGCTGATGGCAACATCGCGGCCGGAGAGCAGCTTGGAGTCGCTCTCGATGCGCACGCGGGTGCGCAGGCCGTTCAGGATCAGGGTCTGATGGGTCTCGGCGATGCCCAGCTCCCACGGCAGGCCAGCGTGCTTGATGGAAGTACGCGGTGCTGCACCGGTGCCGCCGTCGTAGCCGGACACCAGAATGACCTGTGCGCCGCCCTTGGCAACACCGGCCGCAATGGTGCCAACGCCGGCCTCACTGACCAGCTTGACATTGATGTTGGCGCTGCGGTTGGCGTTCTTCAGGTCGTAGATCAGCTCTGCAAGGTCCTCGATGGAGTAGATATCGTGGTGCGGCGGGGGAGAGATCAGGCCCACACCGGTGGTGCTGTGGCGGGTCTTTGCGATCCACGGATATACTTTGGCACCGGGCAGATTGCCGCCCTCACCGGGCTTTGCGCCCTGTGCCAGCTTGATCTGGATCTCTTCCGCAGAAACGAGGTATTTGCTCGTTACACCAAAGCGTGCGGAAGCCACCTGCTTGATCTTGGAATTGCTCTCGCTGTGGTAGCGCTCTTCGGGTTCGCCGCCCTCGCCGGTGTTGCTGCGGCCGCCCAGACGGTTCAGGGCGATGGCAATGGTCTCATGGGCTTCACTGCTCAGGGCACCGTAGCTCATGGCTGCGCCCTTGAACCGCTTGACGATGGAACTTACCGGCTCCACCTCTTCCAGCGGGATGCCGCCGTCAGGAGCATAGTTGAAGTCCAGCAGGCTGCGCAGATGCACGCCGTCAGCACCCATATTGTCCACGGTGCTGGTGAACTGCTTGAAAGCCGAGTAGTCGTTCGTCCAGCAGGCTTTCTGGAACAGGTGGATGGTCTGGGGGTTGAACAGGTGTTCTTCCTTGCCGCTGCGGAACTTGTGTGCGCCGCTGTCGGCCAGCTCCATGTTGATGTCCAGACCCAGCGGGTCGAAGGCTGCGTTGTGCTGGGCTTCCACATCGGCCTGAATGTCCGAAAGGGTAATGCCGCCCACACGGCTCACGGTGCCGGTGAAGTATTTGTCAATGACATCCTTGGAGATGCCCACAGCCTCAAAGATCTGGCTGCTCTGGTAGCTCTGGATGGTGGAAATGCCCATCTTGGAGGCAATCTTCACAATGCCGCTGAGGATGGCGTTGTCGTAGTCCTCCACGGCTGCATAGTAATCTTTGTCCAGCAGGCCTTCGTCGATGAGCTGGCCGATGGTCTCATGTGCCAGATAGGGGTTGATGGCGCAGGCACCGTAGCCCAGCAGAGCGGCAAAGTGGTGCACCTCGCGCGGCTCTGCACTTTCCAGGATCAGGGCCAGTGCGGTGCTCTTCTTGGTGCGGATCAGGTACTGCGAAACCGCGGAAACTGCCAGCAGGCTGGGAATGGTCACGTGGTATTCATCCACATCGCGGTCAGAAAGGATGATGATGTTTGCACCATCCTTGTAGGCGCGGTCGACCTCCAGAAATACGCGGTCGATGGCCTTTTCCAGACTGGTATTCTTATAGTAGTTGATGGACACCGTGGCTACCTTGAAGCCGGGCACGTTCATGTATTTGATCTTGAGCAGGTCGGTGCTGGTCAGGATGGGGTTGTGCACCTTGAGCACCTTGCAGTTCTCGGGCTTGTCCTCCAGCAGGTTGCCGTGTGCGCCAATATACACGCTGGTGGAAGTGACCACCTTTTCGCGGATGGCATCGATAGGCGGGTTGGTGACCTGCGCAAAGCGCTGCTTGAAGTAATTGAACAGCGGCGGATGCTGGTTGCTCAGCACAGCAAGCGGGGTGTCGGTGCCCATAGCGCCGGAAGGCTCTGCGCCTGCCCGTGCCATGGAGAGGATCATGGTGTTCACATCCTCATACTTGTAGCCGAACACCTTCTGCAGGCGGGTGAGCTGATCGCCGGTGTAGCTTTCCACCTTCACGTTGGGAATTTTCAGCCTGGCCAGCTCCACAAGGTTGCGGTCGATCCACTCGCCGTAAGGCTCACGGCTGGCGTAGAACTCCTTGAGCTTTTCGTCATCCACCACTTCACCCTTGACGGTATCCACCAGCAGCATTTTGCCGGGGCGCAGACGATCCTTGACCAAAATATTATCCGGCTCGCATTCCAGCACACCCACCTCGGAGGACAGGATCATGCGGCCGTCCTTGGTGATGTAATAGCGGCTGGGGCGCAGACCGTTGCGGTCCAGCACAGCGCCCATCACGTCGCCGTCCGAGAAGAGGATGGCAGCGGGGCCATCCCAAGGCTCCAGCATGGTGGCATAATACTGGTAGAAATCGCGCTTTTTCTGGCTGATGTTCTTGTTGTTCTCCCACGGCTCGGGAATGGTGATCATCACGGCCAGCGGCAGATCCATGCCGTTCATCACCATGAATTCCAGCGCATTATCCAGCATGGCGGAGTCGGAGCCGGAAGTGTTGATGATGGGCAGGATCTTGTTCATGTCGTCCTGCATGATGGAGCTGGAGATGCTCTCTTCACGGGCCAGCATGGCATCCGTGTTGCCCTTGATGGTGTTGATCTCACCGTTGTGCAGGATGAAGCGGTTGGGGTGTGCGCGCATCCAGCTGGGGTTGGTGTTGGTGGAGAAGCGGCTGTGCACCATGCCGATAGCGGATTCATAATCCTCGTCCTGCAGGTCGGTATAGAACAGGCGCAGGTCGTGCACAAGGAACATGCCCTTGTACACGATGGTGCGGCTGGACAGGCTGGGCACATAAGTGCCGTTGCTGGCTTGCTCGAACACGCGGCGCACAATGTACAGCTTGCGGTCAAAATCGATGCCCTTGCTCACCTTGGCGGGCTTTTTGATGAAGCACTGCCAGATAGCAGGCATACAGTCGCGGGCTTTCTGGCCCACGGCATCCGGGTTCACGGGAACCTTGCGCCATGCCAGAAATTCGAGGCCTTCCTTGCGGGTGACCACCTCGAACAGCTTCATGGCCTGCGCACGCAGGTGTTCGCTCTGAGGGAAGAAGAACATGCCCACACCGTACTCGCGCTCGTTGCCAAGGCTGATGTTCAGTTCTTCGGCCACCTTGGAGAAGAACTTGTGGCTGATCTGCAGCAAAATGCCCACACCGTCGCCGGTCTTGCCCTCGGCATCCTTGCCGGCACGGTGCTCCAGCCGTTCCACAATGGCCAGTGCATCGTCCACGGTCTGGTGGCTTTTGCGGCCCTTGATATCCACCACAGCGCCAATGCCGCAGGCATCGTGCTCAAACTGTGGATCGTACAGACCAAGGGTGTTTTTCTGCTCTGTAAAGTTTTCCATAGACTTTCCCATCCTTATCTAAAATCCTCACCGGTGCGGCACCCTCCGCATTTTGACAAAAAAGAAAAGCGCCCCGCAAGGGCAGACTTTACCCTTGCGGAACGCCTTTGTTCCGGTAACTATTATTATACTGAACGCTGAAAAATCTTCAAGTGTCAGCTGCACCAAATATAACAGCGGCTTTCCACTGCTTCTTGTGCGAAACGCCGCGAACAGCGGTCAGCTGTAGCTATAGTGAGAACAGTGCAGGCTCAATGTCTGCCCAGAATGGCCTGCAGGTCATTTTCCGGCGTTGTTACGGCTTTTAAATCGTACTTTTGCTGAAGGGCAGCCACAACGCCCGGCGAGAGGAACGGGGGCAGGGTAGGCCCCAGCCGGATGTTCCGGATGCCCAGCGCCAGCAGCGCGATGAGGATGCACACGGCCTTCTGCTCAAACCAGCACAGCACCAGCGAGAGGGGCAGGTCGTTGACGCCGCAGCCAAAGGCGTCGGCCAGCGCCAATGCGATGCGGATGGCGCTGTAGGCGTCGTTGCACTGGCCCACGTCTAGGATGCGGGGCAGGCCGGTGCCCGGCACGGTGCCAAGGGGCAGGTCGTTCAGGCGGAACTTGCCGCAGGCCAGGGTCAGCAGGATGGTGTCGGGCGGGGTAAGGCGGGCAAACTCGGTGTAGTAGCGGCGGCTGGGCCGGGTGCCGTCGCAGCCGCCCACCAGAAAGAAGTGCCGCAGCTTACCGTCCCGCACCGCCTGCACGATCTCGTCCGCGTGCTGCAGCACGGCGGTGCGGGCAAAACCGGTGGTCACCGTGGAGCCGCCGTTCAGGCCGGGCAGCAGGGTGTCCTGCGCGTAGCCGCCCAGCTCCAGCGCCTTTTCGATCACCGGGGAAAAGTCGCGCCCTTCGTCGATGTGGGGCACGCCGGGGTAAGCCACCACCGAGGTGGTGAACACCCGGTCGGCGTAGCTGGCGCGCAGGGGCATGATGCAGTTGGTGGTGAACAGGATGGGCGCGGGGATGTCCTCGAACTCCCGCTGCTGGTTCTGCCATGCGGTGCCAAAGTTGCCTTTCAGATGAGGAAAGCGCTTTTTCAGCTCCGGGTAGCCGTGGGCAGGCAGCATCTCGGAGTGGGTGTAGACATTGATGCCCTTGCCCTCGGTCTGCTCCAACAGGCACTTGGCGTCGTAGAGGTCGTGGCCGGAGATGACGATGAAGGGGCCTTTCTCGATGGTCAGGGACACCTCCACCGGCTCCGGGTCGCCAAACGCGCCGGTGTTGGCCTTGTCCAGCTCAGCCATGACCCGGTAGGCCATCCGCCCGGTGTCCTCCACCAGCTGGAAGAGCTTGTCCTTGTCCCGCTCCTGTGCGATGGCCCGCAGCGCCGTGCAGAAAAACAGGTCGATCTCGCCATCGGTATAGCCCAGCACCCGCGCGTGGTAGGAGTAAGCTGCCATGCCGCGCAGCCCAAAGAGGACAAAGGAGCACAGGCTCTTCCGGTCGGGGTCCGGCTCCTGCCACAGCTTCTGCATATCGTAGTCGGACACTGGTGCAGGTGCAGGGCTGGCCGAGGCAAAGGCTTCCTGCTTGGCCTTCCAGACCTTATCGGTCAGCTGCGCCACCGTCTGGGGGTCGAAATCAACATTGGTGATGGTGGTGAACAATCCTTCCGTCAGCAGGAGTGCCTGCGGGGGCTGGATGGGTCTGCCGATGTCCAGCAGCAGGGTGGCAAAGCCGATGAGTGCCCCGGTGAGCTTGTCCTGCGCGTCGGCTGTCTCGGCTGATTTGCCGCAGACACCCGCTTTTCCGGTGCAGGCCGTGCAGTTTGCCGCCTGCTCGCATTGATAACAGAACATCATTTCGTCCATGCAAAAACCTCTTTTCGTTTGATGAAAGGAGTATGAGCGGGGCGGCAGACGGTTATGCAGGCAGGCGGGGCAAACCAAAAAAAGCCGCACCCTCGCGGATGCGGCCCTTGTAGATCAGGAAAAGCTTAGTAGGTGATGCCCTGAGCCATCATGGCAGTAGCGACCTTCAGGAAGCCGGCGCAGTTTGCACCGACCATCAGGTTGCCCTCGGAACCGGCAGCCACAGATGCATCGTAGGAAGCATGGAAGATGCCCTCCATAATGCCCTTCAGCTTTGCATCGACCTCTTCAAAGGTCCAGCTCAGACGCTCAGAGTTCTGGCTCATCTCCAGACCGGAGGTAGCCACGCCGCCTGCATTGGAAGCCTTTGCAGGTCCGTACAGGATGCCGTTGGACAGGTAGACCTCGATGGCCTCCGGGGTGCTGGGCATGTTGGCACCCTCGCACACGACGGTGCAGCCGCCCTTCACCAGAGCCTCAGCGGACTCCTTGTTGATCTCGTTCTGGGTTGCGCAGGGCAGGGCGATGTCGCAGGGGACAGTCCAGACCTTGGTGCAATCTGCAACATAGGTTACACCCTCGTGGGTCTCGGCGTACTCCTTGATACGGCCGCGGCGGACTTCCTTCAGATCCTTGACGTAGGCCAGATCAATGCCGTTGGGGTCGTAGACGTAGCCGTTGGAGTCGGACATGGTCACGACCTTGGCACCCAGCTGGGTAGCTTTCTCGCAGGCGTAGATCGCCACGTTGCCGGAACCGGAGATGACCACGGTCTTGCCCTGGAGGCTGTCGTTGCGCATGCACTTCAGAGCTTCAGCGGTGAAGTAGCACAGGCCGTAGCCGGTAGCCTCGGTACGGGCCAGAGAACCGCCGAAGGTCAGGCCCTTGCCGGTGAGCATACCGCCCTGGAAGCTGTTGGTCAGGCGCTTGTACTGGCCGAACATATAGCCGACCTCGCGGCCGCCGACGCCAATATCACCGGCGGGGCAGTCCACGAACTGGCCGATGTGGCGGTACAGCTCGGTCATGAAGCTCTGGCAGAAGCGCATCACTTCCATGTCGCTCTTGCCGTGGGGGTCGAAGTCAGAGCCGCCCTTGCCGCCGCCCATGGGCAGGGTGGTCAGGCTGTTCTTGAAGGTCTGCTCAAAGCCGAGGAACTTCAGGATGCCCTGATTGACAGAGGGATGGAAGCGCAGGCCGCCCTTGTAGGGGCCGATGGCGCTGTTGAACTGCACACGGTAGCCGCGGTTCACCTGAACCTTGCCCTGATCGTCAACCCAGGGCACACGGAAGGTGATGATGCGCTCCGGCTCGACCAGACGCTCGATCAGAGCGGCCTTCTCGTACTCGGGGTGCTTCTCAACAACGGGCTGGATGCTCTCCAGAACCTCGCGCACAGCCTGCAGGAACTCAGGTTCGTTGGCATTGCGCTTTTCCAGACCTTCGTAAACGCGCTTCAGGTATTCATTTGTCAGCATAGTAGAATACTCCTTTTCCCAATTACTCTATAAAATTTGAAAAAGACGAAACCGCCCGGCCCGCCGCACAGCGGACGCGCTGCTAAAACGCTGTAGGACGATCCCGGATTTCCGTTCTTACACACCGGCCTGCTTATAGCTGCAGACCGCTTTATTATTATAAAGCATTTCTGTGGGTTTGACAATAGCGAGAAAGCAGAAAATGCTTCAAAAAAACAGATGAAAAGTTGAGACCGCTTCACAAAACGAAAAATAAAAGAAAAAAACGGCACAGAACCTTGTTTTTTAAAGCGCTGGCAGAACAAAAGAAATACGGAAAAGAACGTCTTTTCTCCATTTTGCTGCATTTCGCAGGCGCAGAAAGCCATATTTTCTGCAAACAAAAAGCCCTGCACCACGCAAACGGCACAGGGCAGAGAAACGATTTTTATTTCTTCAGCAGCTTTTCGCAGGCGTCTGCGGCACCTTCCAGATACTCGCCGCCGTAGGTTTCGATCATGCCGGCATCGGAAAGCGCAGCCAGCTGGGGATCGATGGGGCACTTGGCCAGCACGGGCAGGCCGTGCTTTGCAGCCACCTCATCCACATGGCTCTCGCCGAACACATTGATGTGCTTGCCGCAGTCGGGGCAGACGATGTAGCTCATGTTCTCCACAATGCCCAGCATGGGCACCTTCATCATCTCAGCCATGTTCACGGCCTTGGCCACGATCATGCTCACCAGCTCCTGCGGGCTTGCCACCACAACAATGCCGTCCACCGGCAGGCTCTGGAACACGGTCAGGGGCACATCACCGGTTCCCGGGGGCATGTCCACGAACAGGAAGTCCACGTCCTTCCAGACCACATCGGTCCAGAACTGCTTGACAGCACCGGCAATGACCGGGCCGCGCCACACAACGGGGTCTTCCTCATTTTCCACCAGCAGGTTGATGCTCATGACATCGATGCCCATGCGGCTCTGGATGGGCCAGCAGCCCTTGTCGTCGGCCATGGCACGGCCATGGATGCCGAACAGCTTGGGAATGGACGGGCCGGTGATGTCGGCATCCAGAATGCCGCAGTGGTAGCCGCGGCGTGCCATGGCGCAGGCCAGCAGAGCGCTGGTCATGCTCTTGCCAACGCCGCCCTTGCCGGACACAACGCCAATGACTTTTTTGACGCTGCTGTTGGGGTTGGGGGCATCGTGCTTGGGCGCTGCATCGCGGGAAGAACATGCTGCTCCACAGCTGGAGCAGTCATGGGTACATTCTTCGCTCATTCTCTTTTTGCGCACGGCTGGCTCAGAGGCATTGGCCGTGTGCTTCCTCCTTGATCAGAATACGGCCATATAAAAGCCGCCCCTTTACTATACCATAAAAGCGCTCAGGAAACAACCCGCCGCGCCGCTCTGCTTTTGCATATCCTGTTCCGCCGCTTCATATGTTGGAACCGGAACATTCCGGCAGGAGGTGCGCCATGCGGCAGAGCTATTTGAAAAATGCGGCGCTGCTCACCGGTTCAGACGTGGTGCTGCGGCTGGCCGGCATGGGCCTGCGCATCTGGCTGGCAAACGAGCTGGGCGGCGAGGGGATGGGCCTTTACCAGCTGGTGCTGGCGGTGTATTCGCTGTTCATCACGCTGGCAACGGCGGGCGTTTCGGTGGCGGCTACCCGGCTCATGGCCGAGGAACTCAGCGGCCCGGCTTCCGCCCGTGGTGCAGCCCGCGGCATGCTGCGCCGTCTGCTGGCGGCAGGACTTGTGCTGGGGCTGTTTGCCGCCGCGCTGCAGCTGACGACAGCGGATCTTGCGGCCCGGTTGTGGCTTGGCGATGTCCGTGCCGCCGGAGCTTTGCGCGTTTCAGCGCTGGGAATGCCATGGATGGCGGTCTCGGCGGTGCTGCGGGGCTTTTTCATCGCCCGACGGCATGTGGCTCCCAATGTGTTCAGCCAGCTTACGGAGCAGACGGTGCGCATCGCGCTGGTGGCACTGGCGCTTACCCGCACCGAGGGCCTTGCGGTGGGCGTGCGCTGTATGCTGGTGCTGGGAGCTACCGCCGTCAGCGAAGCGGTGTCGGCGCTGTGCATGCTGGCCTTTTACCGGCGGGATGCCCGCAGTGCCTTTGCGGGGCAAAAAGCCGTCCGCCCGGCAGACCCGGCCCGCCGTCTGTGGGAGATCCTGTGGCCGGTGGAGGGCGGGCGGGTGTTGGCAAGCGCCCTGCACACGGCGGAGAATATGCTGGTGCCCGCCTGCCTTGCGGTCTATCTGATCAACGCGGGCGGGCGCACCGCCGCGCTGGAGCAGTACGGAGAACTGAAAGGCATGGCTCTGCCGCTGCTTACGTTCCCATTTGGCCTGCTGGGCAGTCTTTCGGTGCTGCTGATGCCGGAGATCACGCAGGCTCATATTCTGGGCCAAACCGAACGGCTCAACGCACTTTTGAACCGGATGCTGCGGCTCACCGGCTATTTTTCCGCGCTGGCAGGGGTGCTGTTCTGGGTGTGGGGACGGCCGCTGGCACAGCTTTTGTACCAAAGTGCGGATGCCGGGTTTTATCTGGAAACGCTGGCTCCTGCCATGCCGCTGATGTATCTGGAAAGCATGGTGGACGGTGCCATGAAAGGGGTAGGAGAGCAGAAGGCGGCCTTCCGCTACAGCGTGTGGGATTCCATCCTGCGCATTGGCGGGGTGGTGGCGCTGCTGCCGCGCTTTGGCATGAAGGGCTTTTTGGCAGTGATCCTGCTTTCCAGCCTGTACACCTGTGCGGCCAACACCGGGCATCTGCTGTTTTCCAGCGGCACGCAGCATGCATTCCGCCGCTGGCTGGGTGCACCGGCACTGGCAGCTGTGCTGGCCGCGGCGGCTGGTATGGCGTTGCGGAAGCTGCTTGCGGATGGGTTTGCGGCTCGGCTGCCTTTGCAGCTGGCCGCGTTGGGCATAGGCGGCTGCGCTACCACAGGAGTGTTCCTACTGGCGGCATGGCCGCTGGGCCTTGGAGAGGAAGCAGCCGCGCTCTGGGCTGCGCACCGGCCCGGCAGACCGAAAAAATAGAGGGAGTTTGGCAGCGGATTCAAATTTTCTGGACATTCTGCAGTGTTCTGAGTATAATATAAAGATAGGGCTGTCCAGTGTACCGGATACTCTGTGAAACCGGAAGCTTTTCCGGCCAAAACTGCGGCTTTTGTGCCGTATGTAAAAGAGGACTTTTTTGTGAAAGATAAAAAGAACACACCGCAGGTGCTTGCGCGCCGGGCGCTGCTTGTGCTGCTGGATGCAGCCATTGTTGCATTCAGCTTTTATTTTGCGCTTCTGCTGCGGGCAGACGGAGCAGTGGAAGCTGCCTGGTGGCCGCATAACCGTGAGCTTCTGTACGAAAATCTGCCATGGATCGTGGCGGTGTACATTGCCAGCTTTCTGTTCAGCGGGCTGTACTCCGTACTGTGGAAGTATGCCGGTGAACGCGACCTGATGCGTCTGGCGGGAACGGTGGCTGTGCCTACCGTTGTCGTCTACTGTGTCAACCGTCTGTGCATCCACGGCGTGCTGTTCAACTCCGCCAACTGTATGGCGGCGGTGCTCATCTTCCTGCTGGTGGGCGGCAGCCGTCTGGCATGGCGGCTGTTCCTGAACCACCCGCTGGGCGAAAAGCTGCGCGGCGCTGCCAGCAAGGACCCCAACCGCCCGGTGATGATCGTAGGTGCAGGCGAAGCCGGTGCATGGGCCATCAACGTGTGCAAATCCAATAAGGAATATGGTCACGCGGTGGTGGCGGTGGACGATGATCCCACAAAACTCAACCAGACCATCCACGGGGTGCCGGTGAAGGGCACGCTGGAGGATATCCCGGACCTGTGCAATCGCTACGGCATCCACAGCATCATCATCGCCATTCCTACCCTGAAGGGCAGCAAGCTGAACCATGTCATCGATCTGTGCGTCAGCACCCATTGTGCGGTGCAGCTGCTCAGTGACCCGCAACTGGTGGGCAGCGGTACACCGCAGCAGGGAGCCTTCCGCGAGTTGAACCCGGCGGACTTCCTCTCCCGCGATGAGGTGACGCTGGATACCGATCAGATCTCCGGCTACCTCACCGGCAAGACCGTTCTGGTCACGGGCGGCGGCGGCTCCATCGGCAGCGAACTGTGCCGTCAGGTGATGCGCTTCAAGCCCGGCAAGCTGCTTATTTTTGATATCTACGAGAACTGCGCCTATGAGCTTTTGATGGAGCTGCAGCAGAAGTACGGCCGGGATATCCCGGTAACGGTGCTCATTGGCTCCATCCGCGATAAAAAGCGTCTGGATGAGGTTTTTGAAACCTATCATCCCACGGTGGTGTTCCATGCGGCAGCACACAAGCATGTGCCGCTGATGGAGGTCAGCCCTGCAGAAGCGGTCAAGAACAATGTTCTGGGCACCAAAAATCTGCTGGTGAGCGCCAGCGAACACGACGTGGAGCGGTTCGTGCAGCTTTCCACCGATAAGGCTGTGAACCCCACCAGTGTGATGGGCTGTACCAAGCGCATCTGCGAAATGCTCATCCAGACCTTTGCGGGCAACACGGATATGAAGTGTGTGGCTGTGCGTTTTGGCAATGTGCTGGGCAGCCACGGCAGCGTCATTCCGCTGTTTGAGGCCCAGATCAAAAAAGGCGGGCCTGTCACCCTGACAGACCCCAACATTGAGCGCTACTTTATGACCATTCCGGAAGCGGCCCAGCTGGTGCTGCAGGCCGGTGCACTGGCCGAGAGCGGCAATATCTATGTGCTGGACATGGGCGAGCCGGTCAAGATCATGGATCTTGCCAAGCAGCTCATCCGCTTTTACGGCTATGAGCCGGGCGTGAATATGGAGATCAAGATCGTGGGTCTGCGCCCGGGCGAGAAGCTCTACGAAGAGCTGATGATGGACGAGGAGCAGGACAAGATGCGCCGCACCGTCCACAATAAGATCTTCGTGGCTCCGCCCCGGAACATCGACCTGGGCGAGTTCTACCAGCAGCTTCAGGAGCTGGCCGTCGCCGCCGAGCACAACGACGACAGCGTGGTGGAGCAGTTGGCCAAAATGGTGCCTACCTTTACCCCCACCCGCGAGAACCTCAAGCTGTAAAACCGCTGGCTGCACGGCACCTTTGCTGTGTAAAAATATATGAGAGGGATGTACAATCATGGAAAAGAAACCGTTTTTGACTGAGTCGATGGCTCAGGACATCATTCAGGACGTACCCACCCCCTTCCACGTCTATGACGAGAAGGGCATTCGCGAGAACGCCCGCCGCATCAACAAGGCATTCAGCTGGAACAAGGGCTTCCGCGAGTATTTTGCGGTCAAGGCTCTGCCGAACCCCGTCATCCTCCAGATCCTGAAGGAAGAGGGCTGCGGCGTGGACTGCTCCTCTCTGACCGAGCTGATGCTCAGCGAAGTGTGCGGCTTCAGCGGCAGCGACATCATGTTCTCCTCCAACCAGACCCCTGTGGAAGACATGAAGAAGGCTTATGAGCTGGGCGCTTATATCAACCTCGATGACGCCACGATGGTGGACTTCCTCGACCGCGTGGCCGGTGTGCCGGAGAACATCTTCTGCCGCTACAATCCGGGCGGCACCTTCCAGCTGGGCGAGAGCAAAGAGGGCTTCCAGGTCATGGACAAGCCCGGCGACGCCAAGTACGGCATGACCGAGGAGCAGATGATCGACAGCTACAAGAAGCTGGCTGCAAAGGGTGCCAAAAACTTTGGCATCCACGCCTTCCTCGCCTCCAACACCATCTCTGACGCCTATTATCCTGAGCTGGCAGGCATCCTCTTCCAGCTGGCTGTCCGCGTCCAGGAGGCCACCGGCGTGCATATCGCCTACATCAACCTGTCCGGCGGCGTCGGCATCCCGTACCGCCCCGAGCAGACGGAGAACGACATCATGGCCATCGGCGAGGGTGTTCGCAAGAAGTTTGAAGAAATTCTGGTCCCCGCCGGCATGGGCGATGTCTCCATCTTCACCGAGATGGGCCGCTTCACCACCGGCCCCTACGGCGCTCTGGTGGCTACTGCCATCCACGAGAAGCACATCTATAAGGAATACATCGGTCTGGATGCCTGCGCGGCCAATCTGATGCGCCCCGCCATGTACGGCGCTTACCACCACATCACCGTGCTGGGCAAGGAAGACGCACCCCACGACCACAAGTACGACGTGGTCGGCGGTCTGTGCGAGAACAACGACAAGTTTGCCATCGACCGTATGCTGCCCAAAATCGACATCGGCGACATCGTGTATATCCACGACACCGGTGCGCACGGCTCTGCCATGGGCTACAACTACAACGGCAAGCTGCGCAGCGCCGAGGTCCTGCTCTGCGAGGACGGCTCTCACCGCCTCATCCGCCGTGCCGAGACTCCCCGCGACTACTTTGCAACGCTGGACTTCCTGCCCTTCATGAAGCCGCTGCTGGGCGAGTACAACGACGACTGAGCACGCTTCTGACTCTATCAAACCAGAATAAAGCGAGGAACGACGCAGATGTTTTTTGGATTCCAACTCACCTGTGGCCTGATGCTGGTCTTTTACGGCTATTCGGTCATGAAAAATCCACGGGTCTGGGGCGACCAGGGCCGTCAGGCCGTCAAGGCCGAAAATTTCCCCGAGTACTGCCGCCAGAACGGCCTGTTTTTCCTGAAAGCTGGCTTCATCATGGCGCTCATTGGTGCGCTGGACGCGTTGGTAACGCTTTCGGGTCTGCTGTACGTCCTGCTGTACCTGTTCGGGCTGGCGTTTGCGTTCTACCCGCTGACCCGCTGGTGCAAGGAGAATGAGGGCTTCTCGTGGCCCTGGCCCCGCGTCGAGAGCGAGAAAAAGCGCATCAAGAAACTGCGCCGGCAGCAGGAGGCCGAAAAGGCGGAACGAGAAGAAAAGTAAATAGCAAAAAATAAGAGGCCGCTGTAAAAGCAACCTCTCAGTCTCACTTCGTTCGACAGCTCCCCCTACCGAGGGGAGCCTCTGGCGAAGAGATTGGGCTTTCTGCCATGCCAAAGCCTCCCCTCGATAGGGGAGGTGGCACGGCGAAGCCGTGACGGAGAGGTTGAACACAGCGGCCTCTTTTTGTTTTCTTAAATCAAACCATTTTCTTTGCAGTAGTGGTAAATACCATCCTCAGCACAGGGACGACAGACCTCGCTGGCGATGGCTTTCAAATCGGCAGAGGCGTTGCCCATGGCAACGCTTTGACCGACAGCCTGAAACATTTCTATATCGTTGTTGCCGTCACCGAAAGCCATTGCATCCTCGGGCGTCAGGCCGTAATAGGCCAGAACTTTCTGGATACCGGCTCCTTTTCCGCCGGAGATGGGGATGATGTCCACCGCCCTGTCCCACCAGGCGGCGATTTTTGCACCGCTCGTGCCCTTGAGAATGGCGGGCCAGTCGCTTTCGCGGCAGCCCATCAGCAACTGGAAAACTTCACCTCGGGAGACTTCATCAAACTTATCGGAAATGACCGGCGCTCGTCCGCCGATGGCGTAATATGCCGTCAAATCGTCATCCGTTCCGTTGGAGAGCAGCTGCGTCCGTCCTGCAACCGACACCGGACGGCCAAGCGCTGCGGCGTTTTGAATCAGCGTCTGCACATCCTGCGGCGGGATGGGGCTGACAAAAATATCTCCGCGACGGTCGTAGCAGTAGGAGCCGTTGTAGGTGAGAAAGACATCGAACTCCACGCCGTCGAATTTCGGCACAATGAGCGGAGAACGCCCGGTGGCGATGGCCAGCAGGATGCCGTTTTGCTGTAAGCGGCGCAGAGCGTCCAGTGTCCGCTCAGTAATACGCTTTTTCTCCATGTCGATGAGGGTGCCGTCGATGTCGAAAAAGATGATGCGGGGCTTGTGCATGGTGCTGTACCTCCAATGCAAAAAGAGGGGAGAGACTTACCTGCGGGTCTTGCGGTCAGGATACATCAGAATGCCTCCTTATAGTGCGTCGATGTCGGCCTGTAGTTTCTCGTAGAATTTCCCCAGATGGAGACCGTCGATGAAGCGGTGATTGACCTCCACCGACATCCCCAATTTCTTGCGGCCATTTTCCTCGCCATATCTGCCCCATGTGATGCGGGGGATGTTGTCGTCCCGGTCAAAATCCCGCTCGTTGGTGCAGCCGGTCAAATCAAACCACGGTGTGCAGGAGATATAGATGAGGTTCTCGTTCTCTTCGTCCTGGTCAAGAAGGGTCTTCTGGGCAGCGCTTCTCGCCTGTGCGGAGGCACAGAACTCCGCAATGCCACCGACTTTTGGCAGGGTGACGATGTGAAACTGCTCACTGCCGGGTTTCAGGTCGGTCAGACTGGGAATGCGCTCATCCAGCAGCCACACCTCGCCGTCCCGGATGGCGTAGCGGAAATTCTTCACGCTGTTCACAGCGTCCGTCACGAGATACCCCATCGCGTAATAAAACGACAAATGCCGCTCCTTGACATAGCGGTAAAGGTTTGTTACATCCACCCGGAAGGTGACGCTGTAAAAAGGGTGGGAAACAGAGGAGAAAAACTCGAACAATTCAGCCCGCTCCCAGTGGGGCCTATCGACTTTTTCCATCTTACTTCTCCTCGGCGGGGGCCTGCTTGTTCTTGTCCAGCCCATCGAACTGCTTGAGAATCTGCGGCTCTTTCAGCTTGATGACCTTGCCGGAAAGGTAGTGGAGGGTATTTTCCTCAGGGATGTCGAGAAAGCTGATGCGGACGGCGCAGAGAGCCTGCGTCCGGGTGCCGGTGCGCTCGTTCATCTTGCGGTTGCCGTATTTGATATCTCCCAACACCGGCTT
>ENA-OPCT01000288-OPCT01000288.1-human-gut-metagenome-genome-assembly--contig:-NODE-288-length-29050-cov-3.203587_pt1 | contig 29050 bp, 31 predicted proteins | sample MGYA00241572_ERZ501495 | MGnify/ENA primary metagenome ERZ501495 (study PRJEB25962, sample SAMEA2042580) | human gut metagenome | biome: human gut; feature: human-associated habitat; material: faeces... | reverse complement strand
ACGTTCCAGCCAACGCACATCTTTCGGATTCCGGGTACGGTTTTTCGATCCGAAAGCCCTGAACTGAATCATTTTCACGCTTTTCAAACCGGTCAGTTCCATCAGTACCCGCTTTGCCGCATGATCCAAATCCTCATCTTCATAAATCAGGCTGCCGGGCAATTTATAATTATTCAACCCCTCCTCATGCAACGCATCTAACTGACGGATTACCAACGCACAAAGCTGTTCTCCATCAAATCCAATCAACACACAATCTACCGATACATGCGGATTCACCATTCTACCGACAGTTTTTTCACTTACATTCATATCTTTCCTACAGAACGACAGCAAAAATAGATTAGTTTTCCATACGATACAAGAAAAATAGAATTCTTTTTCGTATGTTATAAAACACTATTTTTCAAATCAATAAATATCTTATCCATTACGATAAGCATTTTCTTTCTTATTGTAACAAATACATTATCAAATTCTTCTGACTCTAAAGTCATTGAACCCAGCCGTCTCAATAACAAAAAATCCCGAATTCAACGAGTCTAAATAAAAATAGTTCGCTTTTAGACAAAAAATGAGAAAATTCGTACAGAAAAACAAAAAACTTTCCTATATTTGTCGAGAAATTCATTAATAATATACCTTATATGAAAAAGAAAATATTAATACTTGACGATAAAGAAACCATTGCAAAGGTTATTTCTATCTATTTAATGACTGAATATGATTGCATTTGGCTTCCAAACGGGCTGGAAGGTGTCAAATGGTTACAAGAAGGAAACACCCCCGATCTAATCATATCGGATATCCGTATGCCCGAGATGCGCGGTGATGATTTTCTGGAATGGATCAAACAAAATGAATTGTTCCGTCACATCCCGGTCATCATGTTAAGTAGCGAAGATAGCACAAGCGAGCGAATCCGTTTACTGGAAGAAGGCGCAGAAGATTATATTGTCAAACCGTTCAATCCGATGGAACTGAAGATTCGCGTAAAGAAGATTATTTAAAAAAGTGAAATGATAAATTTAATTTATTTAGGAAACGACATAACGACTATGACTCGTCTGAAGTACCTGCCCGGTCAGACGGTTCAGTGTACTTCATCCTATAAGGAAGCAGCCAAATGGTGTTCCGAAACAACATCCGTAGATAATGTAATCATTCTTTTCGATAAAAGAAGCTTAAACGAAGACATTACGGCTATCACTTATCTTCATAAGCACCACCCGGAGGTTTATATTATATTATTCACCCCTCCCCTTTCTGCGGAAGAGCGAACACAGTATTTACATTGCGGTATTCACGATACGTTGAATAAAACAGCCTCCATAACGGACATACATAATAAAATAGAATTTATCAGCGAACGGGCTGATATTTTGTTTTCCAAAAAAACCGCCAAAAAGAAAATACTTCATTTTAAAATTCCTCTTTGGAAAAGAGCATTCGACATTGTGTTCTCTTTATTTTCCATCATCATCCTTTCTCCTGTATTCATCCTCACAGCCATTGCTATCAAGCTCGAGAGCAAAGGCCCTATTTGGTATAAATCCAAACGGGTGGGAACAAACTATAAAATATTCGATTTCCTCAAATTCCGCAGCATGTATACAGGAGCCGATTTGAAACTAAAGGAATTAAACGGGAAGAATCAGTATGCTTCCGAAGAGGACAATAATGAACAACAGATTATCAAGTTGGACGAAGAAATGGAAGACATCCTTCTCACCAGCGGTGGTTTATCCGTAGGCGATGACGAAATCATGCTCGTATCCGACGACTATGTCATTTCAGAGGAAGAGTTTAACCAGAAAAAAGAAACGGAGCAGCAAAATGCGTTCGTCAAAATTGAAAACGACCCACGCATTACGAAAGTAGGCCGTTTCATTCGCAAATATAGTATCGATGAATTGCCACAACTATTCAATATACTAAAAGGTGATATGTCTGTTGTGGGCAACCGTCCTCTTCCACTCTACGAAGCTGAGAAACTGACAGGCGACGAATATATCGACCGTTTCATAGCTCCTGCAGGTTTAACGGGCTTGTGGCAAGTAGAGAAACGAGGAGATTCAGGCAAGCTGTCGGCAGAAGAGCGTAAACAGTTGGACATTCAATACGGTCGGACTTATTCTTTTAAGACCGATATGAAAATTATCTTTAAAACGCTGACAGCCTTTATCCAGAAAGAAAATGTATAAACCCATTCAATAAGAATACTCAAAAGAACAGAATAATAATAATAACAACAACAATAATCATGAAAAAATTACTTTTATTAACCGCAGCCTTTTCCCTGTTTGCCACCTTGCAAGCGCAAGAAGAAAAACAACAAAAGCCTGCAGAGGATTTTACCCAGTCTACATTTGAGCAAGTAGACTATGAGAATCTAACATTACCCCCACTGGGTACGTTATTCGAGAATGCAAAAGGAACACCATCCATTGAAATTATGGAGAAACAGGTACAACTCCAAAAGAAACTACTTTCAAAAGAGCAACGTGCCTGGCTTTCATTCTTCAATGCACACGGTTCCTATACGTACGGTATGCTGGACAACTATGCGAACAATTCAGATGTATTGACTCCTATTTATTATCAGTATTCCGGAGTTGAACAACACTATTGGAACGTAGGCGGAAGTGTAAGTATTCCGTTGGAAACACTTTTTGATTTAGGAGGCAAAATTAAACGCCAACGCTTGAATGTAGAGATTTCCCAATTGGAAAAAGAGAAAGAATACCAACAATTAAAACAACAGATTGCAGCTATTTATGTGCGTATTACTAACAATCTCGTTGCTCTAAAAACTTCAGCTGAGAATGCAGCAGCTTATCGAGGTGCCGGTTTGGTCAGTGAACAGCGTTTTCGTGCCAATCAATTGGATGTAACAGGATTAGCTGATGTAAAAAGATATGAGAATGATGCTATTCAAGCTTATCAAGCTATCATGACTCAAGTCAGCACTGATATCCTCATTTTAGAGATTATCACCAATACACCTATTATTACCAATATTAACAATAAATAACACAATTATATGGAATATTTTCGCTATATCGTCCGCTTTCTCTACCGTATCCGTTGGTATTTGGTAGTATTACCGCTCATTGCGCTAGTAATTGCGTGGTTTATGACCCGTAACATGGACAAAGAATACAATGTAAAAACCACTATTTATACTGGTATCATTTCTGGATATAATCTCGAGACAGGTTCCACTATCGCTGTTGGTAATTCTTTCACTAACATGGCGAACCTAATGAATATTATTACTACTGAAAAGACACTTAAAGAAGTATCTCTCCGTCTTTTCGTGGAGTGTATGACCTATGGAGATGAAGAAAAGAGTACCAACTATATTTCTGCAGAGCATTTCCGGGAACTTAATGCCATGACCCCCAAGGAAATCAAAGCATTAATCGATAAAAAGAATGAAGCCAAATCGGTAGAAAACCTAAAAGCGTATGAACGTCCTTCGGCAAACAACTTTGTATATGCCCTATTAAATGGTGGCCATCCTTATTTCAGTGTGCCTCTTTTATCAGAGAAAATTAAAGTGGCACAATTAGGAAATTCTGATATGATTGAAATCGGTTATTCTGCTAATGATCCTGGTATTGCATATAATACTTTACGTATCCTAAATGAAGAATTTATTGACCAATACCAAGAAATCCGTTTTGGAGAAACCAATGATGTTATTAGGTTTTTCGAGAGAGAGGTAGCACGTTTATTACGTATATTGACCGATGCTGAAAACGACTTGATTAAATACAATGTGGAAAAACGTATCATCAATTATGGAGAACAAACCAAACAAGTTACCATCTTAGATGCAGCCCATCAAACAAAAGAAAATGACTTACTGTTTCAACATGCAACAACCGCTGCATTGATGAATTTTTTAGAAAATAAATTAGGAGATCAGGCCAAACTTATCCGTAGCAATAATGAGTTTATAGATGAGCTAAATAAAATTTCGGGGTTAAAAGCTAAAATTTCCAATTTGGAAATTATGAACGAAACTGGAAACGAAGAAACCAATACAGCTTTAACAAAATATAAAGATGAAATGGCTACATCTGAAGGTAAAATTTCTCAGATCGCTGCAGATATTATTGCATCATCAGCTAGTACAAATAATGTACAAAATAGAGATTTAGTAGATAAATGGCTTGAACAAGTTATTTTAGCAGAAAAAGCACAAGCAGAAGCAGGTGCAACAGACATCATGCGTTCTAATATTGATAAAGATTTCCTTTATTTTGCCCCGATTGGCGCTACAATTAGTCGCAAAGAGCGTCATATTGGTTTTGTTGAAAGCAACTATATGGAAATGTTGAAAGCACTGAATGCAGCACGTCTCCGTCAAAAGAACCTGCAAATGACCACAGCTACACTAAAAGTCTTGAACCCACCATTATTCCCATTGAATGCTTTGCCGACAAATCGCTTGTTGATTTTATTAGCTGTTTATATATTAACATTCTTATTTACTTGTGGTTACTTTGCCATTATCGAATTACTCGATCATACGTTACGCGATCGCAAGCGGGCAGAAAAGCTGACCGGTGGAAAAGTATTGGGCGCATTCCCTAAAGAAAGTTCTCTCCGTTATCGTCGCTACAATAAAGCTATCAATGATATGGCTATGCGTCATTTGAGTAAAACACTCTTACCATACTTTAAAGAAGGACAGCAAAATGTGGTCAATTTATTAAGTACGGAAGAAGGAAATGGAAAAAGCATGCTGGCATCTCAGTTAGAAGAATACTGGAATTCAATTGGCTTGGAAGTACGAAAAATTGCTTACGATGAAGACTTCTTAACTGAAGACAGTAAGTACGTGATGGCAAATAGCGTGAAAGATTTATGCCCGGATCTGCAACCCAATGAGATTCTTATTGTAGAATATCCGAACTTAAGCGAACATTCAATCTCTCCGGCGCTGCTAAACATGGGTACCGTCAATCTGTTGGTAACACGGGCTAATCGAGCATGGAAGAATACCGACCAACAAACCTATAAGAAATTAATGGATATGTTAGATCATAAAGACGGTTTATTCCTTTATTTAACTCAGGCAGACCGGAGCGCTGTCGAAGAGTTTACAGGACAATTGCCGCCCTACACTCCGTTTAAGAATTTTGTTTATCGTATGTCACAATTAGGCTTGACAGCCGTTGAAAACAAACATGCCAAATAATGTTCAACGAAAAGTTGCAAGATATTAGAACTGAACTCCAAGGCAAATGGGGCATTCTGACAGTATTCCTGTTAGGATGGCTTCTTTGCCTCAAGTATATTCTTGGTGGAAATTTGTCCATAGGAATGATAATAGGTATATTACCTCTCGTACTTTTAATTGGAGGTATCTTTATCAAAAAACCTGTGGTATTATTTGCGGTATTATTTACCGTAAATTATTTCATCATGGGTTCATTAAGGTATTTGATACACCACCCGCTTCCTCTTCCAGTTTCAGTAATTATGGATATTCTATACGTTATGTTAGTGTGTATCCTATTAGTGAAATGTGTATGGGGGCATTATGAAATACGAAGAATAGGAATAGGTATCCTTTTTATCTATTTAATATGGGTACTATATTGCTTAATTCAAGCCTTTAACAATACGTGTGATACAGGATTTGAGTTTACAGCATGGTTTAAGGATATTCGTCCTTACGCTTTCCACCCAATATATATCATCATTATTTTCGCTATTTTATTCCGCAAAGTAGAACATATTAAATGGTTTCTTTATATATGGGCAATCTTTACATTACTGGCAGTTGCTAAAGGATATTGGCAACGGAATCACGGTTTTGACCAATACGAATGGTGGTGGTTGTGGTCTGGAGGAGAAAGAACTCACTTTATAAATTCCGGAGTTCGTTACTTCTCTTTTTTCTCTGATGCGGCTAACTTTGGTTCAAACATGGCATTTTGTACGGTTACATTTGGACTAACCGCTTTATATATTAAAGGCTGGAAGAGTAAAATATTTTTTCTTGGAGTAGCCTTAGCTTCCGGTTATGGATTAATGATTGCAGGTACCCGAAGCGCATTATTCGTTGCCTTAGCTGGATTTGTATTATACACCCTTCTTTCCAAAAATTGGAAACTATTTCTTTCATCCACCCTTTTGATTATACTTGCTATCGGTTTTTTAAAGTTCACCACTATTGGAGACAGTAACCGATTAATCCATCGTATGCGAACGGCATTTGATCCGAAAGATGCCTCATTGCAAGTTCGTTTGGAAAACCAAAAGGCTATGAAAGCTTACATGAAAGAAGCGCCATGGGGAATCGGAATGGGGCGAGATGCTAGCAATGTTCCTGTAAATAATAAATACAGATTGGTATCTATTACCGCTACAGATTCGACCCTCGTCTACATATGGACAAGAACAGGTATAATTGGATTAACCATCTATTTGTTATTGTATGTAGTCACCATGATTGGAGGATGTTATATTGTACTCTTTAAGATCAAGAATAAGGAACTCCGTGGAATCTTAACAGCCTTACTCTGCGGTGCCGCTTGTATGATGGTGGCAGCTTATGGTAATCTTATTTATTTACAATATCCGAATGGATTACTTATATTCGGTTGTGAAACCTTAGTTTATTTAGGTCCCTATTTTGACAGACAATTGACCAAACAAAAAGAAGAAAAGGAAAATGCAGACCCACAGCCCGCTTGATCTTTCAATTATCACGATTAACTATAATGGGTATGCGGATACCTGTGAGATGGTTGATTCAGTGAACAAACAGATTCATAACCTAACGTATGAAATCATTATAGTAGATAACGCTTCGCAAAACAGCGAAGCGTTATTACTACAACAAAAATATCCGGAGTGCATTGTTATCGCTTCAGAAAAAAATTTAGGCTTTGCCGGCGGAAACAACTTAGGTATCCGTCAAGCTCAAGGACGCTATCTGCTTTTACTGAATAATGATACTTATTTTAAGGATAATTCCATTCATAAATTAATCGACTTAATGGAGACAAATCCTCAAATTGGAATGGTATCCCCATTAATCAAATACGCTCAAGATGAACATACCATCCAATATGCAGGATTCACTCCCCTTTCCCCCATTACCCTTCGAAACAAAGGAGTAGGCTGTGGTGATCCGGATAACGGACAGTATGCATCAGCATACCGAACAGCCTTTGCACATGGAGCAGCCATGTTACTGAAAAAAGATTTTATTAAAATAATTGGTAATATGCCGGAAAATTACTTTCTTTACTACGAAGAAATGGATTGGTGTACACACCTCAGCAAAAAAGGATATGAAATTTGGGTAGAGCCTCGTTGCATAGTCTATCACAAGGAAAGTGCCAGTGCCGGTCAAAACAGTCCGCTAAAAGCTTTCTATATGACCCGCAACCGCTTACTTTATGCCCGTCGTAACCTGTTGCCCATACAAAGATGGCTCTCGTATCTTTATCAATTGGGAATAGTGTTACCTAAAGATTATATTAAATATAAAATAAGCAAACAAAACAATTTGGCAAAAGCCACCTGGCAGGGCGCCAAGGCATTTATAACTTTAAAATAAAAGAAAAAGATGAATTGGGAAACAATACTGTTTTACATAGATTGGATTTTGTTTATCATTGCCGCTTTTACGGTTCTTTACTTGTTGGTATTTGCTCTGGCAGCCATGTTTGGTAGAAAGGAATATATCCCCGTCTCTCAAAAAAAACATCGGATATTGGTTCTTTTCCCCTGCTATAAAGAAGATAAAGTAATAGAAAATACCATCAATTCTTTTCTCGAACAGGATTATCCCCGAAGCGAATTTGATGTCGCCGTTATTTCCGATCACATGAGTGAAATAACTAACTTCAAATTGGCACAATACCCCATCATTCTTTTAACTCCTAATTTTGAAAAGAGTTCCAAAGCCAAATCCTTGAACTATGCCATGCAGCATATCCCTTACAAAAAGTACGACATAGTTGTTATTTTAGATGCTGATAATTTGGTAGACAAGGATTTCTTGCAACACATCAATAATGTATATGCTGCCGGTTCCAAGGCCATTCAGGCACACCGTATTTCCAAAAACAGAAATACCTATACAGCCATCTTGGACGCTTTATCCGAGGAAGTCAACAATTCTATTTTCCGATCTGGGCATGTAAATTTAGGTTTTTCATCCGCACTCATCGGTTCAGGTATGGCCATGGACTATCATTGGTTTAAAGAACACATTGGATTAGTCAGTACAGCCGGAGAGGATAAAGAATTTGAAGCACTCCTGATGGAAGACCGTATCTACATCGAATATCTGAATGACCTTTATGTATACGACGAGAAAGTACAAAAACGGGAAGTCTTTAACAAACAACGTCGTCGTTGGATGGCTGCACAACTCAACTCATTAATCTCAAATTTAAAGAAATTTTTCCCCGCACTCTACCATCGTAATTTTGATTTAGCTGATAAAATCTTCCAATGGATGATGCTTCCCAGAAGCATTCTTCTTGCCCTCATTGTTTTCATGGGAAGCTTAATGCCTATTCTTTATGCTTACATTGGAATGCAGTGGTGGCTTTTGGCACTCAAATGGTGGATCATCTTCTTCATCATACTATTAACATTTGCCATTGCTATCCCGAATTATTTAGTAGACCAACATTTTAACAAGGCCATGCGTCAAGTCCCTGTATTAGGTTTTGGCATGATATTAAACCTTTTCCGTCTAGGAGGATTAAAAGAAAAATTCCTTCATACCGACCATGATTATGATGAAAAGTAGAATCATCGACTGGTTACAGGCTCATCCGGTCATAAAACAAAGAATATACAACTTGATGATGCATCCGGTAAAATGCCGTCCTCGAGGATGGATGGTGCTGTTCCGTTTCCTCTATATAAAGAAAGGAAAGGGATCGGTCATCTATCGTAGCGTACGCAAGGACATTACTCCTTTCCATCCATTTATACTAGGCAATTATTCTGTGATTGAGGACTATTGTTGTGTGAATAATGCCGTAGGAGAAATCCGTATTGGAGACCACACACGAATCGGGTTACATAACACCCTTATCGGTCCAATCTCTATTGGTAATGACGTCAATCTTGCCCAAGGAGTCGTTGTATCCGGATTGAACCACAACTATAAAGATAAAACTCACAACATCAATCAACAAGGCGTCAACACATCCCTCATCACCATTGGAGATGATGTATGGATAGGTGCCAATGTGGTGATTACTGCGGGTACTACAATAGGCAAACATTGCGTAATCGGAGCTGGAAGCATTGTTACAAAAGACGTCCCTGACTACTCCGTGGCAATAGGTAACCCGGCAAGAATTGTTAAAACAATCCAATAAAAACACTGCACAGATGAACCTGAATAATGTAGCGATTATCACTCCCGGTGTCCTTCCCATCCCTAGTACAAAGGGAGGAGCTGTTGAGAATCTTATAGAATCCTATCTACAAGAAAACGAGAAAATGGGTACATGCCAATTTCACGTATACAGCATATATGAAAAAGAAGCCAAAAAAAAATCAACACAATATAAATACGCTACATTCCATTTTTATCATCCTAACAAACTTCTAACACGCATACAAAGTTTTTTTTACAGAAAAATCCAACGACAATATTATTACAATCCATATATGGATTTTTATGGAAATTGGGCTATCCATCAGATAAAAAAAATAAAAACAGCACTCATTATCATAGAAAACCGTCAAGGTTTTATATTAAATCCTTCTCTAAAGCCAAACTGTCCTATTGTATTGCACCTACATAATGATACTTTAAACACCCATGCCGATTACGCACGAGAAATATTAAACCGTTTTGACAAAATCATCACCGTATCTAATTATATCAAAAAACAAGTTGATAGTATTGCGAACAATGATAAAACAGAAGTCATATATAATGGTATTGATATAGAAACATTCTCCTCTCCAGAACTAATCTATAGCAGAAAGGATTTTAAACTTGATACAAATGATTTTGTAGTGCTCTATACAGGCCGTATCTCACCTATTAAAGGAATACGTGAATTGTTACAAGCGTTTTGTTTATTAAAAAACTATCCAACTATAAAACTGCTAATAGTCGGTAGCAGCAATTTTGGAGAAAATACAAAAGATACTTTTTTCAATGAAATGAAAGAACTGGCCCAAACAGCCGAAAAACAAATTATCTTTACCGGCTACATTCCATATAAAAATATTCCAAGCATCCTAAAACTTGCTGACATCGGAATTATTCCTTCTACATGCGAAGACGCTCTTACATTATCTTCCCTTGAAGGCATGGCAGCAGGATTACCGCTTATTGTTACACGCTCCGGAGGAATACCAGAAGCTGTTAGTGAAAGATGCGCCATCATTGTAGAGAAAGATGAACACCTCATTTCATCTTTAGCGCACTCTATAAAACTTTTATATAACAACAAAGCTCTAAAAGACTCTATGAGTAAAGAATCTGTAGCACGCAGTAAGCTTTTCAGCAAGAAAAACTATGTGCATGGTATGTTAACAATGATTAAGTCTATTACTAAATAAACGGTGGAAACAGATTATAACCCGCATAATCTTACACAAAAACTTACGAAGACAAGGATATTGAATAATGTACACTAATTCATCAAATGCTACTATCCCCAATTGTGAAAGAGACTGATAATCCTTATAAACACCAATAGGAATTATACTTTTTAAAATTAATTCCTTTTCCTTTAACAATTCAGACATCATTCCACTTACCCCACGTTGCTCGCAATCGGCAATAACCATATCAGACTGGATTATCCGGCATCCCCGAAAAACAATACACTCCATAAAGAATTTCCAATCACTGACTATCCTCAAGGATTCATCATATAAATGATTTCGGAATAAAGTCCGTTTAATGAAACACCCCTGATGTGGTAATGTAGAAATAAAAAAATGATACATACTAATTCTTTTGGCCTCCATATTATATGACACTAGATTTCCATCACATCCTATATTTGCCACCCTTCCTACAAATATATCAGTAACACATTGTTTCACAATTCTATCCAGTACACCACAATCATGAAAACAATCTCCTGAATTCATAAAATTAAGATATTCACCATGAGCTTGAAGAATACCTTTGTTCATAGCGTTATAAATTCCTTTATCCGATTCGGAGACCCAATAAGTAATTCTATCCGCATATTCTTTTATAACCTCCACACTTCCATCTGTAGAGCCCCCATCTATAATAATGTATTCAAAGCCCTGGTATGTTTGATTTATCACACTTTCTATGGTTTTACGTAACCCATCGCGATTGTTATAATTAACAGTAATAATAGAATATTTCATTTCATCATTCTTTTTACACGTGATACACAGTCCTTTGCACCATAAGCATAAATATAGAGCAAACTTAAATTAATAATTGTATAAGAACCCACCACTATAATGCCATACAATATCAACGTCACATAATTTTCTTGAGGCTGTATAGGAATATAAGAAGAAACCAACCATCCCACTACAAAAGATATAGCAAATATCAAATAATAACGTATATTCCCTCTCCAATATAAATATATAGGCATTTTAAATCCTTTAGAAAACAAATAATAAGGTTTCCAAAATACGACAATCACAATTATACTGACTATTTTACCCAACAAAATACCGACAATTCCATATTGTAATGCTACTGCAATTGTTATTCCTAAATTTAAAACTAATTCTACCCAAGCTGCCCATGTATCAGCATATAAGCCATGAGCATGATTATACATATCCACCACTCCACGACTTTGTGCTATATATTGATAAATCAATAACAGGATTAATATAAGGCGACTCATAACATATTTTTCTCCCAACCATAAAATAATAAAAGGTTCCATTAAAAAATATAGAGATACACATATCAAACCTGCTATGAAATGACGTATAGTCATTAACTCCCAAAAGACTTTTATCATTTTAGGCTTATCTCCCTCTGCCACTAAATTCCCGACTCCAGCACTCATTCCATCCAAAGCAGATGTAAATAATAGGGATAGCTTTGTTATTATCATCGTATAGTTGCCATAATAAGCAACCATTTTTAATGAAACAAAAGCATAAATCATAATCTCGTCACTACGGGTAAGCAGAAAATCTTTAATTTTATGTATGAATATTTGCTTTGTATTTTTCAGAATCTCCGGATATTTCTTCAAAAGCAAATTTCCTGACTGTACATTTGTTTTTAACCACGGATATTCTTTATTTATTTTCCAATTTAATACAATACAACCAATAATACCAAATATAAATTCAATAGCCACCCACACATATAAATTACGATAGTAGTAAGCCAAAAATATCTGTAAAGCCGTTTTCACCAGTCCCGCCGATTGAAAATATATGGCTAAAAAATAATTCTTTTGATCTGCTGTAAGAAGTATCTGGCGGTAATTGATAAAATATCCAATCAATGAAGAACCTAAAAAGGAATAGAAAGAAAAATAAACAATTCCCATTCCGATATCTTCTTTTGAAAAGATAAACGGAAAAAAACAACTAACCAATATACCGGCAAACAAAATAAATAATCCTATCTTTCGATATAAGAATCCAAAAACTGATATAATTTCATTAATCTTTTCCCGGTCATGAGATTGTATTGGTTTGAATAAAAAGAAACTAATAGCTCCTCCTACACCCAATTCAGCCAAATTCAGATAGCCAAGAATATTTCCTAAAGTTCCGGTCAATCCTATAAATTCAGCACCTAAACATTGTAAAAAGATATCACGAGAAAAAAACGCGAAAAACAACGAAAGAAAATAAAAGATTAAATTAACTTTCGCGTTCTTTATACTTTTATGTACTCTCTCTCCCATTATCTTTTCAAACAGAATCCAACTAAAGTTTTAGTCGAAATATATTTCAAATATCCACTTTCCCAACAAGTTCTAAATACTTTCCATTTTGAACTGATAGGCAATATGTATGCGGTCCGAAAAACGGCATTTAAAGTGTACGACACATATTTTCTTATTAAAGGTAATGTCTCCTGATGCTGATTGGCGTAAACAAACAACTCATCTACCACCGTCAAATAACAATTCACATTAAGTAAAGAGTATCTTTTAGTCATGGTAGAATTTCCACGTACACGATGTTGCACTAAACATTGTTTCAAACAACCGATACGCTCCGATTGAATAAACAGTAACACAGAAAACAACTCATCTTCATGAATGATGCCGGGATAAAACCGTAAAGCAATCTTTTCCAAATAGGTTCTCCGAACTAACCATAGCCACGGCACTGCCCGATGGGTATAATTATCCAGCATTGTGTTCATCAAAGAAATTCCTTGATAGATTTTATTTTCTTCATATCGTCCGGTTCTATGATAATCCCACGAAAGAGGGTTTTGTCCCTCCTCACATAATATATCACCATCAAAAAAAACAAAGTCTAATTGAAGTTGCTTACAATAGTCATAACAAATTTTTAGAGCATTCAATGCCAATAAGTCATCACTATCCATAAAATAGATATATTCACCTATTGCATGATCCAATCCTACATTACGAGCTATGGACTGGCCTTGATTCTCTTGTTCATAAACTTTTATCCGCTCATCCTTTCGAGCCGCTTCCCGGATGATTTCCCCACTTCCATCTGTGGAACCATCATTCACAATAATGATTTCCAGCTCTTTCAGTGTTTGCATAGTAATACTTTCCAACGCCTCATGCAGATAAGGCGCTGTGTTATATACCGGAATAATAACTGAAACTTTTGGAAATTGCATTTCGTTTTTATTATATCGGAACAAATGTAGTTAATTTTATACTTATTTGAAATAACTTTCCACTTTTCTTTTTCGTGTTTAACAAAAAATCCGTAACATATGCCGCCCAAAGGAACCATGTTACGGACTTCATTCATTTACTATTCTTTGAGCAGAAAGAAATTCCCCTTCCAGTAAAGAGAGTGAACAATACTTTGGCGAAGAATCTCCTCGGTATTAACAGTCTCAAACGAAAGAAATTTCATTCGAGACTCCCGTAGCGGATATATTGCTACTTCAGTATAGCCTACTCCTCTCCCGAAATCGGTTCCCAACGTTCGCGACGGACTTCAAAACAAGGACATAGCTTCAGCCATTCAATAGGTTCAATACGTCCGTTCCCGTTTTTGTCCGGACTGAGGTCACGATGCCCCACCACTTGCGAACCGGGAAATTGGTCGAGCAAATGGCCTACCACATAACGCATGGTTACTTTCTGGGCTTCCGTACGGGTGTCCGCCGGAGCGCCGTTCTCGTCCAAGCCGCCTTCGTAACAGACAGCTACCGAATTGCGATTATACCCATAACAGTGCGCACCGGGCTGTTCCAGCGGACGCATCTTTTCTATCGCTCCGCTCTTGCGGATGTAATAATGATAACCTGCCGAGGAGAACCCTCGGTAACGATGCGCCGTATCCACATCTTTCGCTGTGAAATCCGTGTCCAACCGTGTGGCGGAACAATGGATGATGATATAGTTTATTTCTCTTTCCATACTGTTTTGCTTTTTAACAAATTCGTTATCCTTTTCCATGTATCATGAATACCCTTCCAACAAATCATAGCCAACCACGAAAGATAGGGAGTTGCCATCCGGATGACACTCCCTTTTCCTTCATCGCATTAAGCGCATGCGCTGATTCCTACCGCCCCGGCTATTGCCGAAGCCACTGCAATAATCACTTTCAAAATCACTCCCCAAACTGTTTTCTTTTCTTTTTCCATTGTACTACTGTCTTTTTTCGTTGTTTTTACTATGTTCTTCGCTTTCCTACCGTTCTCTCCGCCAACTTACTCCTTTTTCAGAGACCTGCGGATTATCCGGAAGCTTTCAGATATTCGGGAATTCCAAGGACTATCCGAAGACTAGTGGATGTTCAAGAATTCCAAAGATTATCCGGAAATTGGCGAAGATTCGAGATTCCCAAAAATCGTTGGGAGACTGGTAGATGTTCGAGAATCCCAAAGATCGTCGGGAAACTGGCGGAGGTTCGAGATTCCCGAGAATTATCCGGAGATTTACGAAGATTCCGGAAGCCTCCGGTTTTTCCCTTAAATACCTTCGATGCCGCCTCCGCCTTGATTGCCGGAATCATCCGGATCGGGGGTGGTGGTACCGCCGGAAGCTGCATCATCTTTCTGTTCGGCTTTCTCTTTCAGCGTACCGGTACGCTCCAATTGAATGGATTTCAGAGAATTACTGATTTCCTCCGTAGGAGTGAACACGATACGGATTTTCTTGACGAGAGATTCCGTAAACTCTTTTTTCGTTGGCGCGCCCTCACTCAAAAGACTGAGACGCAAATCGCCCAAATCTCCCATGCGAACTATCAAACCTGCCATCAGACTGTCGATGATGACGATTTGCAGACCAGCCAACACCGCCAACACATCCGGACGGGTTACCGTACACAATTGGTTAATACGTTTCGCCATATCGTCCAGCGAAATTTCTCCCGTACTCTGCGCCTGTGCATAAAACTTACCTTCTTCTTCTCTGTTCTGCGGATTTTGCCGCTTTACTACTGAATACTTAGCTGTTGCCATTTTTCTTTCTTTTTAAATGAAACATAAATTAAATTTTCCGGAGAGACCCGGGCTTCTCTCCTTTCGATGACACAAAGATAGCTTCTTTGAAACCGGGACATTCCGAAGTGGTTAAACAGAGTTCAATAAAGTTCAAAGAAGTTCACAAATAATCAATTTCACTTGCAAAAACAATATTTTTTTCGTAAATTTGGTGTAATATTAATACTTATAAGGATGAAAGAAATACAAGAAAATCTACCTCTTCGGAGTTACAGCAAAGCAGAACTGGCTCACCTCTATAACCCTGAAAAGACATACTTTACTGCCATGAAGATATTCCGCCAATGGATAACTTACAACCAAGAACTGAATGAAGCCTTAAAAGCTTCGGGATACAGAGACAAATGTCAGATATTTTCTCCTTTCCAAACTGGGCTTATCTTTCATTACTTAGGCAAGCCCGGATAATGAACGTTCATTTCGGGTATAACGAACGTTCATTTGACGCCTACTGAACGTTCATTTTCCTTTAAACGAACCGGGGAAAGAAACAATGCCTTTTCCTTGCTATAACAATGTAATTATTTATAACCATAACAAATAAGGAATAAGAAAATATTCTTTTTATTTTCTTCAATGAAAATTTCATTATATGAGATTTTATTAACAAATTCGTATCTGTTATGGTACCGTAATAAAATTAAACAAACCAAGTACCGCAAGCTCTACTTGCCAGAAGATGAAGGAGATTCCGAAAGCCCCTTCCTCCGTTGGAAGTTTCTGCCTGCGAAACATTAACTAAAAAAATAATTATATGTATAATGATCCATATAAAATGCAGGCGTTAGCGTCTGTAGCGATGATTTATTATCCGGAAGAGACAAAAATAAACGCTACCCGGAAGTTGAAAAACTATATCAAAAGAAATAAATCCCTATACAGGGAATTGCTTTTGTTAGGTTATGACGAAAACACGACAGAAGTGTCGCCACGACAACAACAAGTGATAGCGTGGTATATCGCCAGAGTGGACGAAACAGTATTAAACAACGAGCTGAGAAATATGAAGCTGCCCGAAAGCCTACTTATTTCCGGCAAAATAAATCATACGGATGAAAGTGAATAGTACGAATGGAAAAATATCTCCCATAAGCGGAGATGAGGAAGTTTTTCAAGCTAACAAAAATTACAAAGTAAATAATCATGGAACGAAACGGAAAATTAGGAACCCAAACAGGTAATTATGGGCAAAACCAAGCAATTTGCGACGAAAACAGTCATTTATATATAAAAACAACTAATTATGAGGAAAAAGGAGGAAAAACAATAAAAACAGCAAAAATAGCGTGATTGAACAAAAATAAGCAATTTTACGACTAAATGTATCGCCTTTGCCCGGAATCAACAGTTTTTGACCGTTTCGCGACAAAGGCGATTTTTCTTTTCCAATATTTTACTTTTCCTTTGTCTCGTCAAACAAAAAAAGCGCTCTTCCATATTCCTTTCTGTTAAGAAAGAATATGCTTTAGTTCTTATTCTTTGTTTCTATAATAAGGTAGAACGTGTTAAACATCGTGCAGAAAAGCTGTTCAACAAACAATCTATCCATTTGATAAACAGATTATTAATCGTGCAAAAAAGCTGTCACTTTACGTGCGGCCATAAAAAAGGAATTATCAAACATTAAAAAGCATATATGAAAAAGACACATTTTACCGCCAGCCCCAATGAAGGGTTCTTACTGATTCCACGGAACCTGATCAAGAAACTCGTCCTGCAGCTAAACAGCTCCATAAGCGAGGACATGGCCATGCTCATCATTCTCTATCACTGCAACTACTCCGACAAAAAAGAAATCAAACGGAGCGAAGCTCTCTTAACCCTGTCTGAATGGAGCCGGTTGTTTCATTGGAGCATGTCGCAAACACGCAGGTACATCAACAGGTTGATACGGGAAGGCGAGTTATCCCAACGCTACGAAGGAAGAAAACGCATCCTGTGTGTAACACATTATGAAGAACTTTGTGGCAAATATGCGGGTCACACCTCGGCCAGAAAAAGTGAAAAGAGAAAAACGGAACCTTCGAAAACGGAAAGGGAGTTTGAACGCTTCTGGACACATTACCACGAAGTGAACCGTAACATCGAACCGTCGGACAAAGAACTGGCCCGGAAAGAATGGGGAAAGTTAAGCGTGCAGGAACGCATCATGGCATACGAAAACGCATACGACTTTTATATTTCCATGTCGGATCTGAGCCACGCCAAAAAAGCCTATAATTACTTGCGGCATAAAAGTTTTATGATTGATTGAGCAGGTAAAAAAATAATCCCGCGTTAGAAATAACGCATTAAAATAATTAATAATGAAAGATTTAGAGATTCAAATGCCCAGCGTAAAAGAGCTGGAAGAGGTAGTACTGGGCGCATGCCTCATCGAACGGGAAGCTATTAGCCAGGTAGCACCCTTGTTGACACCGGAAATGTTTTATCAGGAGGTGAACCGCACCCTTTACACCGCAATTCTGGAACTGTACAAAAACGATGGGATGATTGACATCCTTACCGTCACAGAGGCCCTGAAACGGATGGGTAAACTGGAGGAAATCGGCGGACCGTATACAGTTACGAGCTTGTCGGGAAAAGTGGCAAGCACCGCCCACTTGTCTACACACATAGCTCTCGTGCGGGAATATTATCTGCGCCGCACGCTTATCGAGGGATTGAGGCAGCAACTTACCAACGCCATCGACTTACAGGTGGACTTCATGGACACGATTGTGGAAACACAAGCCTTGATAGACCGTCTGTTGAATGACAATCCGGCACAGGACGGACTGAAAGACATGGAGCAAGTGATGAACCTGACGATGAGCGATATGGAACGCCGTATCCGGCTCAACCAACAAGGTATCACCGGCATTTCCACAGGACTGAAAGAGCTGGACGAAATGAATGGCGGCTGGCAAGGCGGGGAGAGCACGGTATTGGCGGCACGCACAGGTGTGGGAAAAACAGCGTTGGCACTTCACTTTGCCCTGACGGCGGCTCAAAACGGACACAAAGCCGTTATCTTCAGTCTGGAAATGCAAGCCAACCGGTTAGGAGACCGTATGCTACTGTCGCGCAGTGATTTGCCAGCGTGGAACTTCAAGAAAGGGCTTCTCGACAACTCTCAGGTGACTGCGGCGCAACATACCGCCGGAGAACTAACGCAGTATCCTATCACGGTACAGGATGACGGTAATCTGACTATGGACAATATCTGCATGACGGCCAAATACTTGTACAGCAAGCAACAGTGCGATATTGTGTTCATCGATTATCTCCAGTTCTGCCGTCCCGAACATGCAGGGCGTACTCGCGAACAGGAAGTAGCCGAAGCAAGTCGCAAGGCCAAAGCATTAGCCAAGCAGTTGAACATCCCCGTAGTATTGCTCAGCCAGTTGAACCGCGATGCGGACAGCCGTCCATCGCAAGTACCCCGTCTGAGCGATTTACGTGAAAGCGGTTCCATAGAACAGGATGCCGACCTGGTGATTCTGCTCTACCGTCCTTCTACACTGAGCATTCCCACAGACAAAGAAACAGGCTTCCCCACCGAAGGCCTCGGTGTAGGCATTGTAGCCAAAAACCGTAACGGTCAGACCGGCAAGTTTTATTTCGGGCACAATCCGGAAATGACGAAAATCGGCGATTACATGCCACCCGCAGGCTGGATCAGAAAGAATGTGAGATAAACAATTGCAGGGCGTATAGAATCGTATGGCACTTCTTACGCCCTGTTATAAAAAAACGAAGACACTATATTATATGTTAAAATGTAAATGATACTATGTGGCAAATTACAGCATTATCAAATATATTTCATATCTTTGCCACAACAATTAACCCCTTTAACAATTACCTTTATGAATAAGATTATTGGGAGCAATCTTAAAAAATTAAGAAGCGTTTCTGATTATACGCAAGAAGAAATGGCTTCTGTTTTGGGCATTACTCGTTCGGCATACAGCAATTACGAAAGCGGAGAAAGGGAAATACCTTTGGATTTATTGGAAAAAGCCTCCAACTTGTTCGGCTGCGAACTTTATGTATTCTTTGAAGAAGAAGTTTCGGCAGACGATATGATTCTTGCATCGGCCTTTCGCTTGGATGGCTTAGACGATAATGACCTTCGGGAAATCATCAAATTCAAGGATATCGTCAAATCCTATTTAAAAATGGAACAATTAGCCGCTACAAAATGAAAAACAATCAAATAAAGTTAATAGAACAACAGGTTGTAAAGTTTCGACAAAAAGTAGGACTTAGCAACACAGAAGCGATAAATTTGAAAAGTTTGTTACTGAAACTTGGTGTCATTACCGTATTCCGACCACTGTCCGATAATTTTTCAGGTATGAGTCTAAAAGACACTTCCAATCATCGCTTTATGCTTATTAATTGCAATCAGCCAAAAGGAAGGCAACATTTTACCATTGCCCACGAATTATACCATCTGTTTATTGAAGATAATCCAAAACCTCACAAATGCCTAACAGATAATGGGACAAAAAATTTCATCGAACAGCAAGCCGACATGTTCGCCTCCATTCTGCTCATGCCCGAAGATGGGATTATACAACTGTTGCCCCAACACGAACTGACAGGTGGTGAGGTATCCTTAGCCACTATCCTCAAATTGGAACATTACTTTTCGGTGTCGAGAAGAGCCTTACTAAATCGGCTGAATAATTTGTCACTGATTACAAAATCAGAAAAAGAATCATACTTTCAACGCCCAGTACAACAGACAGCTCGTGAATATGGTTATGATACAGCATTGTATAATCCAGGTAATAAAAATTTAATTATCGGGGACTTTGGAGAAAAAGCGAGAAATCTTTTTGATAACGGAAACATATCAGAAGGCCATTATCTTGAATTCCTAAACAAATTGGATTATGGCACAGACAAAGACTAAAATCGTATTGGATGCCGACATAGTGATTCATTTCATGAAAGGAGACTGTTTCACTTTATTGCTTGAACTGTTTCCGAAATATCAATACCTTATTCTTGATATTGTATACGATGAATTAGCTAAGAACCCCCAAACAAAAGCATTCATTGACAATATTACAACATTCATGCCACAGAAGCTTTTGAAGATTCCATTCAAACCATCTGGCACCACAATGCTTGAGTACGCACAACTAATTCGTAAACTGGGTAAAGGAGAAAGCGCCTGTATGGTTTACTGTTATGAGAATAAAGATGTTTTGGGAAGCAGCAATTTACGGGACATCAAAGATTATTGCTCCTCGCACGGCATTACTTACCTTACCACTCTTGATTTCCTATATTATGCTTATATACGTAAAAAGCTGACAAAGGAAGAGTGTGATGAGTTTATTCAAAAAGTCGTTTCAAAAGGAAGCAAATTACCGATAACGGACATCTCGAAATATGTCTGTTCTGTTGTTATATAAATGAAATAATTCTCTATCATTCAATACACAACAGACAGCAATAATTGCAATAAAAACAAACACATTCAATGATATATCCATGATTACTTTTAAAGAGGCAAAACAAATATCATCCAGATTCTTCAACGAAGCATGTGAACATTTAAACTTTAATCCAAAAGATGTGCTCATAATATATGAAACATTTCCCTTTAACAACTCTGTCCCCTGCAGAATGCTAAACAACCACACGCTCCTTATTAATAAAGACTGGTTTAATAAGCAAATCAATCTCAAATCATTAACACCTATAAGAATGCTAATGTATTTTCACGCCCGCATAATGTATAAAAGAAGTATTGGGAGTTCGAACCTTCCTGATTCTTTTTATGACGCCATGGCGTTTTCTTATGCTTTTATGATGATAAAAGGCTTGCATTTAAAGTTTCCCCCGATAAAAGCATTTGAAATTATAAAAAAACTAATTATAAATATATTACATAATGAATTCAATATAGATTGCCAATTAGACAATAGTCCGCAACACCCAAGCTGCAAGAAGTTAAGTTTAACATTTGAGGCTGAACAGAAATACATTTATAAAAGTTGTTCAGAAAGGGAAAATCCAAAAATCAAAATTATAGATCCAATAGAAAAAGGAACAAAAGACAAGCCATTTGACAATATATATGAAGCATGTGATTTTGTCTGCCAAGAGGAAAAGAAATATTACCAAAAAGACACCTATTTAAATACCACCATAGCTAAGACTGAATATTTTTATGATCCTAATTTCAGAATATTCCGCATACCATGGGCAATGCCTCACGTCACATTATACAAGAACGAACTTCATAATAATGGATTTTTTGTTAATCATTTACTTTCCGGAAGATTTTCAATAAAACCCAACTTATATGGCCGAAAATTCCTATATCGAGGACAAAGCCAATATTTCGACCCATGCGTGCCCTCTTTATTCAGAAATGAAAATTGTACATATTTTCTAAAAGATTTAATTTGGGGACAAGAAATGTATCTTCTAATAAAAAGTCATCCATTAGTAAAACTATTAGAATCAGGAATAGATATATTGCATGATAAATTCATTTTTGAAATGAATTATGGAGGATTAACTCAACATTATTACAATAAAAGTCCCTTCCTTGATTTAACTTCTGATATCGAAGCTGCAAAATTCTTTGCTGTCACCAATTATTTTTCAGAAAAAGATGAATATAAACCGGTACTCGACACAAACAAACTAGGAGTTCTATATTATTATAGTATAAAAATGCCTACCGCCTTTTCAGAACACTCAAACTACCACCTTTCCACAATCGGAAAACAAGTATTTATGAGAAGTGGCGCTCAACATGGTTTTTTACTTAGAATGGATAAAGGGTTGAATTTTAATTCATTAAAAGAGGTCCATAAAGTATTTTTCAAACATCAGCCTTCAATTTCCGAGGAAATATTTGAAAAAAGCAAAAAAGGACATATCTTTTTTCCCGAAGACATTCTTGAAAAAGCATGGAAAATGAAAATGAATGAAAATAGAAAATACCCAAAAGTGTCTATAGAAACAGTTAAATATAATCATTCTTTAAATAAAAATGAAACAATCAACAGTTTAATAAACAAATTAGAAAAAGAAGGAATAACCGTTGATAAATTTTATACTCCATGCTTTACACCTCAACTTTTAGAAGAATATTACGCCGACATTAAAAATGGATGGTGGGATAATTTTTGTGAGGATATATATTTTTATGGAAGTGATGGCGATTTATACAAAGATGAATTACGAGATATACAACATAGGAATGAATATAAATGGGCTTTTCATAAATGGCGTCCTTTTCATTAAATAATATAAAACAAACTTCCGGAAACAAGATCTCAGTTTCCGGAAGTTCGAATAAACAAAAAAATATGAAATAAAAGCAAAAGAGAATATTAACGTACTTTACGTTCACAATATCGCTTACATTGCGCACAAATATCATAACCTAGAATAGCCCCCAAAATAAAATCCTCTTCCGGAGAAAGCTGGTTTAAGGGGCGATTTACCAAATAACGAATCGCATTAATACACTCCTTCCGACCGAAAAATAAATTGATTTTATCCGTTCCAACAGGTTGAATAAGGTAATTGATCTTCTGGTTATCCAAACGCCTGACAGCAAAATCCTCATACTTCCTATTGGTAGTATAAAGTATCATCTGGCGCACCCCTTTCTTAAACTCATGAATATGGTTCAGGAAAACTTTCAATTCGACAGGATTAATATCCGGAGCAATCATAGGCAATAAGTTTTTCAAGATTTACAAATAAGCTTTTATTTCCTCTAACCAAGCATCGATACGCCCCTCAGTCTTATCGTCCTCATTAACGTCATCCAACGCCAATCCTACAAACATCCCGTCCACTACCGCAATAGAAGAAGAGAAATGATAGCCTGCCGGAGAGACTTTTCCCACAATCGAACATCCTGAATCTTTCAAATCCTGGTATAGCAATCCGATAGCATCACAAAACGTATCGGAATACGATTCCGAATCACCGCATCCGAATAGAGCAATTGTCTTTCCTTTCAAATCGGCCGATTTCAATACGTTGATACCATTACACCAATCATCCTGCAACTCACCATAACCCCAAGTAGAAGTGCCTAACAACAATACCTCATATTCGTTCACCTTATCCACAGTGATTTCTCCGGCATTCATAATATCCTCCGCACTCATGCCCAATTTCCGGGCAATCGTATTTGCGATATTCTCACATGTTCCGGTAGAAGAACCAAAAATTATTCCAACTTTTTTCATCCTATGACTATTTATAATTCAATATGACAAAGTAAGTGTTCTGCTACCGAATGTGAAATACCTACAAATAAGGAATTTGCAAAGCAGAAATACACTCCAGTAGGTATAACACAATATAATTCTGAAGGTTCTTTTTCATAAAATATAAAATATCCAAATACTTTTCGTATATTTGTCAAATAAAAAAGAACTGAAGTGTATGCAACATTTTTTCAACAGAACGTCACAGGAATCAAAAATATTTTTATTTTCATTACAGTAAAATCTCATCTTAAAAGTGACGGAAGAATAGAAGGGATATGCGAATAATGGCAGATAGAATGATTGAAAGAGTAAAAGAAAATAAATAAGAGTATTAGAGAATTTACCATATAAGAAAAAAATGAATATTGTCTATATATACAAATCTTTGGCTCAAAAAGCCGGAACAGAAAGAATCCTCATAGATAAAATGAATTATCTATGTAAAGACCATCAAATTTATATTATTACTTATGAGCAAGGAGAACACCCTATTTCTTTCCCTATGGAGGGTCGTATAACACATATTGATGTGAATGTAAGATTCTTTACCCGATATAAATATAACAAATTAAAAAGATTCTATACCTATCTTTTAATGAAACGTACGTTCAAGAAAAAACTTTTTGAAGTATGTAAAAATATAAATCCGGACATTATTATCTGCACTACTTATGCTGCTCCTTTAATCAACATATTGCATAACGTAGCTGTCCGTTTTCAGGCAAAATTAGTAATAGAGGCTCATACCATAACTGATGAGATAAAAAAGATTAATGACGTTTCCAATCCTGTTCTCCGATTATATGCAAGAATATGGGATAGGAATATACAAAAAGCAATTAGCAAATGTGATGCATTGGTTACACTAACCCCCAATGATGCACAATCATGGAAAAAAATAAAAGTTCCATATATCATTCCTAATTCCGTCACATATCCACATCAAACTATTTATCATAGAGAGAGCAGAACTGTTATAACTGCCGGAAGACTGGAATACCAAAAAGGATATGATTTACTCATTGATACATGGAATATAGTAAGCCAGAAATATCCCGAATGGAAACTAAAAATATTCGGAAACGGAAGCATGAAAGAACTTCTTATAAAGAAAATTAATACATACCAACTTCAAAATTCCATATCCATTATATCTCCGATTGATAACATATATGACGAATATCAGAAGAGTGCCATATATGTTTGTAGTTCCAGATTTGAAGGCTTTGGCCTTTCAATAGCAGAAGCTATGGCATGTGGTATTCCATGTGTTGCCTTTGATTGCCCTTATGGTCCCCGAAATATCATAAAACAAAATGAAGACGGGATCCTTGTGAAAAATATGGACGTCATAGCTTTAGCTGATAAATTGAATTATCTTATCGAACACAATGACGTCCGAATTAAAATGGGACAAAATGCAAGAATAAATATAAAACGGTATGCTCCTGAAAATATAATGAAGCTATGGATTAATCTTTTCAATAAAATAAACAATATATAGAAAAGAAAGGCATTGTCCACAATTTTGTGTAAACGATAATTCGGGTCGAGATTTAGTCGAGCGCTAAATCTCGATTCTGTTTTCAAATATAGCAATAAATTGATTCATAACCAACCCCCAGTTTTTTATCGGCATTGTCCACTTCTTTTCTATTTCTTGCAGTGCTAACCAAACAGACTTGCGAAGAGCATCATCTGTAGGGAATGACATCTTGGTTTTCGTGTATTTACGGATTTTCCCATTGAGATTTTCGATCAAATTGGTCGTATAAATAATCGTTCTTATCTCTACAGGAAAATCAAAGAAAGCCGTTAAATCGTCCCAATTACGATGCCAACTCTGCACGGCATGTCGATACTTTGAGCCCCACTTTTGCTCGAAGTGGGATAATGCCGATGCTGCCTGTTCTCGATTTACGGAAGTATATATTTCCCTCATGTCAGCCGTAAATTCCTTCATATCCTTCCAAACCACATACTTGCAGGAGTTGCGTATCTGATGCACAACACATATCTGGGTAACGGAATGGGGAAAAACCGTTTTAATGGTGTCGGTGAAGCCATTGAGATTATCCGTTACAGTAATGAGTATATCCTCAACACCACGAGCCTTTAAATCAGTCAATACGCCCATCCAAAACGAAGAACTCTCACCTTTGCCTATCCACATCCCAAGAACTTCCTTATAGCCCCTGTCGTTAAGTCCTACGCATAGATAAACCGTTTTGTTGATTATCTTGCCTGATTCTCTTACCTTGAAGACAATACCATCCATCCAGACAACCATATAAAGCTTGTCAAGAGGGCGATTTTGCCATTCAAGGGCAGCTTGGGTTACTTTATTAGTGATAATGGATATGGCACTCGTAGAAAGATTTATTTCGTATATATCACGTAACTCATCTTCTATATCTGAAACGCTCATTCCTTTGGCATAGAGTGAGATTACAAGCTTTTCAATAGAAAGACCTCGACTCTCGTGCTTGGGTACTACAATGGGGGCAAAATCGCCATTACGGTCACGAGGAACGCGAATGATACTCTCACCATGTTCGGTTTGTATCTTCTTGGGAAAACTGCCATTACGAGAATTACCACTGTTATTACCCGAAGAAGAGTGCTTTTCATAACCCAGATGAGCATCAAGCTCACCCTCAAGCATCTTCTCTAATACTTGACTGTGTAGGTCTTTGAGGAAACGACTGACATCATGCTCCGACTTAAACTGGCTTAAAAACTCTTTGCTTAACAGTTCATCTGGAACTGCTTCGTGATTTTTTGACATAACATCCATATTCTTTTTCAATTGTAAAAGTAAAATAATAACTCGAATATTTTATACCCGAGTTATCATTTACACAATTTTATGGATGGTGTCAATAAATACTTCCCACCATTCTTTCTGTATGGCGCCATCAAGTTTTTGGGTTACCAGAAAAGCGCTAAAACATCCTGCACTGGCTACAATGAATTTATAAAATCTTTTCATACTTCATTCTTATTGTATATCATATTTATATTACATTGAATGCCTTCTACAATGCTTTCTATCGTTTCTTTCATCCTACTTAAATGTCGTTGGCTGTCTCCATCATTTAGATTTCGGAAATTGATAGTCGGATGGGTATATTCCCATAACAGCCAATAATCACTCGAATGATATCTGTTGGAATCGTCATCAATCATCTTGTCTATTTGGGTGGTGACTTCTTGTAATCCTTTAATCCTTTTGGCTACGTCGGGGCTCAGAATCTGTCTGTCCTTATCTCTCAGTAAAACACCGCTATATGTACGCCAGTCAACTTGAACGGCATACATCAATTGGTAATCACCGATTGTCTTCAGTTCAAATTCAAGGGACTGATATTTGCTGTTGTTGCTTTCATAATACCTGCGTATGTAGTCTTTGTGATTGTCGAGCGCATACTTGTAGTCGCTGGAAGACTTTTTAATTACTTTGTATGTATCACCTTTCTCAATGTTCTCGATGCTCTCGATGGCAGTTTCCAGTTGACTCCAAAAATCGGTTTGCAGACTAATTTCTACTTCCCGTATGGCATCCTTATATTTCGGTATGCAGTTGATGTACTTCGGGTTACTCTTAATCAGTGCGATTAAGTCATTCTTTTCTTTGTCCATTTGATGTGTCAATATTTTGATTAAGTTCAGATAGTGCGTTATTCCTTCCCGTATCAGAGGTCTGTCTATTGCCTTGTGGCGACAATCAGTCAGCCAGTTCAATATAAAATCAGCATAGGAGATGGTAAAGAAGGTAAATTCTTCGCCACCTGTGGTTCTATCCATATCGTGTACTTCACCATCTAAAGACAAGTACAGTAACAGTGGCTTATTCTTTGGACCCTGTTGGAACTGTTTCAGAAAATTGTGATACCGCAGGAGTTGATTCTCCTGGTCGGTCGCATAAATTTTGTTTTCAATGACAATATGGTTTGTTCCGTCGGTGAGGTAAATGTCGAGTCTTCCTCCAGATGTTTCCGTTTTAGGACCGATATATTTTTCACATTCCACTTTGGCCTTATCGCAGGTGAAAGAAATATTATAGTCTGATAGTTCATTCAAACGGTTAACGAATGATTGGAGAAATACATCTCCCATTTGGTGCTGTCCATCCGGATTCAGCAAATCCGCTATCATGGCCGAATGTACCCTTGTTTCGTCACTGGTCATATTGATTACTTTGAAAAGATTATAATTGTCTCCTTTTTCTTTCTGTATATATTCATGTTTATCAATGAGCATATGCATTTCATTGAACAGTTGTATCAATTCATTCATTTTCTCCTGCTATTTTTATACTTATAAAATTTAAATGTTTGTCATTTGTGTATTCCTATTATCTGATATATAAGAGGATAACTTATTCTTATTTCTCTGAAAAATCAGCAAATGCAATGACATCTCCCTCTGCGTCTATAATTGATTGTGTATAATCTTCACATAAGCAATAAGAGTCTGTTTTCAACATCATGCAGATGTCTTTCATGATAGAAGTAACTTCTGAGAGTTTTCTATTCTTGAAAGTTATATATATTCCATGAAACCATTTTCTGTCTGTAAGTGTGGTGTAAAATTTCCATTCAGCCTTTTGAGAGAAAAGATAATCCAGTAATTTATCAAGTTCCTTTTTGTCTGAAGGCATTTCTACACAATATCCATTGCCAAAATGCAAAAAGAAATCGTTAATAGTAAGCAGTTCAAAAATCATATTATGACTCATAGTTTTTAATGAATATGTGGTTGATAAATGTTTAGTTTACCTCCTCAATTCATTTCAGGAGTTTATCTGAATGGAATTATACCCAGTTAAAATGTTTATGTCCGTTTTGTTTTTATATTTTAACGTAATTAACATTGAAAAACATATGAGAATGTCCAATAAAAGATTAGAAATTTACTTTTAATATAAATTTCTTGATTTCTTCTTCGCTTGGCAGTTCAATCATATACTTCTGAACAAAGATATTCGGGTCTAATCCGGCTGTGGCATATTTAACTAATGTATCTCCCTTTTCCGTACAAAGCAAAATGCCGATAGGTGGATTATCATCCGGCTGCATCACTTCCGCTTTGAAATAGTTCAGATACATATTTAGTTGCGAAGCATACTCATGGC
>ENA-OPCT01000284-OPCT01000284.1-human-gut-metagenome-genome-assembly--contig:-NODE-284-length-29348-cov-2.918445_pt1 | contig 29348 bp, 16 predicted proteins | sample MGYA00241572_ERZ501495 | MGnify/ENA primary metagenome ERZ501495 (study PRJEB25962, sample SAMEA2042580) | human gut metagenome | biome: human gut; feature: human-associated habitat; material: faeces... | reverse complement strand
CGCTTTGGTGTCTTTCAGCTCCTGAAGCAGCTGCTGTGTGTGGCGGCGCTCCACTTCAATCTGTGCAATGAGCGAATCGTTCGTGATGCTTTTCTGCAGTTCCTGATACTGCAGGTTGAACTCGGTATACTGGTTCTCAAGCTCTTTTTTGTCGAGTTCTGCAAGTTCGATGTATTCCTCGTTTTTCTGTTTCTGGTGTATCAGAAGATAGGCCATGATTCCGATTCCCACAGTCAGCACTGAAATGATGATGGCTGTTATTAGTGTCTTTTTCTGCATTGCTGTATGATTGTTTGTATGGTTTCCAGAGCTTTTTCTGCCGTTTGAAGCGGCAGTGTTGCCTTTCGGCCTCGACGGCCACGGCATACAACTGCAAACTTACGCAAAATCATTGAATATTTAGCCTCTGAGCTTGAAATATTGTTAACTTTGCGCTTTCAAAATTGTTTATTGACCATATACGAACAGATAATATGTTGAGACAGGTTATTTCGGCCGAAGAGGCTTCAAAGATAAGTAAAATATTTGATGAGTGCAGAAATGTCGTCATTTGTGCCCACATGAGTCCCGACGGCGATGCCATAGGCTCATCTTTGGGTTTGGCTACTTTTCTCAAACGTAAGGGCAAGAATGTAAATGTCGTTATGCCGGGAATTTTCCCAGACTTTCTGAAATGGATGGATGGTGCCGACCGCATTTTCCTTTATGACCGCCAGCGCAGTATCTCAAATATGCTTATTGCAAATGCCGATCTGATATGCTGTCTTGACTTCAATGCTCTGAGCCGTCTTGACGATTTGGGAATTGCTGTCGGACGTTCTTCGGCTAAGAAAATAATGATAGACCATCATCTCGATCCCGAAGATTTCTGTGACGTCTGCATTTCACGTCCTACGGCAAGTTCCACATGCGAGCTTGTATTCCGTGTGATACACGCCATAGGAGGCATGCGCTTCATGACGCTCCACTGCGCCGAGGACCTTTATGCAGGAATGTGTACCGATACCGGCGGTTTCACATACAATTCAAACGATCCCGATATATATGTCATCATAAGCGAGCTTATGCGTTTGGGCATAGATAAGGATTTGATTTACCGTAAGCTCTACAATAATTACACAGAACTTCGCTACAGACTTATGGGTCATATACTACTCAACAAGCTTCAGGTTTTCCCCGACACCCATGCGTCTGTATTCGACATTTCCAGAGAAGAACTCAAGCGTTTCAAGTATCTGAAAGGCGATGCCGAAGGTATTGTCAATATGCCTCTGTGCATACGCGGACAGAAACTTTCCATTTCTCTGCGTGAAGACACCGAACGCGACATCATCTGGGTATCTCTCCGTTCTGTAGATGATTTCCCGTGCAACCGTGTGGCAGAAGACTTTTTCAACGGTGGTGGACACAAAAATGCCGCCGGCGGTCGATTGACATGTCCGCTTTCTGAAGCTGTTGAAATTGCAAAGAAAGCCATTGAGGCATACCGCGATTTGCTCGTGTGAAATGTCGCTATATGTGCAATAGGCTGTGTTTTTGATATTGGATTGTTTTGCCTATTGAAAAATATTGTCGATTTTTATAGAAAACAAACCGTAATTTTTGATCTGCCCAATATGCTTGCATTTTGAGCAGATCTTATATTTTGTAAGCTTATGATTAAGATTAAAGCATTTCTTTCTGTCATTTGTTTGTTGCTCCCGGCATGTCTATATGGTCAGGTATTTGTTGTTGACAGTGACAGCCATCAGCCTGTGCCTTATGCACAGATAGTAAACGGTCGTGGGGTGACAATTGGAGTTACAGATGCCAATGGAAAATTTCCTTCAGATTTGGATTCTGGAAAAGTGACAGTTATGCATGTCGCTTATTATCCGAAAGAAGTCGTCAGCCGATCTCTTGGTGATGGTTCAAAGATTTCGCTCGAACCGAGATGCTATTCTCTGAACGAGATTGAAGTTTCCGTGAAGCAGAATGATTATGTACATCTGAAAACTTATTTCCGCAGTTATCAGCAAAACGATTCTTGTCTGAAATATTATAAAGACGGATTTGCAGACTTTTTTGTCCGATTGAAGAATAAAAAGATAAAGAGATATGTATCGCATCTGCGTGTACTTGAAAATCGCAGTTTAACAGAAAAAGATAGAAAACGTGGTGCAGCCATGGTTGACAAATATATTGCAACTCCTTATCTTGAAAAGCAGACTTTAGCTGAACGTTTGGAGCAAGGTGGTTGGAACTTCTGCAAGGATTCCTTGTTCTGCACATTGTCTCATGACGGCAAACAGTACGGGGCTGTAAGACTCGACACCACAGGGCATACGTGTGTATGTACCTATGATGTTCTTGCTGGAGAAGGCGAACGAAACGGCTCTCTTTTTGGATTTACAAGCCGATTGACTGATTTTCTGCAAACGGAGACTTATAGTCTTCGAGATGGCATCCCTTCTTATATGGATTTGGTCAATATGCGTAATTACAGAAAAATTTTCTACAAATACAAGAAGGATCTGCGTGAGCAGATGGTTGAAGTTGTCGATGAACTATATGTTCTTGATCGCGAATACCTTTCGTCTGAAGAAATGGAGGAAATGATTGATGAAATCGAAAAGTCTGAAGGTTGCACCTATCCTGATGAAACAGTTGTTGCACCACTGAATGGATACCTTGATGAAGTATTGAAGAATGGTATGACCATTGTAGAACGTTAGGATTATTTGCCCGTGCGATATTGTGCAGAGCCTCATAAGCTTTGTCGCGAGGGCTCGCAAAGATTTTTTCGAGCGCCCGGAACAATCATCGTGGGCGCTCGGAATGTTTGACGCAGGCGCTTGCGATTTTTTTGCTTCAGCACTTGCAGCTTCAGTTCTTTTTGCATTTCCAGAACCATCCGCTATAAAAAAGGCCTCAAAGATGCTCTTCGTGAACATCGTTGAGGCCTTTATGTTTTCTGTAAAGAAGGTCTTGCAGGATTATCGTCCTATTGAATAGTATTTGAATCCGGCTTCCTCCATTTCTGTTATGTCGTAGATGTTTCTTCCGTCGATTACGAGCGGTTCTTTCATTTCTCTCTTTATCACGCCCCATGAAGGCATGCGGAAACATTTCCATTCGGTGAGCAGCAGCAGTGCGTCGGCATCAAGCACTGCATCGTACATGTCGCGTGCATATTCAACCTTATCGCCGAGTCGGCGCTTGCATTCGTTCATGGCAACAGGATCGTATACACGTACTCGACATCCGGCTTCGAGAAGCATGTTTATGGTTACCAGCGAGGTCGCCTCTCTCATATCGTCAGTTTCAGCCTTGAATGCAAGTCCCCAAAGGGCAACAGTCTTGCCTTTAAGGTCGCCATTGTAGTATCGGCTGAGTTTTCTGAAAAGTATGCTCTTCTGGTTTTCATTGACATCCTCTACAGCTTTCAGCACCTTCATTTCATATCCGTTCTGCTCGGCAGTCTTTATGAGGGCCTTTACATCTTTAGGGAAACAAGAACCGCCGTAGCCGCATCCTGGATAAAGGAATTTGCTTCCTATACGGCTGTCGCTTCCGATGCCTTTTCTGACCATATTTACGTCTGCACCCACAAGTTCGCAGAGATTGGCAATGTCGTTCATGAACGAGATGCGTGTTGCCAGCATGGAGTTTGCTGCATATTTTATCATTTCTGCACTTGGAATGTCTGTGAATATCACTCTGAAGTTGTTGAGCAGGAATGGACGGTAAAGTTTGGCCATGAGTTTCTTTGCACGTTCGCTCTCAACGCCTACTACCACGCGGTCAGGGCTCATGAAGTCCTTGATGGCTGCTCCCTCCTTGAGAAACTCAGGATTGCTGGCAACGTCGAATTCAATGTCGAGTCCGCGCTTGTCCAGCTCTTCCTGTATTGTCTCTTTCACCTTCTTGGCCGTTCCTACAGGCACGGTAGATTTTGTTACCAGAACTATGTACTTGTTCATGTTCTGTCCCACTGTCCTTGCAACCTGCAGTACGTAGCTCAGGTCTGCACTTCCGTCTTCGTCTGGAGGTGTGCCGACGGCGCTGAATACAATATCGACATCGTCAAGGATTGACGCAAGATCAGTAGTGAAGTTGAGGCGACCCTCTCTATGGTTTCTGAGTACCATTTCGTCGAGCTCTGGCTCGTAGATCGGTATCTGCCCGTTGAGCAGTGAGTCTATCTTGTTTTTGTCCACATCGACGCATGTGACGTGGACTCCCATTTCTGCAAAGCATGTACCGCTTACGAGACCAACGTAACCGGTTCCGACAATAGCTATATTCACGATTCTATGCTTTAAATGTTGTTTTATTGTTTTTCCTTTATGCAAATATAATGATAAAACTTTGAGATTGACAGAAACGCATTTGATAATAGCCGTATGTCAGTCTTGTTTTTTGCATAATTTTATGCTTGCATCTTTCTAAACGTTTGATATTCTCTCTGTTTTTCCCATTTATTTTTATTTACTTATGGTTTTTGTTGTCAAAGAGACTAACTTTGTCAGCGGTCTGCCGATGTTTGCATGGGTGATTTTGGGGCAGGCCTGTTTTGTAAAGAAGTTAATATTATGGATTTAAAACTTTATCCTTTGAAATTCCTCCCCAACATGTATGAATATGTGTGGGGCGGTAATCGCTTGAATTCTTACAAGGGACTTCCTGCCGATGACAGAAAACTCGGCGAGAGTTGGGAGGTTAGTGCTGTCCCTGGCAAGGAGTCTGTTGTTGCAGAAGGATGTCTGGCCGGTAAAACATTGCAGGAACTCGTTGCCGATTATGGAGAAAGGCTTCTCGGACCGGTTGTTGCAGAACAATTCGGAGGCAAGTTTCCTATTCTTGTGAAATTTATAGATGCCGCCAAGGATCTTTCGGTGCAGGTTCATCCCGACGATTCTCTGGCTATGGCGCGCCACGGCAGTTTCGGCAAAGAGGAAATGTGGTATGTTATTGACGCCGAACCTGGTGCTTCTCTGTTGTCGGGATTCTGTAAGAAAATATCTCCCGATGAATATGAGAAAGGAGTGGTGGACGGATCTATATGTGATGTAATCAGCAAGCATGAGGTGCATGAGGGAGATGTCTTTTTTATTCCTGCAGGACGTGTGCATGCTATAGGTGCCGGAATTTTTCTTGTGGAGATACAGCAGAGCAGTGATATAACCTATCGTATCTATGACTATAATCGTCTTGGACTTGACGGTAAGCCTAGACAACTTCATACGGAGCTTGCAAAGGATGCCATAGATTACGAGGTGCATGATGATTATAAGACTGAATATACTGTAAAGCACAATGAAGCTTCTGGCATTGTTTCGTGCAGGAATTTTACAGTTGGAATATTGGATGCCGATAAGTCTGTAGTACGCGATATGCGTGCAAAGGGCTCGTTTGTAATATATATATGCATGAAAGGTTCATGCAGAGTTCATGTAGAAGGAAGCGGTGATTCCGGATATGCAGACCTTTGTCAGGGCGAAAGTTGTCTGGTACCTGCTGAATGTGCGGATGTCGAACTTGTGCCTGGTGAAGGCGGAATGAAGATTCTTGAGGTTTATTCAGGTGCATGTAGTCAAGGATGATCTTTCCGCCCTGTGATTTGCCGATGAACATTTGTCTTCATTGTTCCGGATATAGCGTCTGAAAGTAGCTGAACACTTCTTCGGCATCTTTCAGACGCGGATGGTGTGCATCTTTCTCGCTCAGAATGCGGTTTTCGAGCGGAACACGCCAATCGATGCCCAAATCCGGGTCGTCCCATGCTATTGCGCCTTCGCTCTGAGGTGCATAGTAGTTGTCGCATTTGTACTGGAAGACTGCTTCATCGCTGAGTACGGCGAAGCCGTGGGCAAATCCGCGAGGTACGAAAAATTGACGGTGATTGTCTTCTGTCAGTTCTACAGCCACGTGCTGGCCGTATGTAGGACTGCCCTTGCGTATGTCTACAGCAACATCAAGCACGGCACCTTTGACTACACGTACCAGTTTGCTTTGTGTGTACGGCGGTTTCTGAAAATGCAGCCCCCTGACGACTCCTGCGCAAGAACGGCTTTCATTGTCCTGGACGAAAGTTGTCTTGCAAACCTTTTCTTCAAATTCACGCTGTGAAAACGATTCGAAGAAGTAACCGCGTGCATCGTTGAATATGCGCGGTTCTATTATTACTACTCCTTCTATACCGGTATTGATTACATTCATAATGATATTTTTTATCTGAATGCAAAAATAGTCATTTATACCTTATGTGAGTCTCCGCATCGCGATGAATTAAGTTTATTGCATGTCGTGTTGCTGTCTTGGTCGTCAAAAAAAGCAGATGTTTTCCTGTAACATGATAAAATGCCTATATTTGCACGGCATTGCACGAGCAATGCCATTTTGAAAGACATAGTGAAATATAAGTTAGCATATGGAGAAACAGAATGTCATAATTTCAAGAAATCTGGAAGCGAATCTTGCGAATGCAATTGAAGAGTGCAAGCACGACAGGCTTTTCGTTCTTATGGATGAGGCAACATGCAAGTACTGTTGGAATGTGGTGGAGAATTTCGATTGCGTTAAGAATGCCGAACGAATAGTAATAGGCGAGACAGATGCGGCAAAGAATCTGGATACTCTTGCATACGTATGGAAGAGGCTTTCTGACGGACAATGTACAAGAGCTTCTCTCATGATAAATCTTGGTGGAGGTATGGTTACCGACCTTGGAGGTTTTGTCGCTTCCACATTCAAGAGAGGCATAAACTTTATAAACATACCGACAACCCTGCTTTCGATGGTCGATGCATCTGTGGGAGGCAAGACAGGCATCAATTTCAATGGTCTTAAAAATGAGGTTGGGACTTTTTGTTCTGCTTCCAGCGTTATACTCGATACTGAATTTCTTAAAACTCTTGACCATGAAAATATTTGTTCCGGCTATGCGGAAATGCTTAAGCACGGACTCATAAGCAACGTTGAGCATTGGACAGAATTGGTGAACTTCAATCTTGACAGCGTCGATTATGCGTTGCTGGGCGGCATGGTTGCCCGAAGCGTTGCTGTCAAAGAGAATGTTGTCATGCAGGATCCTTTTGAAAAAGGTTTGCGCAAGGCTCTTAATCTCGGACACACCGTGGGACATGGATTTGAAAGTCTTTCTATTGCGAAGGGCAATCCTGTGCTTCACGGCTATGCCGTGGCGTGGGGACTCATAGGAGAACTATATCTCTCATCTGCATTTGCCGGATTCCCGACTGAGCGTATGAGGCAGACTGTTAGATTTATCAGAGAAAACTACGGACGTTGTCCGTTCTCGTGCAAGGATTATGAAAAGATTTATGAATTGATGACGCACGACAAGAAAAATACTTCAGGAAAAATCAATTTTACGCTTCTTGCCGATATCGGTGATATACGTCTGGATCAGACTGCTTCGAAAGAAGACATCTTTGAGATGCTTGATTTCGTTTGTGAAGCGTGACGATATGAGTCTTGTATAAAAAACGGACATCCGCATGACTGTATGAAACTTCATGCGGATGTCCGTTTCTTATTTTATTTTGATTTCTCAGGCCTTTACAGAGATGCTGTCTGCACCTTCTGTTCTTCACCTATAAGGTCGTTTACAAAGAGCAGGAGTCTGTTTCTCATGTTGACTTCGCTTATGCCTCCGTCGAAATCGAGCGACAGCATCTGCATGTCCGGATAAAGTTCCTTGATTCTCTTTTCCATACCTTTAGATATGATCTGGTTGGCTATGCAACCGAATGGCTGGAGACTTATCACGTGGTTTATGTTCTGCTTAGCCATAGAAATAACCTCTGCAGGAAGCAACCATCCCTCGCCGAACTGTACGTTGAGCGAAATTACTTCGCTGGCGCATTTGGCCTTGTGCTGTATGCTTTCGATAGGAGTGAAGTATCGGAATGCCGATGCTGTTTTGTTGAACACCTTTATCTGCTTTTCTGCAATCTTGTTGAGCATGTCGGAGATGAACATTGGAACATTTGACTTCTCAAGTCTGTTCTTTTGTTTGGTCTTGCGGTTTACGAAATTCTGCATGAAGAAGTCCGTCAGCATAGGAGGAACGACCTCAAGGCCCTGTTCTGCCAGCCAGTCTGCAATTCTGTGGTGTGCAAACGGGTTGAACTTTAGATAGATTTCACCTACGATTCCTACTTTACCGCATATCTTGTCCTTGCAGATAGCGTTGAATTCCTCAGCCGCCTTTGCCAATAATTTAAGGAAACTTTTGCGGTTGTTTTTCTCAATCTCCGGTTTTATGATGTCAAGATACTTGTCGAGGAGCTGTTTGGCCGCACCTTGGGTCTTTTCGCGTACTACAGACGCATGGTAGAATGAAGCCAGGCAGTCGCTGTAGAGTATTGACGAGAAGGCAAGCGGAATAACTTTTAGCCAGTTCACCTTGAATCCCGGCTGTTCATTCTTAAGGCTTCCGCTCATTGTCAGGGATATGACGGATACATCGCCGTAGCCCGCGCTTACAAGTGCTTTCTTGATGAGCGATATGTAGTTGCTTGCTCTGCACTGTCCTCCGGTTTGAGTTATTATGGCCGTTGTGTTCTTTGGATCGTATTCTCCAGACTTGAATGCTCTGATGATATCTCCAACGATAAGTGTTGCAGGATAGCACACCTCGTTGTTGGCATATTTCAGTCCGTATTCAACTGATTCGCTGCTGCTCATAGGCAACGAATCCACGTCGTATCCGGCATATTTCATGATAGGCTTCACGAGCGGAGATATGAATGGCGTGAAGAACGGTGCAATTATCTTTTTCTTCTTGTCGGATTTTGTGAATATCGGGGTTGTAAGGAATTTGTCCTTAAGTTTCTTTGCTTCTTCGTTGCTGAACTTCAGACTTTCAATGATGGATCTGACGCGCAGCTTCAGAGACCCGATGTTGCAGACGTCGTCAATCTTAAGTATTGTGAACGTCTTGCCCATGCGTCTCAGCATTGCACCGACTTCGTCAACAAGGAATGCATCCGGACCGCATCCGAAAGATGTCATCTGCACAAGCTGCAGATCGCTTCCTTGCTGTGAAACCCATTTTGCAGCTTTGAGTATGCGTGTAGGATAGGACCACTGCGGTACAAACTGTGCATCGGATATGTCGATGTCCATTCCTCTTACTATGTCGTCAGTTATCACGTCGGCTCCCATGGATGCAATCATGTCCGACAGTTTATGCTGGATAAGCTGATCCGTATGATAAGGTCTTCCGGCAAGCAGTATTGTAAGTCTGCCGTTTTTTCTTCCTTCTTCAAGAACCTTCTTGTTGTATTCTGCTATGTCATGTTCAAAAGCTTTCTTTTCATCAAGAGCGAGCAAGAACGCTTTCTTTACCAATTTCTCGTTTACACCCAAGGTCTTCAGATATTGGGTACACTGGTAGAGCAGGGCTTTTTCGTCCTTGAATGAAATAGCAGGAGTGTCAACCTTTATGTTTCCGCTGTTGATGTTCTTTATGATTGACGAATATCCGGAAACTATTGGACAGTTGAAACTGTTGCTTCCGCCGTCGTTCTTTTCATAAAGTACAAACGGCATGAATATGCGGTCGACCTTTTTGTTTATAAGGTCGTTTATATGGCTGTGTACAAGCTTTGCCGGAAAACAGATGTTGTCTGATGTCACTTGTCGGATGCCCTGCTCGTATTGTATGAATGACGAGCGTCCGGACAATGCCACGTTGATGCCGCATTCTGTGAAAAGTTTGTGCCAGAACGGAAACTCTTCGTACATGTTGAGGCATCTAGGTATGCCTATAGTCAGTTTCGCGTCTTTGATTTCTATTTCAGCTCTGGAGAACAGCAACTTCTCTTTCTCCGTATAGGCGTTTGTTCCTTTTACGGCATCAGCACCGCTGTTGGTGAAGATTTTTTCGCACCTGTTGCCTGAATAGAATCTCTTGCCGTCCTTGAATTTATAAGTGGTTATTCTGCATGAGTTCTCGCATCCTTTACACTGTGTAGCCTTGGTCTCATATTCAGCATTGCCGAGAATCTGTGTCAGCGACATACCGGTTTCATTGCTGCTTGCTTCTGCCGCATAGATGGCACATCCCAAAGCACCCATCAATTCCGGACGTTTGCTCCTATATACATTCTTGCCTGTAAGTTTTTCGAAAGCTCTTACAACTGAGTCGTTGCGCATAGTTCCGCCCTGGAGCACCAGATGTTCTCCAAGTTCGTCTATGTTTTTGAGCTGTAATACTTTATATAGGCAATTCTTTACTACTGAATATGAAAGTCCTGCGGAAATATCTGCTACAGATGCGCCTTCACGCAAAACCTGCTTTACCTTGGAGTTCATGAAGACGGTACATCTTGTTCCGAGGTCGCATGGTGCTTGTGAGGTGCATGCAAGTCTTGAAAACTCTTCGGCATCGTATTTCATTGACCTTGCAAAAGTTTCAATGAAAGAACCGCAGCCAGATGAGCATGCCTCGTTTATTTCTATACGGTTGATGGCTCCGTTGTCGATGAAGATGGCTTTCATGTCCTGTCCTCCGATATCGAGGATGAACGATACATTTGGCGCTATAGATTTGGCCGCTATTGTGTGGGCCATTGTTTCTACAATGCTGTTGTTGAGTTTGAAGGCCGATTTTATCAGATCTTCGCCATATCCGGTAGAGCATCCGCCTGTTATTGTCAGTTCTGCATTTCGCTCACGGCAAAGTTCCACCAGTTTAGACAATCCGTTGTTGACGGCATCTATCGGGTTGCCTTTGTTTGGAGTGTAGTAAGAGTATAAGATTGTGCCGTCATTGGCGCGGATTACTATTTTTGTTGTTGTAGATCCGGAATCGATACCTAGCGTTGCTGTGTATTTGCCTTCATGTATGTCTGCACACATTGACGGAGCTTGAGGTTTGGACTCTTTCCATTCTTCATACTCTTTGTCGTCGGCAAAAAGTGGTTCTAGTGCACCTCCATTGAATGAGTCAGCATCGAGCTTCTCGCTGATGTTAAGTCTCAGTTGAGTAAGTGTTACACTGTCCTCAGGCTTGCTTTGCAACGCAGTACCCCAAGCCGTAAGAATATGGCTGTTCGGCGTTATCATTGCCTTTGATTCATCAATTCCCAGATAGTTGAAGAATGCCTGTCTTAAGGATTTGAGGAAAGTAAGCGGACCTCCGCTGAAGATTAGAGGAGTTGAAATATCTGTGCCGTGAGAAAGTGTGACAACAGTCTGAACGGCAACAGCGTGGAATACCGATGCCGCGATATCTTCTTTTTTTGCATTTTTTGCAATAAGGTTCTGTATGTCGGTCTTGCAGAACACACCGCATCTTGATGCTATCGGGTATATCTGAGTTGCCCGAGATGCATATTCATCCATCTCTTCAGGTGTGAGACCAAGAAGCAGTGACATCTGGTCGATGAATGCGCCGGTTCCACCTGCACAGTTTCCGTTCATTCTCAGGTCTGAAGCCTTTCCGTTGCTGAAGAATACGATTTTTGCGTCTTCTCCACCTATGTCGATCATGCTTTTGATTTCAGGATGATACTTTTCCACAAATTTTGCAGCGGATATGACTTCCTGTGAGAATGGGAGAGAACACTTTTCTGCAATGCCCATTCCGATGGAACCTGTTATGCTTACCGAAACCTTGCATTCGCCGATGGTTTCAGCAATTGAATCCAGAATGTCGAAAAGTGTGTTTTTAATTTGTGCGTTGTGTCTGACATATTTTGAAAACTTCAAGTCGAGGTATTTGTCAAGAACCACGACCTTCATTGTTGTTGAACCAATGTCTATGCCAATTCTGTAAGTTTCCATTCTGTCTGGTGTTGTAGTGTGTTGCGAAGGGGCATAATATGCAATCCTGTCAATTTTGAGCAATCTCGCTTTGGACTGCCTGGCAGGACAGTGTGACCCTATTTCATTTGTGCTGCAAAGTTATGAATTGTTTTTCTAAAAGTGAAAAATGTGACGCTGTGATTTGAAATATTACGTTTTTACAAACTTTATGTAAATATTATAGAATTGCATGTTGCCGTTTCTACTGGAAAATTATACTTTTGCACCTGTTTTGTCACAATTGTACTCAATAAAGTTATTTTTTTTAGAATTTTCAATTCATTTTATTCATTTATTAAATTAATTATGCAGAAACGATTGATTCTCATGCTCTCGTTGATGACCATGTTTTTTGGTCTGGAGCATGTAATGGCACAGTCTGATGCAGGAGAACCTGTGAAGGGAGTGGTGCGCGTCAAGTTCCAGCGTGAAGTTGCCGACCGCATTGCTTCTGTCGCACCTTTTGCAAATGGCGGTGTCGTTAAGACTGGAGTAGAGCCGTTGGACAACACCGGCGGCAAGTTGAAGGTCGTTCAGATGAAGCGTGTTTTCCCTTATTCTCCTAAGTTTGAGGAAAAGCACCGCAAGTATGGACTCGACCTTTGGTATGACGTTTATTATGATGAAACATCTGTTTCTCCGGCTTCGGCCATGAGCATGTACAAGTCTACAGCAGGAGTACAGAAGGTAGAAACTGTCGTACCAGTTGTTCCAATTGGTGGAGAAAAGGGATTCAAGGTCATTTCTTCGGATAAGCTTAAGGCTATGACTGCCGGTGCTTCAGCTAAAAGCGAAATGCCTTTCAACGACCCGCTTCTTCCTAAACAGTGGCACTACAAGAACGAAGGTACATTGCCTGGAAGTGTGGCTGGTGCTGATGTTAACCTCTTTGAAGCTTGGAAAATTGCAACCGGAACCAGTGATGTTCTCGTAGCCGTTATCGACGGTGGTATCGAGTATGGTCATCCGGATTTGACTCAGAATGTTTTTGTAAATGAGGTTGAGCTTAACGGACAACCTGGTGTTGACGATGACGGAAATGGTTACGTAGATGATGTCTATGGATATAACTTCGTCATCAATTCTGCGGATGTAGGTGCACACGATCATGGTACTCACGTTGCCGGAACAGTTGGTGCAGTCAATGGAAACGGTCTCGGTGTTGCCGGTGTTGCCGGTGGTAACGGTCAGGGTGGTGTAAAGATGCTATCTTGTCAGATTTTCGACAGCCGTTCAAACGCAAATGCAAACTACGCGGCTGCTTTGGTATATGCTGCCGATATGGGTGCCAGCATAGCTCAATGCTCATGGGGATGGAGCACGTCAGGATATTACGAGGAGGCTGTCATCGAAGCCATTGATTATTTCACAGCTGAAGGCGGTGGCGACAAGATGAGCGGAGGTCTCTGTATATTTGCCAATGGTAATACAAGCGATGAAGGCGAATATTGGCCTGCTTGCTATGATAAGGTTGTTGCAGTTGGTGCAATCACTTGCATGAAGACTCCTGCTTCATATTCTTCAAGAGGCGACTGGTGCGACGTTTCTGCACCAGGCGGTGATATGGATTACGGTGAAGAGCAGGGTGTGCTGAGCACATTGCCTAACGGCTCATACGGATACAGCGAAGGTACATCTATGGCATGTCCTCACGTTTCAGGTATTGCGGCCCTCATACTTTCAAAGTATGGCAACGCCAATTTCTCAAATGAGACATTGCGCACGCAGCTTGTAACTTCTGTCAACGACCTTTATACCGACAATCCCGACGCCGCAGGCAAATTCGGTAGCGGATATATTGATGCATACAAGGCTATGCACGTCGGAACCGGAACTGCTCCACAGGCTGTTGATGATTTTACCCTTTCTCCTTCTCAGGACAATATCTTGATCGAATGGATAATTCCTGATTCAGAAGAAAAGTCGGTAGATCATCATGTGGTGTACTACAGCACAACTCCGTTTGATGCTTCAAACCTTGAAGGTGTAAAGCATGTGAATGTTGATACAAAGTTCCAGACTTCTGGCGATAAATTCCAGTATGAGTTGTCTGGTTTGAATCCATTGACAACATATTATATTGCAATTGTAGCGTACAACAGATGGGGTGACGGTTCCGAACTTTCTCCTGTCAAGAGTGCTACAACCAATGCTGGTCCTGAAGCATCCCTGTCTGCAGAATACCTTGATTTGAACATCGATGCTTCTTCTTCAGATGTAGCTTCCGCCGGCTTTGACATTGTCAATAATGGTGAAGGTATTCTGAAGTACAATATTTCCACACAGACAATCAGCGCTTACCCAAGCATGTTCAGCAACGGAGCCGCATCTGTTGCTCCAGGCAAGATTGTACCTTTTAATGGAGCCATCTCTGTTATGCCTGCATCTGCTTATCCTGTTGTAAGCGCAGACTATACAGCTGACGATTATCCTCAGACCCTCACATATTCTCAGGGTATATTCTATTATGTCGGCGAGAGCGATTTGACCAAACCAAATGCACTTGCCCAGTATTTCTACGTCGATCCAGATTCATTCCCTAACGGATTCAATCTTACTGCACTCAATTTCGGAGGAACCACCAGCGGAGAGCCTGCTCCCGAGATTGAAATATATAGCGGTGCGGCATCAATATCGAAAGCCACTCTTCTTCAGAAAGTGGAATATGATTTCTTCATGTATATGTTCGATGTAAACCTTCGTGAACAGCTTTACTTCGAGCCGGGAAGCGCCTTCTGGGTTGTTGCCAAGTTCCCTGCCGGATTTAGCAATCCTCTTGGAGGCGGCCAGTCTGTCAACGGCGAGGCAACCAAGCAGTACAGCTTCTACAGCAGCGACAACGGCAAGACGTGGACGCAGCTTAGTGAAGTGCTCCGTGAAGGCGACCTTGCAAGTGCCGCAGACATCATGACATGGGACGTTCGTGCAATCAGTTCTAATCCAGATTGGAGTTCTGTACTCACAATCGAGCCTTCTGAAGGTGTCGTACGTTCAGGTGAAAAGAACAGCATCGTTGTAAAGAACGACGGACAGAAACTTGTAAACGGACAGTATTCTCTTCGTCTCAATGTCGGTATCAACGAAGCCGACAGAAAGAATCTTCCGGTAAGCGTTTCGATGAATGTTTCAGGCAACAAACCTGTACTTTCAACTGCCAAAATCGTTGATTTCGGCAATCTTCTTGTAGGTGAAGTAAAGACTCTCGACGTTGAAGTCGTAAACAGCGGTTACGGTGTGTTTACAGGAGACTTCGGACTCAGCGAATCCAACATCTCATGCACATCAGACCAGTTTGTAGTTCCTACATACCACGAAGGTTTCTCTGCACGTTCCAAGGGATATATGTCCGTAACGTTTGCTCCGACAAAGGCCGGCAATCAGAGCGGTACTGTCAAGCTTACAGACAAGAACGGCATAACTCATACATTCATCGTAATAGGTGTTTCTTCTATGCCTGCAGAGATAGCTGTTGACAAAGACAGCTTCAAGCTTGGAGAGCTCGAGGTTGGTGGCGAAGGCAAGAAAGTTGAGTTCACTATCACAAATAAGGGTGAGTATCCTTTGCAGTATGTATTCCCTAAGTTCAGTACTGACAATATTGACGGTGGAGTTGACGCACATCGTTTCGGATATACAAGTCTGTCTAATATCAACGGTGATGACAGTTTTGCATACGACGGTAATCCGCAGCTCATAGACTCTGTTGATATAACAGGAATGTTCGATAATTCAACTTGGATCTCTGATTCAATTAAGATTGGATTCTCGTTTCCATTCTACGGAAAGAACTATGACAAAGTATATGTAACTTCTTATGGAGGTATTGCATTCAATACAATCGACGGCAACATCCAGTGCATGGTGCCTGTGTCAACCTGCGTACAGGGACTCGGCTACATTTCAGGATTTGCCACATCTGGCAAGTTTAAGTTCGGTAAGGACACAAAGATTATCTATGGCCGCCAGGACGGCAAGCTCATTGTCAAGTTCATCAATGTTCTCTGTCCTGCATCAATGTATTCACAGGAGTCAAACGTTCCTGTAAGCTACCACATGGCGCTCTGCAACGACGGAAGCGTTGAGGTCTACTATGACAGCTACGACGCCGGAGCAACGCACAACGAAGGTAAGAATGCCTTTATCGGAGTGAGCGACGATGAATGCACAGATCCATTTGTCATTACCGACGCCTACTATGTTGAAGTGTCTGGAAGCGAACTCTACAAGAGCATTACTTCTGGTTCTGCATTCAAGATTGTTGCCCCGGCACAGTCTATGATTACAGGTGTGTCAAGTGCAAGCGGTATGATTAACATCGGCGGTTCTCAGAAAATCAGCGTCAACGTGAAGGCTGAAGAAGGACTTTATGCAGGTGAACTCGTAAACAATCTTACAATTCTGACAAACGATCCGAAGACTCCAAGCAAGAACATCGTGATCAGTGCAGAAATTGTAGGTTCAGATCTTGCACCGCAGGTAACATTTGATTCACTCACACTCGATTTCGGAAAAGTATTCAGAACATCAGATGCTGTGCGTGGTATGCTCCTTCGCAATACTGGTAATGCAGACCTTACTGTTAAGTCTGTCGTTTCTGAGAACGGTGGTTTCATCATCGACAAGAGTGTTGCATCTGGCTTTGTGGTTCCTGCTGGAGGTGGTAAGGATATCAAGATTACTCTTCCTACAGAAACAGAAGGCAAGGTTGCTGATAACGTAATCGTTACTTATGGTGACAACACAAAGACTGAGATCGCTGTAAGCGGTGAAGTTGTCGGTACACCAGCTCTTTCTTTGAAACCTGCAGAAATCGTAGTGACTACACCGTTCGGCGAGAATGTTGACACTGTAGTTACTGTATCGAATACAGGAAATGAAACACTAAGCTTTACTACTGTTCCTAACAGCTGGATCATACTCAAGGATCAGGCTGAAAAGGACAACAGCGAGGTAAGCTATTCTTACAAGGCTTCTTCTGAAAACGAAGATGTAGATTACAGCTGGATTGATCTTGAAGACGGTTCTGCAGATCGTCATGAAACAATGTCGTATTTCCTCGACAAGACAGACACGATGGCTGTTGAACTTCCGTTCCCATTCCCATTCTATGGAAAGACATACGACAGAATGTATATCTACAATACTGGATTTGTTTCTTTCAGCCAGCATGACGACTACAAGGAATTCCCAGTACCGCCGGTATCATTGCCTAATACCAATACGTTCTATACAAATATTATAGCACCATTCTGGGGTAACCATACAATGGGCACTACTTCTGATTCAGGTATTTACTATAAAGAAGAAGGTGACCATGTTGTTGTGTCATTCATCAACTACGGTAACTCTATGATGGTTGGTATGAACTTCCAGCTCATAATTTACTCAGATGGACGTTTCAAGTACCAGTACCATCTTGATTCTAACGGAATGATGATCGGCGTATTCGGTTTGGCTGGTCTCCAGGATGAAAAGGCAGAGCGAGGCATTCAGCTTCCAAACCAGTACATTGCTGATGGAAATGCAGTTGAGTTCTATCCATCTGTATCTTACAATGTAGCTCCAGGAGCAGAGGTTGGTATACCTGTAGAAATCAAGGCTGACAGCCTTGCTGATACATACCGTTTCAGCCTCGACATGAATACTAATGTACCTAAGTCTGAAAACGTAAGCGTTCCTGTTGAGTTCACTATCTCTGGCGAGGTTTTGCCTCAGATTCCTGAGAAACTCGAGACTGAAGTTGTTTCTGATGCAAACAACTACTCTGGAGTTGTAACAGAATTCACAATTTCCAACAAGGGTGCCAAGGCATTCAACATTACTAACGTTGCTTCTAAGCTCTTCGATGCACAGCCGCCAATGGGAATGTCTGCTGCCGTTCTTGAGGTTTATACTACATTCTGGGACTTCATTACAGGAAGCTATATAAGCGGTTGGACAGTTTATACTCCTGGTATGGATCTCAAGGTCGGATTCGATCCGGTTCCGTTCCGTGTGATATACTACGATGCACAGACTGTAGCTCTCATCAATGAGAATATCGAATTCACTCTCGAAGGTGTTGATGGTCTTGATAAGGTTACTGTGCCTTATACACTCAACATCACTGAGGTTCCTACACTCACATTCGACAAGCCTGAAATAAGAATAGAAGGTGTGGCTGACAACTATGTCGGAAAGGAAACACTCAACATTTCCAACACAGGTAAGTACAAGCTTACATATTCTTTGAGACTCGATCCTTCAGGCAACGGCGAAGTAATACCTGACGATGGAGGTGGCATTGCTCCAGGAAGCAACCGTCTTGCTGGTAACCTCTCTGAAGTACAGCACAAGCTGGCAACTAACTGTTTCAGCACTCCTGCTGTTGAACCGTTTGCGAAGTATGAAGGTATCATCTATGATGTTCCTGAAGAAGACTACAACGATCTTCTCTATTATCCTATCCTTGATGTAGAGCAGCCGTTCGTATTCTCTATCGGTTCTGGTGCAACTTCAGACAACTTCTATGCTGCTACAAGATACGTGGCTCCTGAGCGCGGATTCAACCTCTCAAGCCTCTACTTCGTATCTTCTGTAGGTGATCTGAAGAATGTTGACATCGACGTACGAGTGCTCCGCGGAAGCGATATCACTTCTAACGACTATATCGGACGTGGAGTCCTTCATATCGACAGCGAGACTCCGGACGACAACGGCAACTACACTGCCGTGCCTCGTATGGTCGACTTCGAAACACCTGTATACATCAATCCGGGCGATACATTCTACGTCGTTGTCAAGTACCCTGTAGGCGTAACTCACCCTGCATACATGTCGCAGAAGAAAGACCAGGTAAGCGCAGGACGCTTCATGGGATGGCTCTCTAACATGGGATGGGTTGACTTCGCATCTGAGTTTGAATCACAGTATGGTTCTATCGGTTACTTCATGACTTGCGTCGAGAAGGAAGAGGGTAAACCTTGGATTGCACTTACATCTGATTCTGACACAGAAGGCGAACTCGAAATCGGAGAAAGCGTTCCTGTGAACTTCGAAATCAATGCAGCCAGCGCATACTACAAGACAGGTAATAAGGCTGTGCTCGTAGTAAAGAGCAACGACCCTGCAAACAAGATTGTCAACTATCCTATATATCTTGACAAGAATGCAGCTCCTGTTGTTACTGGTCCAGAGGAAACTCCAACAGTAAAGGAGAACTCTACAGCGCTTGTAACTCTCCGCGTTGAAGATGCTGAAGGTGATGCATTCAAGGCATCTCTCGTTGATGTAGATGGAATTGCTTCAATCGAAAGCTGCCGTACATTCAACGGTTCTGACTATGCTGAAGCTGCAGCAACAGACAATACAGTAGATGTTCCTGCCGGAAGCTCACTCGAGCTTGTTGTCAAGCTTGCTCCTGATTTCGGTGATGCAGGCAAGCACAGCTTCACAATCAACACAGAGGATGCTCTTGGAAACGCAGCTGCAACATCTGTTGCATATAATGTAGAGAAGACAAACCGCGAACCTAAGTTTGTCGGTTCTGAGACAATCGACGTTGCAGTAGGCAAGACTACAGACGTCATTGCATTCTCATCGCTCTTCACTGATCCAGACGGCGACAAGATGACATTCACTGCATCTATGCCAGACAACGACTTTGCTTCAATCTTCGCTTCTGCAGATGAGCTCGTAATTTCCGGACGCAAGATCGGAACTGCCGACCTCACTCTTACAGCAGAAGACGCATTGGGTGCTAAGACTACAGCACAGGTGAAGGTTAATGTCGTTTCGGCAACTGGCATCGAAGATGTTGATGCAGACCGTGCTGTCAACGTATATCCTAAGGCTGTAAATACAAGCGTCAACGTTACTCTCGGTGCTGATGCATCAAACGTAACATACGCAGTGTTCAACGCCAACGGTATGCTTGTGACAACAGCTTCTGCCAAGTCTGTACGTGCAGGCGAAGTTCGTACTATCGACATGAGTGCATGCTCTGCCGGTGTATACTACGTCAAGGTAACTGCAGACGGAATTGATTCAACTGAGTCTGTAATCAAGCGTTGACATTTTAGATTGGTTCTTTAGGATTGCCGCCGCCGAGCGGCAACCACAAATATCTCATGAGGGGGTGCGCTTCCGTTTCGGGAGGCGCACCCTCTCTGCTTTACGGAGGCCTGAATCGTAGATTGCGGGCCCTCGCGTCAAAAATTGCGAGCCCTCGCAGTTCGGTCCGCGAGGGCTCGCAATTTTGTTTCTGCGCCCTCGTCTTTCGCCGCCGTTTTGTTTGCGGACGAAAAAATCATGCTTGTCGGCTGGCCATGAGCTTTTTTTGTTGTATCTTTGCACAGATTTAAGTTGCAGCCCGAGGGCGGACTTGGATTTATTGTTAACGTATATATATATTGTACGAAGAATGGCACACAGCTTTTTTTATATGATAGATGCAGTTTCTGGAATCGGACGCAATTCCGCCGATTCTGCACAGGCAATTTTCTTGCCTGAAAATTTGGCTGTCTGCAATTTTTGTATAAACACACACACACACACACACACACACACACACACACATTACATGCAGACGCTAACGGGCGCGTAAATATATCGTTTTTATTAAAATATGCAAGAGCAGGAAGCCTTATAGGAAAGGCTTCCTGCTCTTGTCGTAGTATGCCCTTGCCTGTAGGCATTGTATGGCCTATGGCATGTATGCCGTGACAGCATTTGTTTTTTAGTGAAAAAGAAATTATATGTTAGAAAATTTAAAAACAGATTTACAGCAGATGAAAAACGTTAATGACTTTTCGTTGTCGGAGCGTAAGGATTATTTGGCTCCGGAGTGTGAGATTATCGAAGTGCAGGGCAGTAATTTTTTGTTGGATGCCAGTGGTGATGACTATAACCCTCGTGCAGAACACCGTGGTTTTGAAGACGATGACGAAGTGGTTTGGTAATTTATAATAATGGGAAAATGAGTATAAAATGTATGACCATCGCCGCACTGGCCCTGCTGTTGGCAGCCTGCGGCAACGAAGAAATCCTTGAAAACAACGAAAGCGGCAGCACGGGGAAGGTACACATGACCTTCACCGCCGGAATGCCGCAGACACGTACCTCGCTGGGCGAGGACGGCCATGCCGTCAACTGGACGCAGGGCGACCTGGTAGCCATCTACGACGGAACGGAAACCATCTGCAAGTTTGAAGCAACCGAAGTTGAAGGCCGCACCGCCACCCTGAAAGGCGAGGCCAAAGTGACCGATACCTACACCGCCTTCTATCCCTACACCGACGACGGGACGCTGACCCTCGACAACACTGCCATCACCTTCACCCTGCCCGCCACGCAGACAGCCGTGGCAGACGGCTTTGCCGAAGGGCTGAACCCCTCGTGGGCACAGGCGACGGACGGCAGCAAAAATCTGACGTTCCAGAACCTCTGCGCCCTGGCCAAGTTCACCGTGGACGCAGAGGGCGTGACGGAAGTTACCCTGACCGCCAACCAGGAAAGCGACGCACTGTCAGGCGGGCTGACCTACACCATCGCCGATGATGCGCTGACCGCCACGGGAAGCGCTTCCCGGTCGGTAACGCTGACGGGAACCTTCACGAGAGGCGAGGAGTACTACTTCGTCGTGGCTCCCGGCACGCTGACGGGCGGCATTACCCTGAACTATATGGGTGAAGGCGGCAAGACATACGTCAAGACCACCCAAAAAGAGGTGACCTTCACCGCCGGAAAGATTACCAACCTGGGCGCACTGGTACAGGATGACAATTTCACCGAGGCCCTCAATGCGGCGTTTGCCAATGCCGTGAAAGAATCCAACCCAAATATCCAATGGAGGGCGAACCCCGATGGCACCGTATCCCTGGATGAGGATAACAAATTGCAAATAATAATGAATTGGGTAGCTCACTTGGATTTGCAAAATAAAAACATTACCAGCCTTGCCGGCATTGAGTACTTCACCGATCTGGAGGTTTTGTATTGCAGTGGTAATCAACTGACTACCCTTGATGTAACCAAGCTGACCAGTCTGATGTATTTGGTGTGCAACGATAATCAACTGACTGCCCTTGATGTAACCGGGCTGACCAATCTGACGACTTTGATTTGCTCCGGTAATCAACTGACTGCCCTTGATGTAACCAAGCTGACCAATCTGACGAGTTTGCACTGCAACGATAATCAACTTGTCTCGTTGGATGTCAGTACTTTGAAAGAGCTTAAATATTTGTGGTGTCATGGCAACAAGATGACGGCTCTCGATATAACCCATAACGCATATTTGGGGGATTTGAAGTGCGGGAACCAGCAAGATAATCAGCAACTGACCCTGACATTGTGGGACACCAAGAAGGAGTTTTGGGACAGGATGTTAAACATGTATTCAGATGAAAACAGCAATGTCACAACCAATGTTATAGAGGCTCCTGTCAATGCCGGACATAACGGCTACGAAGAGGACGGCGGAGAACCCGTATTGCAGTAAACCGGCACGGAATAACACGAGCGTATATACCGCTTGATGCCTTTTTTATCAGAACATAGGAAAGTTTCTGCTTCGGCTATAGATTCTTTTATGGAACTTGCAGAATGTTGTGTGATGTTTGCAAAGAACTGATGGCATGAAACTTTCCTTGATAGTCTGACTGTCTGTTCTTCGGAAGGGGCAGTCGGATTTTTTTGTATGTATCGAACATTTTTCTCTTTCTTTTTGTTCTTATATAGTGACATTGTGTGATGCAACATTTATTGTAGAACTTAAAAAGAAAATTCACATGAAAAGATTTTTAAAGCTTTTGTCTGCTGTGTCGGCGCTTTTCTGTATGGCCGGTGCGGCTGATGCGTGTACGGGCATTACTCTGGTGGCAGGCGACGGTTCGCCTGTGCTGGCAAGGACTATTGAGTGGGGCGGAAGCGACCTTAACAGCCGATACGTGATAGTGCCTCGCGGATACCGTATGTCGAGCCTTCTTCCTGGCGGCAAGCGCGGAATGGAGTTTACGGCGCGCTACGGATATGTGGGCCTGTCGGTGGAACAGAGCGACTTCGTGGCCGAGGGACTGAACGAACAGGGGCTGTCGGCCGGACTGTTCTACTTTCCTGCCTACGGCGACTACGGCGCATACGATGAAAGTATGGCAAGCAAGAGCATCAGCGACCTGCAGCTGGTGGCGCTCGTGCTGGGCGAGTGTGCAACGGTCGACGAAGTGAAGGCGAAGGTGGCCGAACTGAAGGTGGTGACCATCGATCCGAGGGCGCAGACGGTGCACTGGCGCTTTGCCGATGCTTCGGGAATGCAGGTGGTGCTGGAAATTGTCGATGGAGGTACACCGCACTTCTACGAGAATCGTTTGGGCGTGCTGACGAATTCGCCTGACTTCAACTGGCATATGACGAACCTGAACAACTACGTGAACCTGTTTCCCGGAAGTGCGCCTCAGATGAAGCTGGGCGATGTGGACGTGAAAGCTTTCGGAGCAGGAAGCGGTTTTCTTGGTATACCGGGCGACGTTACGCCTCCGTCAAGGTTTGTAAGAGCGGCATTCTACCAGACTACGGCTCCGCAGAAGAAAACCGGCGAGGAGACAGCCGTGCAGTGCTTTCATATACTGAACAACTTCGACATACCGATAGGCATTGAGTTCGCCAAGGGCGAGGTGCCGGCAGACATTCCTAGCGGAACGCAGTGGACATCGGCTTCGGACGTAAAGAACAAGGTAATATATTTCCGTACGATGTACGACTGTACGATAAGGAAAATTGACCTGAAGAGCATAAACTTTGCCAAGGTGAAATATTCCAGCACACCTATGGATAAGAAGAAGGAACAGCCGGTGAAGAATATCGTGGTGAAATAATTTGCTTTTCAGATGCAGTTTCGCACACACGTATGCGAAACTGCAATTCTTAAAGCTTTTTGCGGTAAAAAGAAAGAGAGACGGATAGGCCTGTGCTGATGCACAAAGTGGGCTGATCCGTCTCTCTGATTATTTAAAGGGTTTGATGTATTTGTTTTGTGTCATTCATCGAATGAAGGTATTGCATCGATGTCGCTGTCGCCGAGGTCATCGACCATTTCTTCATCCGCGTCTACAGTGCAGTGTATCTTTTCTGTCTTCGGCTTCTGCTTGATGAAAACAGCTTCGGTCCATCCGCCTCGGGCTATCTCGAGCGATGCATAGCCGTCGTTCTTGCGTTTTTCGGCTATTCCTCCAGGGCGATTCATAATGTTGGCCGGAAGCACGCTGCAGTCGACGTAATAGGCCGATTCGATGATGTCCTGTATCTGAAGCGGAAGTCCTTTCCAGCCTGTACCCATATTGTTTTCTATTAGGTCGAGCACCTGCTGCGGTGTTGTGTGCTGGATATTTTCTAGCGTAAGGTCCGTAATCCTTGCTATCGGACGCTTTCTGATTGCGATGGCGTTGCAGTCGCCGTCGTTTGGTGCAGAGAATATCATGTAATGCTGGCTTTCGAGTATGCTGACGTTCTTTGCATCGTCACGATTGAGATACTTGATGTCGAAAACTGTGCGCACGATGTTGTAATAGTGTGCCTCTTCGTCGTTCAGCAGTTCCTTGTGCTTGCAATCCATGAATATCTTGTAGAGTTCGTTCTCGTCAAGTGTCCATATATTGCTCTTGTTAAGCTCTTCAAGCGTAATTTTCTTTGATGAATCTTTCATTGTCGCTCTGTTTTTTTCTTATACAAGATTTTGTGTTGTCGTTGGGGCAAAAATAATAAAAATTAAGTTACGTGCAATATGGCGTAAGGCTGTATTTGCGGGCTGATTGGAAGACTTTTCGTCGTTTAGAGCAATGGGGAGAACATTTTGACTACCGATTCGGTCAGACGTATGTATTTGGGTCTGCGCCTCCATGCTTCGGGATTGATGGTGCGGCCCTGGAGTATGTAGCCTTGGAAGATGGTGCGGCATACTTCGGCCAGATGTGTGTCGTAGATGAAGCAGTTGGCTTCAAAGTTGTTGTCGAAGCTTCGGAAATCCATGTTGGATGAACGAAGCTGTCGTCGCATACGACCAGCTTGGAATGTATGAAGGCCGGCTTGTACATGATGACTTCTGCTCCGCACTTTAGTATGTCGTAGATGTAGGAACGTGTGCCGAGGTTTACGATGCGGTTGTCTCCTTTTTCAGGTATCATTAGCTTCACGCTCACTCCCGATAGGGCTGCTGTCTGCATGGCGCTGAGTATGATTTCATCGGGCAGAAAATATGGGGTGATGATGTATATGTATTTCTTTGCGTCGAGAATGATTTTCAGGAGGCCTTGACGTATGCTTCTCCAGCGTTCGGCTGGTGATGACAGGGCTATCTGCATCTGTACGCAGTTGATTGTTTCATGAGAGTTATGCGGATAGAAATGGGGAGACTGGAGGTATTCGCGGCTGACGAAATGCCAATCACGTAGAAAAACATCCTGTATGGAGAATACAATGTCACCGGTAAGGCGTATGTGAAGATCTCGCCATCTGCTGCTTGCGTAGCGTTCGGCGATGTTCATCCCACCTATGTATGCTTTTTTGCCGTCAATGATGACCAGCTTGCGGTGGTTCCTGAAGTTGACTTTGCGGGAGAAGCGTGGAAAGCGGACTTCAAGGAATGGATAGACCTGACCGCCGGCGTCTGTCAGCGGACGGAAGAATTTGTCTTTGGTTTTCAGGCATCCGACATCGTCGTAGATGAATCTTATCTCGATGCCTTCTTTGGCTTTCTGTACAAGTGCATCTCTGACGGTTCGGCCTATGCTGTCGTCTTCGATGATGTAGAATTCCATGTGGATTGTGCTTTGTGCCTGATATATGTCGTTTATAAGGCTGTTTATGAAAGACTGTCCGTCGGTGAACATGTCTGTACATTTGCCGTAGAGGGGGACGGACTGGTCGGTGTTGTTTATAAGCGACATGACACCTCTATATGCTGGTGTTCTTTCTTCTTCGGGGATGGCTCGTGAGCATGTGGGACTGCAGTCGTCGGAATGGAGCGTACGTTTGGCGATGTTGCGTTCTTTTCCGAACTTCTGACCGAAGAAAAAGTAGATGATCAGTCCGAAAACCGGAATCAGAAGTAGGACAAGAACCCATGCTACGGTTCTTACCGGACTGCGGTTTTCAAGTACAACTACGACTACAGTACTTATGATATACAGCATGTACAGTACTGTGATTATTCCGTATATAGAATTCCAGAACAGATCCATATTGACGCCTTTTGTTAATCAAGCACCAATATATGAAAAAATCCTATCATCCGACATGCGGTGATAGGATTTTATATTTACATATTGCTATTTTCAATGTGGTCTGCCTGGACCCATGCCTCCGCCTGGTCCTCTTCTGCCAGGTCCGAATCCGCCTCCAGGCATGTTCTGGCCGGCTGTCTTGCCTCCGAACAGATTGAGCTTGTATATCACGTGGAGCATTGCATACTGGTTGATTGAGTTGTACTCTGTATCGCTGCTCATCATTGCATTGATTGTTCGGCTGATGTTGCTCTGCTGTCCGAGTATATCGTAGATCTGAAGAGAAATTGTCAGCGCATTGTTCTTTAGCATGCTGTGCGAGATCTGTGCATTCCAGAGAAGTTCGTTGGTGTTCATCGACGACTGGCTGTATCCTCTTCTGCTGTTCTGGCTGAGGTCTGTGGCAATCTTTGTTCCCCACGGCATGTAGATGTTTGTGCTGAAGCCGTAAGAGAAATTGTAGGTGTCGAGGTTGCTCGACTCAACCACGTTGTTGCGTGAGTGTGAGTAGTTGATGTTGCCGTTGATGGTAAACTCGAACCAGTCGTTGCGGTATCCCAGAGACAGTCTTTCGCCGAGGTTCAATTGGCGTGTCTTGGACTTGTTGATGTCATACTGCTGAGGATCGAGGTAGCTGACCTGATTGTTGTATCTCACAGATGTGAATGTGTTGACTGTGTAATAGTGGTCGTGGTCGAGTGCAGTATTGAAGTTGAACATACCTCCGATGTTCCAGTTTCCGTTGATGTTCATCGGCTGGGTTGTTTTGACACCTGTTGTCTCGTCGTACGATATCATGTTGGATATGTCATTCTTTGTCGTACTGAAGTATATGTGAGTCATGTAGCTCTGCTGACGATCAGGAATGAAGTTGTTGTAGAACAGTCTGAAGGTGTTGGTGAACGACGGTTTCAGTCCTGGATTACCTTTTTTGATGTTCAATGGGTCTGAGTCGTCTGTAATGTCAAGCAGGTTGGTCATGCTCGGCTGGCTTGTACGTCCGCGGTAGTTGAATCTCAGCTGGCTGATATCGGAGAACTTGTAGCGGAAGTCGAGTGTAGGAGTGATGTTGAACACATCTCTGTCAATCTCAGGATACTCTTTACCCATGTACTTGTAGTTGAGTGTTGAGTACTGAGGCATAGCTTTTACTCCTACGTTGAAATTGTACTTCTTTCTTATGACACGGAACATAAGTTCGATGTCGTGGTTGTAGTTTCTGTATTCAGAGAACTGGCTGAGTGAATCGCTGAGAGTCTGCTCGTAGCCCGATTCCTGCATGAAGTCGAGTATGGCGTCAATGTCGTACTTGTTGTTGGCTAGGCTTTCCTGCAAGTCCTTGTATGCCTGGCTGTCGTAGATGAATGCCTTTCTGTCGTTCTTGTTGTAGCTGTAGCTGAACTTATAGCTGAACTGTAGGTAGGTCTGTTTCCAAAGAGGTTCGCTGTATGTGAGCTGCAATGAATAGTTGTTGCTCTCTCCTGGAGTAGTGTAGTAGCGGTTGTTGTATGTCGGAGCTTTTGCGTTCGGATCAGATGGAGTATAGAGTACTCTTGATGCTGAAAGCTGCTTGCTTTCGCTTCCGCTAAGACCTCCGCTTGCTCTGAATGTTATGTTTCGTCCGTTGCTGCTCAGCTTTCTGTTTGCCTGAAGTGATGCATTTATGGATTTGCTGTCACTGTATGTCTGTTGTATGCTTGCATTGGTGTTGACTATGTAGTCTACGATGTTGCTTGCCAAAGAGTCTGCATCTGCCAATGGATCATCGCTCAGCTCATTCGGATCGGAGTTGAACGTTGCAGAACTGCTGGAAGAATATCCGTTGTTTACAGAGTAGCTTCCGTTTGGACGGAAAATGATATTGGTCATTGTATCAGGTTTCCATTCAAGTTTGAAATTTGCATTTACAGATGAACTGTTGCTCAGATTTTTACTTCTGCTATTGCTGAATGCACCTGTAGAAGTTACGAAGTTTTGTGTAGCAGAGTTTGTTTCAGAATCTGTACCTTTATATCTGTATCTGATGTTTCCGTTGGTCTCCAGCTTGTCAGATGTGGTGGCAAAGTTGAAACCTGCCATTTTGCTTGTGATGAGGCCATTTCTTGCGCCCCATCTTGGCCCGCCGCCACCGCCTGGGAATCCCATGTCGTTGGTGTTGTTCATTGAACCTACAAGCGACATCTGGTTTTTGTTGGTAAAGCGGTTGATCATTATTTTTTCTGCATAGCGGTCTTTTGTACCGATAGAGAGATCGACATTGCCAATCCAGGCCTGATCCATGCCTTTTTTGACTGTGAGGTCGAGAACTGTTTCTTCTTCACCGTCATCGATTCCTGTCACACGTGCAAGGTCGCTCTTGCGGTCGTATGCCTTGATTTTATCGACCATACTTGTTGGCAGGTTTTTCATTGCCACGTCAGTGTCGTCAGTAAAGAATTCCTTTCCGTCGATGAGAATTTTTGATACTTCCTTACCGTTAATTGTAATCTTTCCATTTTCATCAACATCTGCACCAGGAAGTTTCTTTACCAATTCTTCAAGTGCAGAGCCTTCCGGTACTCTGAATGCAGAAGAGTTGTAAATGATTGAATCGCCAGATACTTGTACCTGTGCAGCTTGTGCCGTTACCACTGCGCTCTCAAGCAGTTTGGCATCGGATGTCAGTGTGATTATACCAAGATCTTTTGAACTTTGTTTACTGTTGGTGAAGTCCAGTGAAGTAGTGTAGTTCTGAAAACCGATGTATGAGACTTTCAAAACATACTTCCCTTTTTTTATGGATTTGATATTGAATGTTCCGTCTAGGCCTGATGCCATACCAGTGACGTATGCGCTGTCTGGAAGTGACAACACCTGTATGGTGGCCATAGGTACTACTTCTTTTGTGTCCTCTTCAATGATTTTACCTTTTACTGAATACTTTTGCGCCAATACAGAAGTTGTACTGGTTATGGCCAAAAGCAAACATATTGCTGTCCTTTTCATTTTCTTTTTATTGTGTTGTCTTAACTTTTTATCATCAATATTTGTTTCAATGTATTGTGCATGTTTTTACTTATGCTTTTTACATATTCGTGCTTTATGACTGTGTTTACTTCAAAATGTTTAATTGCAGATGCAATTTTTTTGATAAAAAGATAAAAAAATCAGAACTTTTTGATGCATATGAAGCCATCCGTTCTTTTGAAAAACAGCTGACAGACGACGGGACAGTGCTTGTTAAGCTGTTTCTTGAAATTTCAGAGAAAGAACAGAGAAAACGGTTTAAAAAGCTGG
>ENA-OPCT01000278-OPCT01000278.1-human-gut-metagenome-genome-assembly--contig:-NODE-278-length-29705-cov-3.069174_pt1 | contig 29705 bp, 26 predicted proteins | sample MGYA00241572_ERZ501495 | MGnify/ENA primary metagenome ERZ501495 (study PRJEB25962, sample SAMEA2042580) | human gut metagenome | biome: human gut; feature: human-associated habitat; material: faeces... | reverse complement strand
TATAGTAAAGCGTTAAGGCATTATCCAAGTTCAGGAAATCCCCAATTTCGAAACACCAAGTTTTCCCGAAGGGAGCATGCTTATTATTATGAGTGTTTTAGGTGCTGTGGTAATGCCGCATAATCTGTTTCTGCACTCGGAAGTAATACAAAGTAGGGAACTGAATAAAAATGATGAGCAGGGAATCAGGAAATTGTTGAAGTTTGAATTTTATGATACTTTATTAGCCATGCTGATAGGCTGGGCCATAAATAGTGCTATGATTATTCTGGCAGCCGCTACTTTCTTTCAAAACGGAACGTTGGTAGAGGAGTTACAACAGGCGAAATCTTTGTTAGATCCCTTGCTGGGACAAGCTGCAGGCATTGTCTTCGCATTTGCTCTATTATTGGCCGGTATCTCATCAACCGTAACAAGCGGAATGGCTGCAGGTTCCATCTTTTCAGGTATTTATAACGAGTCGTATAATATTAAAGATATACACTCTAAAGTAGGAGTATTAAGTTCTTTGCTTATTGCTTTATTGATTATTTTTTTTATTGGCAATCCGTTCCAAGGACTTATCATTTCGCAGATGATACTAAGTATACAGTTGCCCTTTACGGTATTCCTGCAAGTATATCTCACTTCTTCGAAAAAAGTAATGGGAAAATATGCCAATACGAAATGGAGTGCAGGGGTATTATATGGTATAGCACTAATTGTTACAGTTCTGAATATTATGTTACTTTTTAGTTTTTAATCAAAATAAAATATGGAAGAACGGATAGAGAAAGCAGTGGAATTATTTAAGCAAGGATATAATTGTGCCCAGTCCGTAGTAGCTGCTTTTGCTGATATGTATGGATTTACAAATGAACAGGCATTAAAGATGTCATCTTCATTTGGGGGCGGCATCGGACGAATGCGGGAAACCTGTGGAGCAGCCTGCGGCTTGTTTATGTTGGCAGGATTGGAAACAGGCGCTACTGAAGGAAGCGATAGGGAAGGGAAAGCAGCGAATTACGCTCTGGTTCAGCATTTGGCAGAGGAATTTAAAAAAAGAAACGGGGCTTTGCGGTGTGCCGACTTATTAGGGTTGTCTAAAAAAGAACCGATAGTTTCCACTCCCGAAGCACGTACAGATACTTATTATAAGAAAAGGCCCTGTGCAAAGATGGTTGAAGAAGCTGCTCGTATATGGGTTGAATATCTCCGAGATAATTCGTTGAAAGATAAAAAATATTAATATTTATTTATTAATAGCTTCAATAGCATTATAAAACTAAAAAAATATAGACATAATATGTTATATAACATGTTAAATGTGTATATTTGCGAGCGATAAAGAAACACAAGCATTCATTATAAGAATGTGGATTAACGTTTAATTTAAAGTATAGAATCATGTTAAAAGAAAAAGCAGGTGTTGTTGCAGGTCAAATCTGGAACGCATTGAATGGTACAGAAGGTTTAACTCAGAAACAAATCAAGAAAGCGACTAAGCTTGTCGATAAGGATTTATTCCTTGGAATGGGCTGGTTATTGAGAGAAGACAAAGTTGAAGTTTCTGAAGTAAAGGACGAACTTTTTGTAAAGTTGAAATAACTTTGAAAAGTTAGAGAAAATTTTGAGTCAATAAAAAAGCGTTAGTACATATTTCATGTTACTGACGCTTTTTTATGTCCTATTTTTGTCATATGAAACAAAGCTTTTCAAGATGACCGCTAATTGGTCGTTTGTATAATGAACGTTCATTCCTATAGAAACGAACGTTCGTTTTCCCATAAATGAACGTTCATTATAAGAGAAACGGACGTTCTAATCTATTGAGGTGTTTTTCCTATCATTTTTCATGTAAGGATTTAGTACTTAATGATCCAAGTTTTATAAATTCTACATTAAGAGAGGAAGTAGGTCTGGGTGGGTTATACGTCATCCTCTTTTACCAGAAGTTAAGATTCGGTACATTAGTAAATAAGAATAAAACATTTCCTCTGATTTCCCATTAAACTTCCAAATGAAGCGATAACTTCTTTTCATTTTAAAAGGTGTAGATAGCGAAACATCAGTTAATCGTATATTCTCGCTGAAAGTTATAAATGACCTTTGAGTTTTGTATTTTCACATACTATCTCACTGTCCCTATATTGAAAATTCTTTCTCCTAACCCCAATAGTAGGGAACTAATTTCGTATCTTTGCACAAAACTTTTTTGATTAGTAAAGCATTTCATGGAAAGAATACGAAACTTTTGCATTATAGCCCATATCGATCATGGAAAGTCGACTTTGGCTGATCGTTTATTAGAATATACGAATACAATTCAAGTAACAGAAGGCCAAATGCTTGATAATATGGATTTGGAGAAAGAACGTGGTATTACGATTAAGAGTCATGCCATTCAAATGGAATATACTTACAATAGCGAAAAATATATATTGAACTTGATTGACACTCCGGGTCACGTGGATTTTTCGTATGAAGTTTCTCGTTCTATAGCTGCGTGTGAAGGGGCATTGTTGATTGTCGATGCTTCACAAGGCGTACAAGCACAGACAATTTCTAATTTGTATATGGCTATTGAGCATGATTTGGAAATCATTCCCGTCATCAATAAATGCGATATGGCGAGCGCGATGCCCGACGAAGTGGAAGATGAGATTATAGAACTTCTCGGATGTAAACGTGAAGAAATTATTCGCGCTTCAGGAAAAACCGGTATGGGAGTTGAAGAAATCTTACACGCTGTTATAGAAAGGATTCCTCATCCGAAGGGAGATGAAAAAGCTCCTTTGCAAGCATTGATTTTTGATTCTGTATTTAATTCTTTCAGAGGAATCATCGCTTATTTCAAAATTGAGAATGGAATCATCCGGACTGGGGACAAAGTGAAATTTTTTAATACAGGAAAAGAATACGTTGCAGATGAAATAGGAGTATTGAAAATGGATATGATTCCTCGGAACGAGCTTCGTACAGGTGATGTAGGTTATATTATATCAGGTATTAAAACTTCTCGGGAAGTTAAAGTGGGTGATACCATTACGTATGTTACTCGTCCTTGTGCTGAGGCAATTTCTGGGTTTGAGGAAGTAAAACCGATGGTATTTGCTGGAGTATATCCTATTGAAGCGGAGGATTTTGAAGATTTGCGGTCTTCACTGGAGAAACTTCAACTAAATGATGCGTCGCTAACATTTCAACCCGAATCCTCTTTAGCTTTGGGATTTGGTTTTCGTTGCGGCTTTTTGGGATTATTACATATGGAGATTGTACAAGAGCGTCTCGACCGTGAGTTCAATATGAATGTCATTACTACGGTGCCGAATGTTTCTTATCAAATATATGATAAACAAGGTAATATGACGGAAGTGCACAATCCGGGAGGTATGCCTGATCCAACACTTATTGACCATATTGACGAACCTTATATCAGTGCATCTGTTATAACTACAACGGATTATATCGGTCCTATCATGACGCTTTGTTTAGGTAAGCGAGGAGAACTTATAAAACAGGAATATATATCGGGGAATCGTGTAGAACTCCATTACAAAATGCCGTTGGGAGAAATTGTGATAGACTTCTACGATAAACTGAAGAGTATTTCTAAAGGATATGCATCGTTCGATTATCATCCTGCAGGTTTCCGGCCTTCTAAGCTTGTTAAGCTGGATATTTTGCTGAACGGAGAACCGGTAGATGCGTTATCGACGCTTACTCATGTGGATAATGCATATGAATTAGGACGACGGATGTGTGAAAAGCTGAAGGAATTGATTCCGCGGCAGCAATTTGAGATTGCTATACAAGCTGCTATTGGCGCTAAGATTATTGCTCGCGAAACCATTAAGGCTGTCCGGAAAGATGTTACTGCCAAATGTTATGGCGGTGACATAAGTAGAAAACGAAAATTGCTGGAAAAACAAAAAAAAGGGAAGAAACGCATGAAGCAAATAGGCAATGTGGAAGTTCCTCAAAAGGCATTTTTAGCAGTTCTCAAATTGGATTAATATAGATGGAGAAAACGAAACTTAATTACTCTTTTATCAGTTTATTAAAACACCATATTAATGGTGGCGTAATTTTGTTAATTATAGCTGTATTAGCTATGATTATAGCTAATACAGCATGGAGTGATGAGTATTTTCGTTTTTGGGGATACCCCATGCGGTTACAAATAGGAGAGTATAATTTATTGAGTCACGGTGGGGAACCTCTTTCTTTAATGGGATTTATTAACGATGCTTTAATGGCCATCTTCTTTTTTTATGTTGGTCTGGAAATAAAGAGAGAATTGTTAATTGGGGAACTTTCCGATGTAAAAAAGGCAATGCTTCCCATTTCTGCTGCGATAGGAGGAATGTTATTTCCCATGGCAATCTATTATTTTATTACAATGGGAACCGAAGCTGAACGAGGTTTAGCTATTCCCATGGCAACAGACATTGCTTTTTCCTTGGGCATACTGAATTTATTCGGTAAACGGGTACCATTAGGACTTAAAATATTTTTAACAGCTTTAGCTGTAGTAGATGATATTGGAGGTATTTTGGTTATTGCCCTGTTTTATTCATCCCATATCAGTGTGGGGTATTTGTTGGCTTCTGCTGCCGTATTGTTAGTGTTGGTTTTAGGTAATGCTACAGGTGTGAGAAAGAAGTATTTTTATTTTATAGGATTCTTATTCCTATGGTATTTTTTTATGCAAAGCGGGATACATGCAACTATTGCGGGAGTTATCGCCGCATTCACTGTTCCGGCTACCCCTCAATTGCAACTGAAAAAATACATCTCTCGTATACATGAGAATATACGGTTGTTACCGGAAAAAGATGATAAGAGTTTGCATTGGAGCAAATATGAAATAGAGATTCTAAAAAGTGTAGAATCTGCTTCTGATAAGGTGATTTCACCTTTACAGTCATTTGAAGACAGACTTAAGCATTTGGTAAACTACCTTATTATACCTATTTTTGCATTTGCGAATGCTGGAATTGCCATTACGGCAACCAATGGGATACCCGCTATCGGAACCGTTACAATGGCGGTTGCTTTAGGATTAGTGTTAGGTAAACTAATTGGTATTTTCGTATTTACGGCAGTACCTATAGTATGTAAATGGATACCCATGCCAAATGATTTGTCTTATTTACGTTTGGCGGGCATTTCTCTATTAGGTGGCATTGGTTTTACGGTTTCATTGTTTATTGCCAATTTATCGTTTGGTGAATATCCGGAGTTGTTGAATCAAGCCAAATTAGGGGTTTTACTCGGTACGGTTATATCGGGTATAATAGGATTTCTCGTCTTACGACATGTATTGCCGAGAAATCTTGCAGAATAAAATATAAAAGAGATTTATGGAAAAGAAAAGAGAAATTGCACAACTTATTTCTAATCACTATTACAAACTATCGCGTGTTAGTCTTGATAAGCTGGCAGTAGCATTAGTACCTTTCAAATTAAAAAAAGGAGAGAGGCTGGTAAATCGGGGAGAAGTGTGTAATTACATATATTTTATTGAAAAGGGAATGGTTCGCCAATTTTACTTTAAATATAATAAGGATCTAACAGAACATTTTTCCTTTGAGGGAGATATGCTAACATGTATAGAGAGTTTTCTACTTAAACAACCATCTCAGTTAATGATTGAAACGTTGGAGAATACAGCTTCTTGGGGAATTTCATATAAAGACTGGATGCAACTAACGGACGAATCAAAAGAAATTAATCTATTATATCGAACCATATTGGAATATGGATTGATCTTATCACAGCGAAAGGCTGATATGCTGCGTTTTGAACCGGCTCATGTCCGTTATAACCGTTTATTGGAGACCCATCCACAAATATTGCAACGAGCTCCGTTGGTACATATAGCCTCATTTTTACAGATGACTCCCGAAACATTAAGTCGCGTACGTTCGGGACAACTCTAGATTAAAGGAAAAGCGGAGAATGGAAAAGAGCCTCTGTTGTTTGACTGTTTTCATTCTCCGCTTTTTCATTCTATAAGTTTTTTAATTTAATCAGGCGTCCTTATATAAGAAACGTTTTATACTCTTTTTAGGCGTCTTCTCGAATTCTTCCTTAAATATTTTTATACGTGTAATTTGGGAATAGATAGGAAGAAGCGTATTCAAGGTCATACGGTTTTCCTCCATTATTCGTTCTATGGCTTTTTCATCAAAGCCTTGTGCAGTAGCTTCATCATAATCAGGATATATCAAAGCGACTAGTTTATCGTCTTTTTGAATGACTATAGATTCAGATACATAAGGAAGACTGTTTAGTTTTTCCTCAATCTCTTCCGGGTATATATTCTGACCTGAAGGACCCAATAACATGTTTTTGCTGCGCCCTTTTATATAAATATTACCTTCTGCATCTTTAATTCCTAGGTCTCCGGTATGCAACCATCCATCTTCATCTAACACTTCACGTGTTGCTTCAGGATTTTTATAATATCCTAACATTACATTCATGCCTTTGCAAACAATTTCACCCACTTCGTGTTCCGGATCGGGACTCAGTATTTTGACTTCCATTCTTTGTACGGCTTTTCCACAGGAGCCTGGAGCAAATTTCTTCCAGTCTTCATAACAAATAATCGGTGCACATTCCGTCATACCGTATCCTACCGTATAAGGGAAATCAATCATTTTCAAGAAATTTTCTACGTCCGCATTAAAAGCAGCTCCACCAACTATTACTTCATAAAATCTTCCACCAAAAGCATTAATCACTTGTTCGCGTACAGTCGACTTTATTTTATCGTTAATGATAGGAACTTTCAATAAAATTTTCATTGTGGGAGTTTGTAACTTCGGCAACACATTCTTTTTGATGATTTTTTCTATAATAAGAGGTACTGCTATAACAATGTCTGGTTTAACGTCTGCAAAAGCTTGAAAAATAATTTTAGGACTCGGTACACGGGTTAGAAAATAAATATGGCATCCTACAGTGAACTCATAGATGAATTCAAAAGCCAATCCATACATATGTGCCATCGGTAACATGGAAACCAATTTATCACCAGGATGAAGTTTCAGTGCTTCATAGGCAAATAGTATATTGGAATATAATGCTCTATAAGGAATCATGACTCCCTTAGATAAGCTTGTGGTTCCCGATGTATAATTAATTAAAGCCAGTTCATCCGGTTGGTCTTTGTGATAATGAATATGTTCTATACGGAAGTTTTTAGGATATTTTTTCCCGAACATTTCATTCAAATGTTCCCGGGCATAAGTTAGTTTTTCTGTACGTGATATTAAAAGAGAATAATCATTAATCAGAATAATTCCTTCCAAATCGGGCATTTCTTTTTCGTCCAATTCCGGCCATACCATGTCGCCAACGAGTAACAGCTTTGCATCGGAGTGATTTACTAAATGATGTATATTTTCCGGTTTAAATTCGTGAAGTATAGGGACGGCCACAGCTCCATATGTCAGTATCGCTAAAAAAGCAGCTCCCCAATAAGAACTGTTTCGTCCGCATATTGCTATTTTATCTCCTTTTACTACACCGCTGGCTTCGAACATAATGTGTAGCTTCTCAATTTTGCGTGCTACATCTCTATATTGTAGTGTTGCTCCATTATAGTCGGTTAAGGCATCCAAGTTCCAGTGCTCTTTTATCCCGTTCTCAATGAAAGCAATAAAGCTTTGTTCCATATTAATTGCACATTTATTCTTGTTTTGTGCAAAGATAGAACAATAAACGGAGCTAACAAATAAAATATAGGGAAATTACATAAGGAGATATGAAAAATACGAGATATTGAAAGAATATTAATGTCTTTGACGAAGATGTAAAAGAGTTAATTAGTATCGTTCTCTCATATTATATAGTAATAAAGAAGTCTGGAGATACTAAAGTTTTAGAATTCATGTCATGTTAATTCTTATTTAACTTTTGGTTGTTGTGTCGGTTACCGACTCCTTTATCACTATATGAAGATCACTTATGACTTTCTGTAAGGAAATGAATGGTCAATCAGAAGGGTAACCGTATACTCTATCTCCGAAAATCTTACTTCCTACACGTATTATTGTTGCCCCTTCTTCCATAGCTATATGATAATCATGGCTCATGCCTATAGAAAGATCTTTGAAGGTAGGCATACAGGGAAAAAAGTTATTTTTTATATTCCAAAAATAGGAATGAAGCAAATGAAACTCGTTACGTACTTGTTGCATATCATCGCTATTACTTGCCATACCCATCAGACCTTGAAGAGAAATATTTTTTAGTTCTTTCCATTTTCCTTGCTCAAGCATTTCTGTACATTCATCGAAACTGAATCCAAACTTGGTTTCTTCTTGTGCAATATGAATTTGTAACAAACAGGAAATTATTCTGTTGCATTTGGCGGCCTGCTTATCAATTTCCGACAGTAGTTTATAACTATCTACCCCATGAATCAGAGAAACATAAGGTGCTATATACTTAATTTTATTTGTTTGCAAATGTCCAATAAAATGCCACTCAATATCTTTAGGCAATGCTTCATATTTCTGTGTCATTTCCTGCACTTTGCTTTCACCGAAAATACGTTGTCCTGCAGCATAAGCTTTCTCTATTGCCTCATTGGGGTGAAACTTTGAAACTGCCACTAAACGAACTTTTGGTGGTAATTCCGTAAGTATCTCTTTTAGATTCGTTTCAATATCCGTCATGTTCTTTTTTCTTTAAATTATTCGGTTTTATCTGCTTCGGGAAATTCCGGTTTTACATCAATTTCTCCATCATACGGATAAACATCCATGATAGCAGTTTCGTTCACCGAAGCAATCACATAATCGGCCATCGTTCCTTTCATTCCTTCATCCAATTTCTTTACGGCATCGCGCAAATCAGCTGCCTGTACCAATATTTGTGTTGCTGTTTTCTTTTCGGCACCACTTTTCTCGTCCAATGTGATAAAGAATAATTTGCATTTGAACCAACGATCAGCTGTCTCTTCTTCACTTGCGAACAGTTCGCTATAGTTAGCCCGTTTAATATCGGATACTGTAAATTCTCCGCTTATGAACGGTGTCATTTCTTCTATGATACGCTTTTCAGCTTCTGTAAAACTTAAAGCATCCACTAAATAGGGTTCCGTCACTTTCTTATTCATTCCGTTTTCCATCGTTTTTTCGTAACGGATTTTGCATTCAAACCAATTGTGCATCATAATCTCTTGTTATTCTTATATTAATTTATGGTATAAAAGAGTTATTCCTCTTTTCTTTTATTTTCCAATTCTTTCATTTTTTGCTGTGTGATTGTTGATATCACTTCGGCTGCAAGTTTTGCACCGGTAATAGGATCCATCTGATATTTTTCACAAAGTTCTTTCTGATATTCATCTAATTTCGTTATGCCTTGCATGCTTAAATCTTTGAAGTGCGACAAATCACTGTTCATATTGTTGCTACTATAAATTTTGGACAATTCAACTTCAGCTTTCTTGGCAAAATCTTTTTTAAATATTTTTTCAGCTTGTTCTTGATAGATTTTTTGTTGTTCTAATTGTTCTTGAGTCAACTCTATAGGATTGCTGAACGATGTGTCTGGCACTACGAATCCTTCATTATTCAATATTGTTCCTTCTGGTAAATCTGTGTTCGAATTTACTGCAGGGAAAATAAGCTCCGTATCTTCATTATTTGGAACCAATCCGAACCAAATGATAGCAAAAAATACCAAAAAAGCAGTCATATACATTGCTCTCTTTCCTATATCTACCCAAGTAGCCGTCTTTTTGATTGTTGCTTTCATTTCTTCTACTGAACGGTACCTTTTAGCGGGGTCGGTTTGTGTAGCTTTCTTTATCAGTTTTCTATATTTAAGAGGTATGGCGGAATTAGTAAAAATATCATTAATAATTTTTCCTATGGAATAGATATCACTCTTTGCATCCGGTATTCCTTTTTCTTCTCTCATTTCGGGAGATGTAAACTCTTCATTATCAATAATAATAGAAGGTTTACAATTTAGGTAAGTGGAAGCCGGATTTATAATCAATATACTTTTTGAAGATCGTGTTATAAGTAGGTTGGAGGGTTTCAGGTCCAAATGGCAAACTCCTTCCCGATGCATGTATGAAACGGCATCCAATAGTTCATCAATAATACGGTTTATTTCCTTTGTTTGAGCAATGAACGATGGGTTCTCTTTCAAATAATAGTCAAACGGAACACAATTTATACTTGCCATACGAATATAAGGCTCTTCATTTTCTTCTTTTCCGTACTCTTCATAAGCAAGTATATTCGGGTGTTTCAGACGTTTTCCTATTTCAAATTCTTTTTTGAAGGCTTCTTTATAAGCATCCAAATGGATAAGACCCTTTAATGGACGTTTAATTATTAAACGTTTCCCATTTTTTATAGTAATTGAAGTTTTAGTTGTTGCTGTCAAAATAATTTTAGACGCATCTTTTCCTTTAGATAAAGCCGTATCAATAAAGGTCATAATCTCTTTGTTTTAAATTGGTCAGCAAACTTACATAATTATTTCTGAATATGGCAATAAAAATAGACTTAAGATGCAGTTCTCTTGAATTAATCTTCTTTTTGTTTGCTTGGTTTAGCCTGATGAACTATCTTTGCCGCACATTATAAAATTCATATATAGATTTTGCATAAATATGCCACAAATTTCAATTCGCGGAACAGAAATGCCCGCATCGCCCATTCGCAAATTAGCTCCTTTGGCTGAAGCAGCTAAACAAAAAGGAATTCATGTATATCACTTGAATATAGGTCAGCCTGACCTGCCTACACCTCGAGCGGCGATAGAGGCTATTCGTAATATCGACCGGAAAGTTCTTGAGTATAGTCCGAGTCAAGGATATAGGAGTTACCGTGAAAAATTGACTGGTTATTATAAAAAATTCGATATCAATTTAACGGCGGACGATATTATTGTCACCACCGGTGGTTCGGAAGCGGTATTATTTGCTTTTTTGTCTTGTTTGAATCCAGGAGATGAAATAATCGTTCCGGAACCGGCTTATGCCAATTATATGGCCTTTGCCATTTCGGCAGGAGCTGTTATTCGTACCATTGCCACTACTATTGACGAGGGGTTTTCATTGCCAAAAGTGGAGAAATTTGAAGAACTGATTAACGAACGTACTAAAGGAATTTTGATTTGCAATCCGAATAATCCTACAGGATACTTGTATACGCGTCGGGAAATGAACCAAATTCGCGATCTTGTAAAAAAGTACGACTTATTCCTTTTCTCTGATGAAGTATACCGGGAATTTATTTATACCGGTTCTCCTTATATTTCTGCTTGTCATTTGGAAGGTATAGAAAATAATGTAGTACTTATAGATTCCGTTTCAAAAAGATATTCGGAATGTGGTATCCGTATTGGTGCTTTAATTACCAAAAATAAAGATGTGCGTAATGCGGTTATGAAATTCTGTCAAGCTCGGTTGAGTCCTCCTTTGATAGGACAAATCGCTGCAGAAGCCTCTTTAGACGAGCCGGAAGAGTATACACGTGATACATATGATGAATATGTAGAACGCCGTAAATGTCTGATAGATGGATTGAACCGTATTCCCGGTGTTTATTCGCCTATCCCTATGGGTGCTTTTTATACAGTAGCTAAGTTGCCGGTAGATGATTGCGAGAAGTTTTGTGCATGGTGTCTTTCTGATTTCAGTTATGAAAATGAAACTGTGATGATGGCTCCGGCGTCAGGCTTTTACACTACTCCCGGTGCAGGACGTAATGAGGTACGTATTGCTTATGTATTGAAAAAAGAGGATCTGACTCGTGCTCTTTTCGTTTTGCGTAAAGCATTGGAGGCATATCCCGGAAGAACTGAGTAATAGATGAATTTCGAATTCTTCATAGCAAAAAGAATTTATTTAAACAGCGACCGGAAGAAACAAGTTGCCAAACCTGCCATACGTATTGCTACGATTGGTATGGCTATGGGATTGGTTATCATGATTATTTCCATATGTGTTGTGATGGGATTCAAGCGCGAAGTTCGTTCGAAAGTTATTGGTTTTGGATCTCATATTCAAATAAGTAATTTCCGAAGCAGCCAATCCTATGAAACATTGCCCATAGTAGCTACCGATAGTTTATTATCGGTAATAGAACATATAGAAGGAGTGAGGCATACTCAACGCTATGTCACAAAGCCGGGAATGATTAAAACGGAAAACAATTTTCAGGGAATGGTATTGAAAGGAGTAGGACAGGAGTATGATATGACTTTTCTACGGAACCATCTCGTGGAAGGAGAGATTCCTGTTTTTACTGATTCTATGGCTTCTAACCGGATACTTATTTCTCGTACATTAGCCAATAAATTACATATCAAATTAGGTGATGTGCTATATACTTATTACATACAAGAAAACATACGTGCACGGAAATTGACTGTTGCCGGTATTTACGAAACCAACTTTTCGGATTATGACAATTTGTTTGTTATTGGCGATATTTATACGGTCATTCGTTTGAACAAATGGGAGCAAGACCAAGTAAGCGGTATAGAAGTACAAATAACGGATTATGACAATTTGGAGAACATAGCTTATCGAGTGGCACAACATACAGATACATTGACAGATCGCTATGGCAACACCTATTATACTCAAACAATTGAGGAACTTAATCCCCAAATCTTTGCTTGGCTAGAAGTCTTAGACTTAAATGTATGGGTGATTTTGATATTGATGTTAGGTGTAGCAAGTTTTTCTATGATATCCGGTTTACTTATTATTATTCTCGAGCGCACTAATATGATAGGCATTTTAAAAGCGTTAGGCGATACCAACCGTTCTATCCGAAAAATATTTCTATATTTCTCAGCGTTTATAATAGGTAAAGGTATAGTATGGGGAAACCTCATCGGCCTAACTTTGTGTTACATACAAAACCAATGGCATATCGTAAAGCTCGATCCGGTTAACTATTATATCGACTCCGTTCCTATTTATTTCAATGTTTGGATTTGGCTGATACTTAATATTTCTACATTGATTGTTTCCATGTTAATTCTTGTAGGTCCTTCCTATTTAATTTCACGCATTCATCCGGCCAAATCCATAAGGTTTGAATAGATGAAACTTTTGTATTCCGTGTGGATGCGGAAACCATAGAAGTGATCGAAAAGTAGGTGACAAATGAGTTCCACTCCACTAACGGCCAGCTTGAATGGATTATTGCTGGAGCTTTGCGTAAAAGCGGAAGGCTTGAGAAGAAAACGAATAAATCTGTTACAGAGGAATGATACAATTTTTTTATTTCACCAAACCTTCATTAGACTTCTCTGCTACTACCTTCGACTAAATCTTAGAAATTTTATTGTTATTCTTGCTGGTTTTCATTGTTGTTCTAACGATTGTTTTTTATCGGAATGGGTTTGAGCAAATTTCTATTTATTATAATCTTTCGGGTAAAGCCGATCGATGGGTGGGGGGGGAAAAGAACAGATATTGGTAAATGAAAGGTTAAGTATCTCTGCAATTAGAAATATTGCAAAGATACTCCTTTTTTTATTGAATATCAGTTTCACCTCCGGAAGTACTTCCATCCCAAGCTGTATTGATTAATACTTCAAATGAAGGAATATCCCCTGTAAAACGGGTGGAGATATCCAACAATTGATTTCTACGTACAGTTAACGTATCCGTTACGGTTTCGTTATACCATGGGGTTTCTTGTCCCTTTTTATATAGACGAAGTTGATATGCCGAATGCATTCCTGTTACTGTGGGAAAAGTACCTATAACCACACTGATATCGTTATCGGCTTTTGTCGCACGATTTAGTTGATCAATTGAGATACGTTTTGTTACATCTATATTTTCCAGATATCCTCCTTCGATAACTTTTTTATTTCCTACATTGGTCATTGTCATTTCAATTCCGTTCGTATGTTCGGGTATATTATGAAACGTATAACGGATTACTCCATGAGTACGTTCCATGTAAATATTATATTCGCTTTTACAATCACAATTTACTGTAAAAGGAAAACAAGCGGTGAAATGATCTTCATCATTATCCACACCTGCATATACAAAAAAGAGTTCGGTAGGTGCACTTCCTTGTATTGTAGCGCTACAGTTGCTTATTAATGCAAGACAATAATTTCCGAATTCAAGTCCTTTGCGCTGAAAAACATAAGAAGGATTAGAATAAGGAGAACAATCCTCAATACGCCCCTCCTCAATCAATGTTTGCTCTTTAAACAAAAGATAATGAATATCTTTAATACGTGTGTTGAAAGAAGTTTCCATATCTGTCCGATAGTTATGAGTGACAGCTTGAAATTTTTCTACATACACATTTATTTCTATATCTCCTTTAGGACATTGATCTAATGTTTCGCGGATGCAGCCGGAAAACAGCAAGATTGGTGTAAACAATAATAATATAGTTTTCATAATTAATAAGCATTAGGGTAAATTACATTCATAATAAGGTCCAAACAATTCTTTCGAACTTTCCTCTTTTAAATGTTCCAACGTTACTTGTCGTTGAGGTTCCACGATATGGTTATCCACTATATCCGTTGTTTGAAATACAACTTGCTGAATGGTATCATTTTTCAGTTGCAAATTACGGATAGGTTCCGGATAAATATAAACAAATCCGTCGCCCCCAGATTGACCTATAATTTTGATATTTTCCAATTGGTAGGGAACTTGGGTATTTACATCTGTAAACACAAACGGAGAATAAATAGTGACATGGCTTGAAATCATTTTATACCGTTCTTTAGTTTTCGAAGAAGTCGAAGTCCTCCACGGGGTATCAAGGTCTGTACATATTGGTAATTCGGTGGTCGGTTTTATATGGTTATAGTAAGCATCTCCCCAACAATCGAGACCATCGCAGAACGGTATTCCTTCTTTAGTAGCCTTTAGTGTGGCATGTACAGTATGTTGGGTTGGGTTAAAATTAAAACTATCTTTTGGCGATATGTGATCTTTTAATAAAAAACGTATTTGCATTACTTTTCGAGTGAAAATAATATGAGTATTTCCATTAATCGGATTCGAATGCAAATTAGAAGTTTTACTTACTGTAAATTCTGCAGTTCCAGAGAATATTTCATATTTTACTTCTCTCTTTCCGATATTAGCGAACCCACCTGTTTGGAAACGATACTTATAAGCATGTGCCACGGTATCTATCCCATCACCTTTCACTTTTGTTCCGGGAACCAATTGTGGATTCCATTCTCCAGACCGAGGATTCAATACGGCCAATATTCGATAATGACCCGGACGTAATGTTAGTTTAAGATCTTGAAAGATGGTTGTACTCATTATTTTCAGTTCCGAATTTGAGGGATCTGTTGTCAGAGTAGGTTTTGCCAATGTATCTACATACCATATATTATTTATTTCTTTTAATACTAAACATTTATATTCATTGGCTATTATGGACTTAATACTATCTCCGGCCCGTGTACTCATGGGCTGATAATTTGTGTTTCCATCTAAATGTACTTCCGACGCAAATGACAAGCTGAGATTTACCTCGACAGCATTTTTGCTCTCCATGTCTTTATTAAAGTTCATGTTTTCATCTAGCTCCGAGCATGCCGAGAATAATACACTTATACCTGTTAGGATTTCTATTATTTTATTCTTAATCATTTTTTATAATCTTAATAAGTTACTTAATTAGTTTTCCATGCTGTATTTATCTTAATACTTGAAGTATGTAGTATATCAATAATGCGATCACAGGGAAGAAATGCATTGCTAATAGTAAAGTGATCGGATATAACATTAAGTCCCAACGCATCTCTTAGCCCTGGTAATTCAAGTGATAAACTTCGCACTGCATAACACTTTGCTTCGTGCGTATGAGATGTAACTAAGTTTCCGCAAATAGGAGTTGTATCATAATAGTTAAAAGTCATAGATACCTGAATGTTTTGATTTGATGGGAGTAGGCATAATCCTTTTAATATGGCTCCTCCTGGAATAGAATCAGCTGTTTCTATTGGAACTCCTACTTGAGGTAAATTTACTTTTTGTCCATTTAGGGTTTGCGCTAAATGAATGGTATGACTTAGAGATACGTCAGATCCCGTTATGGCTACTGGATGATTATTTGCATCGAAAGTAATTTGACGGGGAACTCCATTATATTTAATAACTATGGAGAAGATTCTATCTAATACCGAGGATATATCAGGATTCTTGGCAAGAACAGGTTTTTTATTTTCTTCGGATATGACTTTATAGAAGCAGAACACCATTTGTCCTACCATACGTTTTAAGTCCCCTTTAATGGTTCCTAATTTTAATATTTCTTTACCTACCAGGTCTGTAATGCCGTAATAATTGTCTATCGACATGCTGTCTTTAGCCATCTCTATTACTACTTCATTCCACTTAGTCCCAAAAACGAAAGAAGAATTGTCTGTACGTTTTACAACTATTTCCGGCATTTTTGCTGGAGTTGAAATAAAAAGGAAACGGTATGATTTTTTGTTTAGATCAGTATATTTTAGTTTCAAACTGGTTGAACCATTAATGATCTGAGGTAAGGAATCAGTAAGCATGTAGTCACCATTTCCTTCTGAAGAGAACACATAAAGTTTAGTTAACAAAGTTTTTTCAGAAATTCCTTCATTACGTACTGTACGACATTCTATTCCATACCGAATATTGTCTTGTTGTTCTATGTTATCTTGCTCGGATTCCGCACAGGAATGTAAACCTGCTCCGAATAATACGATTATTCCAAATAAACCGATAGATTTCATTTGTATTCTTTTCATAAGTTCTATTTTATATAATTATTCCCACATACCGGAATCTCCGTCTGTTCGTTCTGAAATAGAATCATTATGGATCGTCACTCCTATATTGAAATCAGAAGAGTTTAACCATAAATTAACTTTTAATTTCCGATTAGCTTCTAATTTACCATTTAATTGTAAAGAAGGGTACGAAGCTTCGGAAGAAGAGATAAGCGTCACAATTATATCCACTTCTTTATTATCCGCAGGAGGAAAAACAAAAGGTCCGGTAAATGTTGCGAATCCTTGTTCATCAATACTATCACATTGGGTTGCTAAGTAATTGAGGTAAACATTTCCTTTACCTGAAGTGTGGAGATAATTACATTCTTGGGCGACTCCTAATATTTCGATTTTTATTTCTTTAATTATCTTAAGAATATCTTGTCCTTTGTCAAATGGTTGTGGAATGAACTCATCTCCATTCTTATATCCCCGGTTTAACACAAACTCTAATTGGGAGATTCTTCTTTTAAGCATACATTTTATTTCATCCCCACCACGAATAGTATATATAGAGTCTGCAACTTCGGGGCTGGGAAGAAATAGTTCTTCAACTGGTAAAATACTGTTTTCACCATGTTGATCATCTTTTTTTGCCGTAAATCGGAGTTGCTCTATAGTAACTGTCTTGTCTAGGGAGACGGGCAAAATATTTAATTGTCCCGTTAACGGATTGGTAAATAGAAATTTATACTCTCCAACAAGGAGACGAGTTGTTAATATTCCATCCTCCGTCCATCCTTTATCAATCATCGAATTATATCGGAATACATCACCTTCCTTGCGGAAAATATAAACACGTTGTGAGGGATAATCACTTTTAAAAGCGACTAGGGAAGCTTTTGTTGAAATACAATCCCTTTCACCTGAAAGGTCTGTTTCTTCATTTGTTTCGGAACAAGAGAAGAACAACGGCAGAAACAAAAGGAATATCACAGATTGACGCATAAATACATGCATAATGATAATTGTTAGTTAATTTAACTTTCGTAATAGGTAATAAAGGAGTTATCATTTACTTTGTGGATACCTCCTTTATTACACAACAAATAAATATTTGATTTAGTTTATTTCACCATTAACAGAGTTTGCTTCAGCCCAGACTGTATCGACTGTTACATTAAAGTTAACATCGGTATTAAACACTGTTCCGCTTAAAACATATATTTTTACGAGAGTTACCTTGTTTCGTTCCAAAGGAAGATTTCCCGGTACGGAAATTGTACGTTGGTCTCCTAAGCTATTAGTAAGAATCAAATTCAGTTTTGTTGTTGTTTTGGCGTTTTCAAACGGAAGAACATAAGCGCCATGAACATGTGCCGAACCTATTTTGATATCTTTTCCTTCAATGCTATCATAACTTAAGAATTTAGCGGTACCTACTTTTGTATCCTCATTAGAAGTGCCTTTAGTCACTGCATTTTCCAAATTCGGAATAGGGAAATTTACATTAAACAAAGAAGCTTTGTCTGTGGTTGTTTTGGTACCTAACAGATTCACATTCTTATTTAATCCGGTAAATTGCATTTCCATTCCTTTAAGTTGTGTTACTCCGAATACATCGGTACTGTCGGACACTTCTTCATAATTTCCATCAGTTTTTTTAGCTTGGATAAATAATACATCCACACGGGCAACCGCACGGCTTAATGACATACTTACTGGTTCGTTAGTAGTGGAAGCAAGACCTAAAGTATAAGGCTGTAAATCGTTAAGAGTTGCTTCTTTACCAAGAAACAAAACAGAGGTACCATTTATGGTTTCATGGGTAATCTGAAGGTCATTGTTTAATTTGGATGTTTTGGGAATAAAAGTAGGGAGAGTAAAACCACTGTTGTTTACTAAACCATAAGTAGAAACAAATTTATACTTGCCTATAGGTAAACGTGCAATGCCTGATAAAACATTGTTGTTACATTGCATCTGATCGGTAGGCACGTCCTGTGTGTAAAAGTAATCTTCGCTTGTAGGCGATTTTTTAAAAGCCATGATACGAAATTTATCTTTCGTAATGATAGGTGGATTAGCACTTCGCAACAATACAGAAGAATAATTTCTAGTTTCTGCATTCATTTCGAATTTAACGGTAGTTGTTTCACCTTCGTCCTGAAGGTTATTAGAATCCACCGTCTCATCATTAGAGCAAGAAGCCATGCATGTCAGCAAGACCACAAGCAAATTCAATTTTTTAATTTCCATTTTTAATAGAGTTTTTTAAGTTTAAATTATATTAATTGATGCTATTGAATAGCCGTGTAAGTTTCAAGTTCTTTAAGATTATATGCAGCCTCTTTGCAACCGCACTCGCAAGCTTTTTTGAAGCATTGTATTGCTTCAGGAATATCTCCTTCCAGATAGAGTAAAACACCTAGATTGTTTTGGATATCGGCCGTCTCTTGAATATTTTCTAAACAATTTTTAGCCAATTGTATATTTCCTTCCTCTAATGCTACGGCAGCTAGGTTATTTCGGGCTATAATGTTTTGGGGATAATAGTACAACATCTTAGCAAACAGTTCGTTAAATTGTGGAGATCCGATAGGATAACTCTGTGCAATAAGATACATCTCATTCAAACTTAGCTGTTCGGGATGTAACGTCATCCTTTGTTTTGCCTGCTCCGTTGTAAAAGGTTTTACCATATAAGCGGCATCGCACACTACACGCCTCAAAAGAGGATAAATATGTTGCAACAAATAAGCGTATGTCGCCCCGTTATCAAGTCGGCGGATATGCACATCGCGTTCGTCCGGATCGGGTATACTGTCTATGATAGACAAAATCTGCGTATGGTAAGGATAGTTTCCTTTTAAAATATTTTCTTTAAGTCCGTCCCAGTCTTCGGATGCTGCTATGGTAGTCATTACAAACCCTTTTGGTGTATATTTTCGTTCTAAATATTCTTTCAATGCTTTCGCTCGGTTTCCAGAAAGACGGACATTATAAGCATATTTTCCCTCAGGTGAAGCATAACCAATAATTGTAATCGAATCCACAACAATGTAAGGGTCTTCAGAAAGTTCAACTATAAGACTATCAGCCTTGGAAAGTTCTTCCCAATTATTCATGAAGTCAGGTAAGATAGTTGATTCGGCTTGTGGAAAGTTTAAATAAAGGGACACATTTTTATGGCGGATTTTTTGTTCCGGACGAGGTACTATGTAGTTTACTGCGAGTTTTCGAGGGATATAAGCTAGGACCATTGGTTCCAACTCTCGCTGGCATCCAGCACATCCGGTTACGATATTTTCTAAAACCAAATGACTACCATACATCCAATCACTGAATGGAACCTTTTTGTTATAAGTGATTCTTGTCAAACCGGATTTTTCAATCTGCTCAATATTATAATTAGCATAATCTTTTTTAGCTTTTCCGCTAAAGCGAGCTTGGCGTTGATTTACTTTTTCTCGGATTCCTCCAGTAAAAATAAGTGGAGGTAAACAAAGTGTATCGTTGTTTCCAATAAGTAGAGGATGTACCTCAAGTTGTTCATTGGGCGAAATTGTTATACCATTACAATCGAGTAAAAAGTTCAGATCAATTATACCGTTCGTTTGCTGGATAGAACAATCTATTACTTTTAATCCAGAAATTTGTGTGGCCTTGGCAGAAACAGACAATAAAGTAAATAGAATATAAATAAGTTTTGTTTTCATGATGCTTATACAAATTATTTATTTAATAATATATATTATGCTGACAGCAATTTTTGTAGGACCGATATAATTGTGGTTATCTTTTTTAATCATATCACCACATTCGGCACAGGGATATTTTTTATCGTTTAAATGGGCGTATCCTAAACCTATGGAAGCTTCGATATTCCAATAATCATTCAATATCCATTGATAACCGTATGATATTCCTCCACCATATAAATGCCCCTGATATCTATTATGTTTCATGTTTCTACTCAGAGGCAAGCCTCCTACATTGTAATTAGCATAGAAACCATGTATGCCGAAAAAGTGACCGTTAAATTTTTCACAAGTCCAATATCTCCATTCCGGCTGTACTAAGAAATGTTTAAGACGGAATTCATGGAACTTCCAAGGGTTATAGTTGCCGGATATGTCCATTGTTGTTTTGGAACCGAGTCCAAACTCTACTCCAAGATTTAAAGTAGTAGTTACATCATACAATAAATTAGTTTTAATGCCTATATTCTGTGACTGGCACGTATTCCAGACTCCGGCTACACATAATAGAGTTACTGTCAGTTTGCGAACCCTAAACGTCCTTAACTTGTTAAATTTTAAGTTCATCATATATTATTAATTTAAATCTGTTGTTTTATATATTAGTCCAATATTACGCCGTTATAACATTGATGTCTTAAATTGTACCAATTAAAAACAAAATCGAGAGTAAAAGTTTTTTGTAATATCTAAAATTAATCGTAAAGAAAATTACCATTAAGAAATCTTCTTTAAAATAGTAACTACACTGAAGCTCTTTAATTAAATTATGCTATTAATGACTAGTATAGAACATTTATGAACACAGGATTAATTTGTTGAGAAGTAATGATTAATAAATTAAGTATTGGGAAAAATGAAAATTAATATATACATGTTAGATCATTTTAAAGCAATCTTTTTTAAATTAGCATATAATATTCCAATACTTTAATAGCGGTAGGAATAGTTGAAAAAGATGAATTATATTATAGTGAAAAAGGATGAATTACTGAAGAAGTTAAGTGATTAAATATAATCTATATTGACTAGATGTTTTATAAAGTAGGGTACAATTAATTTATAAATTATGGATATATGCATTCAATTATAATAATTACTTGCTTATTTATTCATCACATTACAAGTTTTATGTTCCAAAGATCGGCACGCTATCACAACGGAAATAGTCAAATAAAGAATAGAAATCTATCGCGACAAATTTTTGATGTTAGTAAAAAGAAATATTGAGAGAATTATATAGAGTTCTCTCAATATTTTTATTTTATTTTCTATATAATATGAGGGCAGAAGAAGCAGAAATTTGAGTATTTCCTCCAGATATCAGATCTTGACTGTTCAGGTTTATTTGCCCGTTTCGGCAGACCACTATCCATTCCTGTTCCGGAATGGAGATATCAGCTGGATGTCGGTTACCATTATAAGCTACAAAAATCTCTTTCCATTCATCTCCATTCGCATGTTCTCCTAAAGTATAGGCAATTACACCGGAATCTCCTGTATCTAAAAATCGAAGCCATTGTTGTATTCCCTCCGTTGTAGGAATACGGAAGGCCGGATGTGCTTTTCGAAGTGTGATTAATTCTTTTATATATTGAAATACATCAAAGTTCTTGGTTTTCAGAGACCAATCAATTTGATTAATTTCATCGGGCGATTGAAAACTATTGGGTTCTCCTTGTTTATCCTGCATGATTTCTTCTCCGCCGCGAATAAAAGGTACGCCTTGTGCTGTGAGCAATATTGTGTTTACCAATTTAACTATTGGAACTAATTCGTTTTCTGCCTGTTCACCCTGTACCGACAATTTTAATTTATCCACTAGTGTATATCCATCATGACAAGATACAAAATTGATTACTTGTGAGGGGGCTGCTGCATAGGGTTTTGAACTATAAAGCAAACCGTTGTAATCTACTTGCGGATGTTCCGTACCTCCTACAATACCAAATTTTACAGACTCATAATGGCCATTAATGTTTCCCGATGCATATCCGGCACTGTGTTCGTCAAAAGTACTTCCTCGAACACCATCTCTAAAATCGTCACAGAATACAGCTATACCCTCCATTTTATTAATATTCTCTTTGACGGCTCGTTGTTCTGGAGGTAATGGGGAATCAGCTGCTATCCATCCTTCTCCGTATATAAAAATAGTAGGATCAATTTTCAATAACTCTTCTCTTAAACGGTTCATTGTTTCAATATCATGAATACCCATTAAATCAAAACGGAATCCATTGATATGATATTCTTTCGCCCAAAATTTGACAGATTCAATGATATAGTGTCTTACCATCTCTCGTTCAGAAGCCGTTTCGTTTCCGCATCCAGAACCATTCGAGTAAGAACCATCCGAATTTTGTCGATAAAAATATCCGGGAGCAGTTAGATTAAAATTGGAATGGTCGGTTGAAGCAGTATGATTGTAAACGACATCCAGAACAATACGAAATCCGTTCTGATGTAAATATTTTACCATTTCTTTAAATTCTCGGATACGCACCACTGGATTAGCAGGATCGGTGGAATAACTTCCGTCAGGCACATTATAATTTTTTGGATCATATCCCCAGTTGTAATTATTTTCATCCAGTTTTGTTTCATCTACTGTCGCAAAATCAAAAGATGGTAAAATATGAATATGCGTTACGCCAAGTTCTTTTAAATGATCTAGTCCTGATGATTTTCCTTCCGGTGTTTTAGTTCCGCTTTCGGTCAAAGCTAAAAATTTTCCTTTATTTTTAATTCCTGAATTTGGTGCAATACTGAAATCTCGATGGTGTAATTCATATAGAATAATATCAGAATACATATGTAATTCAGGTGCCTTATCTGATTCCCAATTTTCGGGATTTGTTTCATTCCAGTCGATTATAGCAGCACGATTACCATTGACACCGACTGCTTTAGCCCAAATGCCAGGGGTTTCGTCTAACCAATTTCCGTCTTTTTCTATTTGGAACGTATAAAAAGTTCCTTTTAAATCGCGTTCTATATTTATTCGCCAAACTCCTTCTTCAGCAGAATTCATTTCTAATTGTTCTTCAGGTGATCCATTCTCACCGGAGGAATATAGGTTCAAGCGAACTTTATTTGCAGTAGGAGCCCACAGAGCAAAAGACGATTGTTCGGGAGAATACACTAATTCCAAATCGCTTCCATCGTAATATGGATATTTGTCATACGAGTTCAGTTGTTCTGTGGATGATTGATTATTGTTTTTTTCCATGCTATTATATTTTATAAAGTTAAACAAATACGCTTTGCAAATTAATACTTTATTGAGCCTTTTGATTTATGAAACAATTTAAAAATCAAAAATTTCGATATTAGAGTCACTAAATAAGAATATTTAAGGGACCAGGAATGAAGGATGTAAAGAACTATTTATTTATCACTTTTGTTAGGTATTGGTACTAAAAATATTAGATTATGGAAAATGGTGTTATGATGCAGTATTTCGAATGGAATCTGCCAAACGATGGTAAATTGTGGAAACAATTAAAGGAAGATGCTTCACATCTTCACGATATTGGTGTAACTGCAGTCTGGATTCCACCTGCTTACAAAGCTGACGAGCAGCAAGATGAAGGATATGCTACTTATGATTTGTATGATCTGGGTGAATTTGAACAAAAGGGGACTGTAAGAACAAAGTATGGAACAATAGATGAATTGAAAGAAATGATTGAGGAACTACATAAAAATCATATTTCAGTTTATCTGGATGTTGTGTTGAATCATAAAGCTGGGGGCGATTTTACGGAAAAATTCATGGTTGTAGAGGTTGATCCTAATGATAGAGAAAAGCCATTAAGTGACCCCTTTGAGATACAAGGTTGGACTGGGTATAGTTTTCATGGACGCCAAGACAAATATTCAGATTTCAAATGGCATTGGTATCATTTCTCTGGAACCGGTTTTGATGATGCCCAAAAGCGTAGTGGCATTTTTCAAATACAAGGAGAAGGAAAAGAGTGGAGTAAGGGCGTAGATAGTGAAAATGGGAACTACGATTTTTTAATCTGTAACGATATTGATTTAGATCATCCAGAAGTAGTATCCGAATTGGATAGGTGGGGAAAATGGGTTTCTAACGAACTAAACCTTGATGGAATGCGTTTGGATGCAATTAAGCATATGAAGGATAAGTTTATTGCACAATTTTTGGATGCCGTTAGAAGCGAAAGAGGGGACAATTTTTATGCAGTAGGTGAGTATTGGAACGGAGACATGGAGACCTTGGATGCATATATCGAATCCGTTGGTCATAAAGTTAATTTATTCGATGTTCCCTTACATTACAATATGTTTCAAGCATCACAAGAAGGAAAAGAGTATGATTTACGTAATATTCTTAAAAACACTTTGGTTGAACATCATAACGAATTGGCTGTTACTTTTGTAGATAATCATGACTCGCAAAAGGGAAGCTCTTTAGAATCTCAAATCCAGGATTGGTTCAAACCATTAGCATATGGTTTGATTTTATTGATGAAAGATGGTTATCCTTGTTTATTTTATGGAGATTATTATGGAATGAAAGGAGAAAAATCTCCTCACACTAAAATACTTAATATTTTGTTAGATGCAAGACGAAAATATGCTTATGGGGAGCAAATTGAATATTTTGATCATCCATCTACAATAGGGTTCATTCGTATGGGAGAAAAGGAATACCCCAATTCTGGTTTGGTTTTCTTAATGTCAAACGATGAAGCAGGTAGTAAAACGATGGGATTAGGTGCAGAACATAAAGGTGAAGTCTGGCATGAGATAACCGGAAGTATTCCAGAAGAAGTTACATTGGATGAAGACGGAAATGGAAATTTTTCTGTTGCAGCCCGTAATATAGCTGTTTGGGTGAAGAAAGAATGAATCTAATTTCAAAAAGATCTTTGATTTAGTTGTTTGTTTATTTAATTAAATATGAGGGTGATAGCTGTGATTCTACTTCACCCTCATATATTTTTTTCGCAATTTTATTTCAACCACTCGGCTAAATGATTTCTTCCCCAAAAATAATAAAAAAGTAACCCAAGCCAATTGGTTATGATAATCAGCACAACAACGATTAATTTCTTTTCTGGAGTTGCAGGTATACGCCATACCTCAATAACCGCTTTAACAGTCAATACTAGGCCAATAGCCCAAATTATAAATCCAATCATATTTTCTAATTTTCATTGTAATTTTTTATACTTATTCTTTAACAAAATATATTTTAATTTGTTTTCCGATTCTTTACTTTTAACTTCATATCAGTCTCAAAGTTAATGAACGTATATATACTTTTGTTTCTTGACAATAAATAAGCAGATTTAATTTACTGCTAATAAACTGATGTTTTTCATATTTGTTTTCTTATATTATCTCTTTAACTAGTTTAGGAATGCAAAATATAATAATTAAATAATATACAATGAATAAAATTATAATTTATAAATCTAGAAAGAAAGCAGTGATTATAACTGCCTCAGGTTTGTTGCTTGTCGTAGCCGGTGGGTTATTCTTTCAGTATACAAACAATAATTTAATAGGATGGTGTATTACTATTTTTGCTATTTTATGCATAATATTTGGCATAGGTAGTTGGATTGATAAAACCCCTTATATTATTTTGACTGAGAATGGAATTATTGAAACATTAGGTATTCATGAGGAGATCGAATGGGATGCCATCCGTTATGTGGATGAATTTTATTATAGAGGTGAATATTTCATACGTCTTTTACTTGACAGGAATTATAAATCTAATATAATCCAACCAACATGGTTTAATCGTTTTGACAAACTCTATGCACAAGAAGGCTTACGAGCCATTTTTATACGGATTGGTTTTTTAGAAGTCAATTCTTTAAAACTTTCCCATTTTATAAATCAAATGTTGAAAGCAGATGCCGGACACCGAATTAAGTTATTAAATGATTTCCGGACATCTGTTAAAAAAGATTCTTAAAACTATTTTCATTTTTGAATGTCTTTATTTTCTTGTGCTTTATCATACTCCTGTTTGCCTTCACTGTCACTCGAATTATAATTTTGGATATGAATCGTACGTGTGGGAAAAGCAAAGTTTAGTTTTGCTTTATTAAAAGATGCTAGTATTTCTATATTCATATCAGACATAACTTTTAACAAATCTCCTTTTTTCTCAATATAATAAAAATAAGTGATAACAAGTGCTGAATCCGTATAGTCTGAAAAATAAGCTGTAATATCTGAAGGATTAGTAGACACATAATCTATCCTTTGTGGTATAGTTCTTAATATATCCAGAGCTTCCTTCATTTTTTCGTGTGTTGTATCATATGTTAATCCTAACTTTACTGTTACTCGTCGCATGGGTTCGGAAGAAATATTAATGATAGAAGCATCTGTAATCTTATAATTGGGAAAAGTAGTTATACGTCTGTCATATCCTTGTATTTTAGTGCTTCTGACACCTACATCAACTACTGTTCCCTCAAACCCATTTACATTAATTGTATCCCCTATGCTAAAAGGTTTGTCTGTAAAAATAGTAAATGCTCCGAAGACATTCTTTACTGTATCTTGTGCAGCTAAAGCGAATGCAATACCTCCAATCCCTAAAGTACCAAGTAAGGCACTGATATTCACTCCGATATTACTCAAAGCCATTACAATACCAAGTATCCAAACAATAACCAAAATAGCTCGTTTAATAACTGGCATCATTTTAGTCAGCTGTCCATTTACCTTTAATCCTCGATAATTCTGTAATAATCCTCCAAATAAACGGGCAAAAATCCATGTAATGTCCAAAATTATTAGAATTCGATATGTTTTGTCAACTATTTCTACAAAATCATCCGGATATACAAGCCTGTGAATTGCTATCCAGATACCCAGTAGTATAACAGCAAACTTTATAGGCGGTTCTAAAGAATAATAAATGATATCATCCAATTTATTAGCAGTTCGGTTAATGAAGGGTTTAAGAATCCTTTTACTGAATAATGTTAATAGTTTTACAATAACAATCGCTCCTAAAAATATAAGAATGGAAATACACCAAGTTTCTATAGTATTTCCCCAAATTTCTCGTTCCAACATAATCTTTTTATTTAAAAGTTATACATTTTTCAATATACTATTTTCATTTCCATCTTTTTTTGCCATTCAATTTCTTTCAAAATAAATTTCATTTCCATCTGCAATTTTTTTGCAATTTCTTTTCCACAATATTCATCTGCTTGATAAAAACGTGCTATGGCTCTAATTCGGATGTATTCTGGAACTAGCGCCAGTTCTACAATTATATTATGGATAAATCTTTGTTGAGCCTCTATGCATTGTAGGCGAAAGAAAATCCCTGGTTGCAAATAATGATCTGATTTATTGTGATTGATATTTCTAAATTGAGGAATTTCAATACCTGGTATTAGATTAAAAGGACATAAATTAGAACAGTGTACTTCTACTGAATCGTTTTCCAAATTACGATGTAGTTCCAAGATACCAGCTTCTATAAGGGGATATTTATTATGTGGCCAAACTTTAGTAGGGTCGTACGGGTCAAAAGTACATTTATCTGCATCTTCTTCAGGCATTAGCTGGAGATACATTCTCCATTTAGGATAGTTTCCTCTTTTTATGTTGTCATATAAATCACGTTGGGCAAATCTATAACGTCCTATATCTATTTTTAAAGCTTCTCTTCTTGTGAAGTTTAAAATGCCTTGTTGAGTTAACAAATGAAACTTTCCTAGAAAGCGTTGGTTCTTATTATTAATAAAGCGGTAAGTAAGACAACCAAAACTATGCATGTGACGATAGTCTCGAGGAATACCCCGATCTCCCATTAGAAACATTATTTGATGAAGAGAATCAGGAAGGGCTGACCAAGCAGTCCATTTATCCACAAGATTCAACCTATTATTCTCTACTGATAACCTTTTAGATGAGATATAGTTATGATATATTTGCGGATGACATGTAAAAGAAACGGGATGGTTACAACCAACTAAATCCCAAATTCCATCTTTTGTATGAAATCTAATAGAACAAATACAGACACACCGTCCTATACTTTGATCCTCCATACATTCATCAACTTCTGAGAAAGTAAGGAAAACATGAGTCTTCTTTCCTGTTTGATCAAAAAGTGCAGCTTTTGTATATTTAGTTAAATTATTAGTAACTGTGAAAACTCCATAAGCACCACATTTTTCTTTTTTAGCTTTACCGCCAAAAATCCACTCACATTCTGAATCTAAATGCTCCTTTACGGAAGGAGACTTTGTTATCCTCTGACATCTATTTTCTTCCATAGTTATTTTCGGGTATAATTTATAATTCAAGTATGGTTTTAAGGAGGTATTGCTTGGGCTTATCAGGAGGTAAAAGAATTAAAGGAGTTATCACTTCATTCAGTTATTAGAGGAATAATAGTCAAAATATAAACGAAGTATTCCTTCTTGTTTCCCGAGAGAAGCGATAATTCCTTTAAATTCACTTAGAATCTATAGCCGTATCCAATCATAATCACTAAATTGTCCTCATCTGCAAACATGAATTTTGCTTCGGCATTCAAATAGCTACGAGCCGATAAAGGAAGGGAGATACCACCGCCTAAATTAAAGGCGAACTTAGATTTATTATCGCGATCCTCTTTCACGCTTTCACCATTTACTTCAATGGTTTTGTCACCATAAAAATTATTCTGCATGCCGAATCCAGCAAGGGGATATACAGAAAATCCTTGTCCATCTTCACTAAAATTGAAAATATAGTGAAAGTTAACATTCACATCTAGTCCGGTTACTTTATCTTTTGGAAAAAAGAATGTCACATCAGGAGCTATACGAAGATTATTTGCTATAACATAACGCCCTTGGACAGCCAAACCAAATCTTTCATAATTTGATTGATATCCCAGATTTCCCAAAATAGAACTTTCGCCTTTTAGCGATTGTGCATTTGTTGCAATTGCCGTCAGGATAGTGGCAATGAATAAAAATAACTTTTTCATAATTCAAGTTTTTAGATAATTTGATTTGTAAAACAAATAAATACAGGGAGGGTCAAACTAGAAATACATTCCGTGTTCCCTCCCTGGTGAAGAACTAACTTGTTTACTTCTTCGCATTATCAGCGAAGGTGTGAACCTTATTCTTCATTTCATCAGCCTTTTCGGCTACATCAAAAGTTTTGTCAGCTACTTTATCGGCTACCACTGCTCCAGCATTC
>ENA-OPCT01000260-OPCT01000260.1-human-gut-metagenome-genome-assembly--contig:-NODE-260-length-31089-cov-3.090578_pt1 | contig 31089 bp, 22 predicted proteins | sample MGYA00241572_ERZ501495 | MGnify/ENA primary metagenome ERZ501495 (study PRJEB25962, sample SAMEA2042580) | human gut metagenome | biome: human gut; feature: human-associated habitat; material: faeces... | reverse complement strand
CACCTTTCATCCGGAAACCGTTTCAACCCATTGTTTTTTGTCTTCTTGCCGGAAGAGTGACAAAAATCTGTCCAAAACAGCAAGCGGTCGATCGGTAGGCCATAGGAGTCAACGGTCTAAGCGGCAGGGGTTCGGATGGTTGCTAAATATATCTACAAATATTCATACATGTCAATATTTCTTAGATAAAAAGGTTGTCCATCTCCTATTTTCTGCCTACCTTTCCACCGTTTATCGCATCCACATCGGACAAAGAGGTATCATTTACGTACGAATGACAATTCTTCGGAAGTCCCAAAGCGTTGCCTTTACAAATCACTTCGCTACCGGAAACATTAAAACATCATACTATGAGAAGCGTATTATTAAATCTCCTGCTCCTGTGCACAATGATGTCACAAGCGCAAACCATCATCGAAAACCCGACATTCAAAGCGCGTTCGGGCAGCATCAGCAACATCACCAAAATAGAACGAAGCGCAAAAGATACTAAACTCTATATACATGCCGTATTCCGTCCCGGTTGGTGGATTATGGTGGAGAAAGACCATTATTTACAAGATGTGTTAACAGGAAAAAAATATCCCATCACTGGAGCAGAAGGAATCACTTTCAACAAAAAAACCAGTATGCCCAAATCGGGAATAATGGATTTCGTACTTATATTCGCTCCACTACCTAAAGAAACACAAACCATTCATTGGATAACGCCGAATGATACGGAAGGCAATTTCTTTGATATCTCGCTCACCACAAAGAAAAAGAAGAATAATTCCCCGATATTGCCTGTCCGAGGCAATTGGTTTACTAATGATTCCCAAAACAGTTGGGTGGCAGGATTTTATGATTCTCTTGCCATTGTACATAACCGAATGTATACTTACCAAAATATCCACAAAAAAGGGAAACGACTTCTGCTCTCGCTTAAGGACAAGTCAAACGGCACAAACAAAGATTTCACTTTGGTTCTTCAAAAAAACGGAACATGCACTTTACAGCAAGAGAATAACGCGCCACAAACCCTTACACAAGAAGACCGACAAGATAAAACAACTGCAGCAGAAGCCGATTTTACCGATTTTTTTCGTACGGACACTGCTTGCATACAAGGTTACATTGACGGATATGATTCTCGTTTAGAATTAAAAACCGGAATGATTTATATGGAAAACATCATCACCCGCGAAGATTATCCCACGGCAGTATCTATCCGACCTGACGGTAGTTTCCAATGTAAGTTCCTCCTCAGCCATCCTATAGAAAAGTATCTGTTACTGGGCAATAACACCATCCCGTTCTATATAGAACCGGGGCAAACCCTTACCATATATATCAACTGGGAAGAGATACTGAACTACAGTCGAAAACGTGATCGTTACGCTTCCATCGAAAACCTACACTACATGGGGGCTTCGGCACAAGCATCCCGAATTCTGGGCATACACGATTCTTTGCTTTCAGCCTCTTTCAAAGACAAGCTATCAACGTTACAAAAAAAGCTCACCCCAGAAGAGTTCCAGTGCTATATGCAACCGAAATTTGAACAATGGACACAAATCACTGACTCGCTATGCAAACTCCATAAAGACTCTTCGAAGCTCGTACATTTAATGCGCAATAAACTGCACATGAAGAGAGGATGCATATTATTTGAGTTCCTGTTATCGAGAGAATTTTTATTAAGAAAAGAGCCCGACAACAAAACATTACAGACAAAAGAAGCGCCTTCATACTACCAATTCTTAAAAGAGATGCCTTTAGAAGACGCAGCGGTGCTCGCTGCCACAGAAGCAAACATATTCATCAACAGATTTGAATATATGCCTCCCTTAAGGGAAAAATACCGCAACACTTCCACCACCACTTTATTACCAGACAGTGTCCGGTTTACTTATCCAAAGAAAGGAGTGCTCACTTTCTTAAAAGAAAAAGGAGTAAAACTGACACCTACACAGGAAAAGATGCGGGAACGGGATGAACTGTTGGCGGGACAGACGGTATATATCAATCCTAAAAACCTGATAGCGGAACAAAAATTACTGCAAGATTTGTTCCGAAAAGAAGAGGGTCTGATAAGAGAATATACTAAAATGGCAAAAACGGAAGTAACCGAAATCAAAAAAAAAGATATAAAAAAAGAAACATGGGAAAGAGCTATAAAGGATAATCAAGCTGAAGATTCCATCATTGCCTCCATATGTGGAAAATCTATGCCTTTTATGTGGCAAGTCGCCAAGGTACGCAGCCTGAAAAACCAGCTTCAAAGCCTTAACGATCGCGACCTTGCCGCCCAATACCTGCAACAAACAAAAAGCGTTCTCACGCATCCGTTTTTACAGGCCCAAGCCGACTGGCGATTCGAAAATATCTACCCTAACAGGGAAGAAACCACTTATCAACTTCCTGAGGGTGAGCCTACCGAAGTCTTCCGCCGCATTATCCGGAATCATCCGGGCAAAGTATTGTTTGTTGACTTTTGGGGAACTTTCTGCGGACCATGCCGCGCCGGTATCGAAGCTACTGCAGAATTGCGCAAACAGTATCGCAACCATCCTGAGTTCCAGTTTATCTATATTACCAGTCGGGAAGATTCCCCAGAAGATACTTATAAAGAATATGTAGAAAAGAACCTGAAAGGGGAAGCATCTTACTATATAGATCAATCGGATTTTTACTTCTTGCGCCAGTTATTCCGCTTCAACGGTATTCCTCATTATGAATTGGTAGAAAAAGACGGCAGCATATCAAAGAAGAAAATCAATACTTATGAATTGAAAGAATATTTAGAACAGCGGTTCGGCACAAAGAAACAGAGCCAAGATATAACGCAGGAGGAGAAATAGACTAAAACCATTATATATCAACAAAAAGACCTCTCTCAAAATAGAAATTGAACGTTGAGAATCTTATAGATTGAAACCTCCTTTAAGATAAAATCCCCTTGTTCTTGCCTTATAGTATGTGATAAATGAAGGCTAAAACAAGGGGATTCGTATGTTCCAACTTACAAATTATAAGTAAGGTTGTGTCTTTCTTCTATTTTATTTTAAGTCAGCTTCTTGTTTGCTCTTTTGTTGTTTTTTGAATTTCACGTTACAGACATCCTAAACGTCTGAAAAAAGCTAATAAAGAAAATAACTGTTTGATTCTATAGGAAAATCCAAAGAGTCTATAGCTTTTATCGGATAAATTATCAAGAGTTATCGTTTCTTTGATATTCAATTGCTTTACAGCACTTCATTCAGAATGTTATATCAATCTATTGTTAAAGAATTAATATACTCCTCAATATTCATATAGCCGCTTGGAGCAGTGAGTACAGCATCTTTCGCATCATGAGGATTCAAACCGTGAACCGTTTCCCACTCATCAGGCAAGCCATCGCCATCAGTGTCCGGCAACGCAGCCGCTTCTTTGTAAATTGGATAACCTCCTACATCTGAAGGACTGTCAATCAAACCATTTTGACCGGCTTTATCATCTTTAAAAGAGAACGTTCCACGCTTTACATCGTTTATAATCCGGCTATCTACCGCATCACGCGATAAAGAAGCTCCGACTTCTGCCAAAACTTTTTCATAACTTTCAGCCGAAGATTCTGCCGGGTATACAGGAGATTTAAACTCTTGCTCCGAACGAATCGACTCTATCCCTTTCCAATATGCTTCCTTCTTACGAGGTTCCACACCCCGCCAATTGTCTAAATTAACAATTTGTATCAGACCTTTATGCTCTTTAGCAAGATGAGGAGAAGAGGCATCAAAATAATTGCCTGCAATATAGAAACATCCCCATATACCTTTTACATTCTTAAGGCTTCCGTCATCCGAATTGGGATTACAGATACGGTTTACCAACTGTTTTCTGGTAGCTGTAGAAGCCCCGGGCTTGAAATAGTTATTTACAATATTGTAACTGCCGCCCTCGCCGGCATACATGCCGTTCGTCGGTCCCCAATTATAAAATACATTATTACGGATATCCACTTTCTCTTTCTCAGGCATACCCGAAAAACGGCTTCCGCATAAGCGAGGAGTCCGACTACTGTGATTCGCCATCAGATTATGATGGAAAGAAGCACCCTGTCCACCCCAGATTCCACCATATCCATGCACCCCCTTAGGATGCGTGGAATGATTCAAGCTCTCGGAAACCATACACCACTGCATGGTAAAATTCTCATTATCGTAAGCTGTCGCCGTCTCATCATTACTCCAACTAAAACTGCAATGGTCAACAATCACGTTTTTACATCCTATACAAGTAAACGCATCCTGTTCGCCTATTACCTTATCTCCCGGACGTGCCCGCATATAGCGAATAATCACATTATCGGCTTTCACTTTCAGGCCATAATTACGCAAACAAATACCCATACCCGGAGCCGTTTGTCCGGCTATGGTCACATCACCTTTGTTGATATCGAGCGAGCGTTGCAGATCAATATAACCACTCACGGCAAACACAATAATGCGAGGACCACTCTTGCCTAATGCCCAACGCAGGCTTCCCTCACCGGAATCATTCAGATTGGTAACCACTATTACTTTACCTCCCCGTCCGCCAGAAGTATATTTTCCATAACCCTCCGCACCAGGAAAAGCCGGAAGCTGTGCCGCCACGGTAAGGCTACACCAACACATCATACACCATAATACTTGTTTCATTTCATTATGCGCTTTAATTCTTTATATTCTAAGCTCCAAAGATAAAAATTATTTGCCACTTGAAGGAACGAAAGAAAAAGAATGTATCCTGCAATCCCTATAATATAAAACCTTCCATCCTTACAGATAAGAATACGATTCCAGATATTCAAAGGCTATGATTAAAAACGAATCCACCAAATTCAAAATACATGTGTAACATATAATGGAACCTCCAAAGCGCAGATAAAAAATGAGGCTTCTAACTTCTATATAACAACGCTCTTTCAACAAGACTATTTTATACCCCATAAAAGTCAGCTCTTCTAACTTATATAAAAAAGAAGCCCACATTTTAACGAAAAGCTCCCGTTCCCTTTTTACCGAAGAAATAACGGGAGCCTCTCACAAAATGTGTTTCCAATCTAACCCAAAACTTGTACAGGGTGAAAAGATTCCAACTCCCGTAGAAGCGGTTATATTTTCAATACAACTATAAAACCAGTGCAGTCTTCACAGTGTATATGCACAAAAGTGATTACACTTTCAGTTTAACTGTTCGGCAGGAAAAGTAGCTTCCACCAAACTGTTCAGATAAACCTCCAAGTTAGTATAGTTCTTATCCAGATTGTATTTCGATCCATCGGACTTATCGTTCGGATTCAAGCCTTTGGAAGTTTCCCACTCATCGGGCATGCCGTCACCGTCGGAATCTTTTAATGTAGACTCGGTCTTCACATATTCACTCCATCCTTCCACATCCTTTTGAGAATCAATAATACCAAACTTACTGCCATTCGAACCGGAATAAGTATACGTACCATCCCGCGTTTCTTTCACTATACGGGCATCTATCTTATCACGTTGTTTAGAAGCGCCCGCATAAGCAAGCACATCCTCATAAGCAGCTTTGGCATCTTGAGTATAAGCCGTTTCGGTAATATTGAACTCAGCGCCAGCCCGAACCTGATCCAATGTAATAGGCACCGTATTACCGGATGCATCCTTTATGTTGGTTTTCACCTGTAAACCTTTGTAATTGTCACGATTTACCGCTTCCATCTCCGATTTCTGCGAACTGGTAAGTTTGGAACAAGATGTATCGAATACATTACCTTTCAGATAAAACTTGCCACACACCCCTACCGGCTGTTTATTCTTTCCGTCATCAGGATATGCCATAAAGATACGTTTGTAAGCGGAAGTTTCTGCAGTATAGGGTCCTGGCTTATAATAATTGTTCACAAAGTTATAAGAACCGCCTTGTCCGGCATAACCTCCTTCACTACCATTATTATAAAATACATTATTCCGCAAATCAACTTTCTCCACATCCGGACGGTTACTATAACGGCTTCCATTGAGCCGCGGCGTGCGATTTGTATGGTGGACAATCAAATTATGATGAAAGGTTGCAGGACATCCTCCCCAAATTCCACCGTAGCCGTGCGCATCCTTCACATGAACCGATTTAGCAAGGCTTTCACTGATAATGCACCATTGAAGAGTAAGATTTTCTTGCCCATAAAATGAAGCACATTCATCAATACTCCAACTGAGCGAACAATGATCTACCATAATATTCTTTTTCCTATCGGCATATGTCTTATTATTATAGCTTTGCATTGCATCATCTTCTCTTTTACATTCATCTCCCAAACGGCAACGGATATACCTTACAATCACATTGTCCGCATTTATTGCCAAAGTATAGTTTTTCAAACAAATGCCTAATCCCGGAGCGGTTTGTCCGGCAATCGTCACGTCCCCATTATGGATGGAAAGCGTACTATTCAGTTCAATAGTTCCACTTATCGCAAACACGATTGTCCTCTTACCCGACTTACTCAATGCCCAACGAAGGCTTCCCTCACCGGAATCATTCAAATTCGTTACGGTGTAAACCGTTCCGCCTGCACCGCCGGTCACATATCGTCCTGCCCCGTGAGCGCCCGGAAATGCCAGAACATTGGAACGGTCCGGCACAGGATATACGGGCAATTCGATTGCCCCGCCACCGCTATTTCCACCCGAACCATTTCCATCGGGAGGAGTGATGTTGCCAGGATCATCATCCGAGCCTCCGCCACAAGCAGCAAATCCCATTGTAGCCGAGAATCCCAGCAAACAAGTAAAAAACTTCCATGTTTTCATAGGTAATCAGATTTCTTTTGTTTTTTCAGTTTTTATATATCTATCCTATTAGAGGTACTGATTTCTAAGTCTACATACCCTAAGATTACTCCCGAAGGAATAACACCGAAAGAAAAGTACCCTCTAAAGCGAACACATACTTATGCGTTTGCAAAAATAAAAAGTATTTTCGTTTCTATCTCCCTTTAGCACAAATAACTATATATTTAATTGTATCCGGCAGACTATTAACGCTTATCTATCTCTTCCTCTATATCCAATAACTAATAATGCTATACTACCCCACATTATCAGTTATTCAGACCAGAAAGAAAGGCTGTCATGGAAGCTTTCCTATGCGGCTTCCACAACAGCCTTACCCCAGCTTAACGCTATTTTTTCGGGTTTTAGTATACTAAAGATTAATGCCAGCGCGGATCTCCTATTTTATAGTAAATAATATCCTCATTTCCGACCGTAAAATCACCGTTGGCGGCATCCTTAAACTTCGGATCGGCTACTATACCAGCCGTATCAAATGCTTTTCCACTCCCGGTTGACGGATTTGCAAGTAACGAACCTGCATTCAAGTAATAGTTGGAATCAAACAATATATTATCCGATTTGCTATCTTCCGTAAAGAATACATCTGTGGCTTCCGCCGAGAACGCAAATATATTTTTGGATACATTACAAGTGAAGTCATGATTACCCGCTTTATTGGAACGGATATAAACAAGGCCTTTATTACTTGCTTTCACATCGTAAATAGTATTGTTTGTTACGGTGTAAACTACTCCTGTACGAACAAAATCGAAGCGAATGAAGTTTTGCCCATTACAAGCATTATACGCTGTAGAATTCTTTAATGTAAATGTAGAGAAACTGATATGCTTTTTCTGAAAATCGATACCGTGACCGGAAATATTCGTAATTACACAATTCTCGACAGTTAAATCACCTGTTTGGACAGATGAGGAATGTTCATCTTCCGTTATAACTTTCGAATAAGAATCGATTGTACAATTAGAAATTTTAATATTTGCCCCGGCGCTTACGTTCAGAATAGTACAGAATGCTACACTCTTGTCGCTTTTGAAATTAAGATCTTTGATAGTGATATCACTTGCTGTACCGTCAATCTTAAAACAAAGGTCGGCTGTTACCGGTTTGCTTTGTAATGCCATTACCGAACAAGATACAGGCAAAGTTACTTCAGCAGGAACAAAAGCAGTTGTTCCATCGGCAGCAGGTAACAAACAGATTTTATCACCCTCTGCCAGATTTTGGAAAGCAAGTTTTATCTCCTCCTCGGTAGCATCGGCATACAAAGGTATGGCTCCGTCTAAATCGACAGGCGTTGTAAAGGTAACAGTTCCACGTATTTTGGTTCCACGCAACAGGTTAACCGTATATTCCGTTTCCGATGCCAGTCCGGTTATTACAGCTTTCCCTTCCGCTATTTCCGCAGACGTCAACGTACGCTTTATCTCTCCTGGCATAATATGTAAGGTTTGTACATTCTCACCCGCAGGCCAGGTAAGTGTAGCTTGCTTAGCTTCAATCAAAGCAGGATCTACCTCATAAAATATTTGTTCGGCATCTGTCTTAAAAGAAGCTTCCACCCATTTCGATTCCGGTATGGAAGATCCGGTAGCTTTCACACGCACGGCATACGCTTCCGAGCCTTCCAATTTAGTGAATGTATAAGAGGTAGATGGTGTTGTTTCCGATTGTATCAATGTTCCGGCAGCCACCGTTTCGCCCTGATAAAGTTCTATTGAATAACCTGTCGCCTTGTTCACCGCTTTCCAACTTACGGCAGCATTTACCTGTTGCCGTACTCGCACTTCCAAATCGACCGGCGAGAAGAGGCGGTCATAAGAAACTTCTGTAAGTTCCGTCAGTTCGTCGGAGCAAGATATTGCAACCATACATAGCGTTGCTACTCCGAACATATATAATGAATAAAAGATTTTTTTCATAATGTTCTCATTAATCTGCTTAATAATTGTAATCATTCACGAGCTTACCATTGCTTGAGTCAATGAACACTTGCCAAATAGGCCAAAACTGATGTGTATCAGGATCTTTTGTATATAATCCGTCTATTTTATCGCTCCATGTATTCGATCCTGCCCAAGTCTTGTTACTATCATACTTTAGCGCAGCGCCTGCTTCATCGGTTTGTCCCAATTCCAGACCATAAATGACAACAGTCTCACCGTCTTCGGCTGTTTTATAATATATTTTATTAGGCAGATCGGCATACTTACCGGTTTTATTGCACAAGGCAGTCAATTCCGCTTTCGCTTCAGCCAGTTTCGTGCCTAACAGATTCCAGCGAATCAAATCGGCCTTACGCAACATTTCACCACAAAATTCCAGTCCTCTTTGCTCTACAATTGCATTAAAGAAAGCATCCTGGCTTACCGTAACTTTATTCATATAAGCCGTTACTTCATCAGCAGGTAAAGCACGGTCGAGAATCATCTTCATATATTGCGAAGCATTGTGAGCTCCTTTCGGACCCTCAAAATAATTAATAGCCTCGGCAGCCATCAGCAATACATCAGCATAACGCATGTACATCCAGTTCAAACCGTCGTCATTGCTGGAAGTCACTCTCCGCTTCAACCATTCATAGCGGTATTTTCCGAAATACCATTGTCCTACACTGTTAGGCACTTGTATTCCCTCATTCCAATTATAAGGAACGCATGTAACATCCCGGCGTTTATCATTCTTGCTATATGCATAGAAAGCGGTAGGAAGCGGACCGACAGTACCGCCTTTGGCTTGTCCTGTATAAGTATCCGTTGTTTTATGACGCACTCCCAAATCAAAAATTACACGCCCGCGACCTTCGGAAAAAGGAAGCTCCCAAATAGATTCCTTACCGGCTTTCAATGTTTCGCCACAGTAATCATCACGGAACAATTCTTCGAATCCTCCTAAACTATTGCATCTTTTGGAGATAATGCTTAAACATTCGTCCATGACAATCTTATACATTTTGTCTTGCGACAAACGCGGATCAGTACTTAAACGAATCGTACCGTCGGGACGCTGTGAATAACCTCCCGCATACAGAGCCAAACGGGCACGCAAGGCTTTCACAAATGATTTGCTGACGCGTTCCACTGATTGAGTAGTAGCGGTTTCATTCGGCCATGCTACCAGATTTTCAGCCTCAGCCAAATCCTCAAGCAAACGGACATAGATACTGTCACGGTCGGATTTTGCCAGATACATTGTTTCAGTAGTCACCGGAAGAAAACGAGCCGGAACGTCACCCCAAGCTTTCAATAAGTCGGTATAATATACAGCTCGCAAAGTAATGGCCTCGCCCAATAATTGAGCCAAAGCTTTATCATTTTTCACGTCGGCATACTTTCTCAACGATTCCACACAACGATTGGCACGTTCAATACCTTCATAAAACTTAGCCCACGCATTCGAGGTTTTATTCATCTGTCCATTGGTGGTAGTAGTAGAATAGTTACCAAGTTTAGCCTTATCATCATTTACATTTTCTGATGAATTGTACCATTCGAAATCCGTATTGGTTCCATAATAGACAATAAAACGTCCACGGTAAGATTCTGTTTCACAAAACGATTGGACAATAGCCATCACAGCAGGTTCCGCCAATTCCGCAGAAGAGAAGATGACGCTCTCGTCCATAGTCGATTTATTCGGCGCCTCCAGTACATCTTCGAACATTTTCTCGCAAGAGGTAAACATGCCTGCCAACGCCAATACCGGTAATATAATATATTTTTTCATTATTTTCTTCATTTAATCAAATTAGAAACTCAAGTTAAGGCCTACCACAACAGAACGGCTCTTAGGATATGCAGAATAGTCCACACCCGGAGTCAACTCTGTCTGACGACGGGTGGATACCTCGGGATCGGCGCCTGAATAGTTCGTCCAACAGAAAACATTGTATCCGGTTACATATACACGCAGATTTTGTATTTTCATTTTATCTAGAATGTATCTCGGCACGGTATAGCCTAATGTTAATGTATTCAGACGCAAGAATGAGCCGTCTTCTACCGCCCAATCGGAAAATACGAACTGCTTCATCCACGGAGACCACATCGTAGTGTTGGCGTTCATTTCAGCCAGTTTCACCGGGTCGTTGCACAATGTGCCGTCTTCGTTTAGATTCGTCCAACGCTTGCCACTCTCCATTTCCGAAATCATGTTACGGTATTTGCTGCCTCCCGAAGTAGTGTATTCTATTTTGTTGGCATTGTACACATCGTTACCTACGCTCCAGTTAAAGTTTGCCGTCAGGTCGAAGCCATAGAAACGGGTATTGACACCAAAGCCGCCGGTATGAATGGGATTGGCGTTACCAATCACTTCACGGTCATCGGTTGTTACCGCATTATCACCTCCCGCAATATCTTTCAGCTTCATGGAACCCGGACGGAGCGTACCGATAACAGAAGAACAATCTACCACACCTTCCTTCAATACCCACTGTTTCTTATTCGCATCATAGTGGTCGAAATCTGAGACTTCATAACGTCCGTCGTTACGATAACCGTACATCTGGCCTACCTGTCCACCTACTGCAATCCAATAGTCATTGCCGATAGCCGAAGATCCCCAACCGGACTCCTGCCCGAAGTCGTCCATCATGCCTAACGATTTAATTTCGCCCTTATTGAAACCAATATTGGCGTTAAAGCTCAGGCCGAAATTCTTCTTCTCCACAGCCACCCAGTTAACCGAGGCCTCGATTCCTTTATTACGGGTTTTACCCATATTACGATATTGGAAATCATATCCGACTCCAGAAACCGGAAACTTTATCAACAAATCTTTCGTATCATTCAAATAAGCCTCAATCGAGCCGTTCAAACGTCCGCCGAACAACGTATAATCCAAACCAAGATTACGGGTAATGGTTGTTTCCCACTTCAGATTAGGGTTAGCCATTGTTTTCGAAGCCGCCCAATAATTGGTTACATTATTGATCCACGCCGTGGTATACGATTCATACGAGGGAGAAATGGAACCCGTAGGAATATTATTATTACCAGCCGTACCATAACTCACACGCAACTTCAAATCGTCCAGCCAACCTTTTGTTCCCTCCATGAACGGTTCGGAAGAAACACGCCATGCCACAGCAGCCGACGGAAAATATCCCCATTGATTGCCTTTTCCGAATTTTGAAGAACCATCGGCACGATAGGTAGCGCTGAACAAATATTTGCTCTGGTAATCGTAATTGACACGCCCGAAGAATGAAAGCATAATCTCATCCGGGTTATAAAAGTCCTTTATCTCATAAGCATTACCTACATTTGATAAACGGAACGCTTCATCAGAGGTATAGTTGGTAGGGAAACCATGTATCGTATTGGTAAAGGTTTTAGAACGAGTAATGATGTATTCCTCACCTACCATGGCATTCAAATGGTGATTGCTGTCTTTGCCTATCAACTTCTCGAAGTTGTAGTTCACTGTGTTTGTATTGCGGAATGTTTCACGGCTGGTATCCGTAAAAATTGCCGCAGGTTTCTCTTTATTTTCTGTAGCAGGAGTGTTCTTTACATAATAAGTGGTCAAGCCATAGAAACGCTTGTCGGAATTGTCATAGGTATCGTAACCAAACTCAGCCTTAAGTTTGAAGTCATTAAAGATTTCCCATGTAAAGCTACCTGCCAAATTCCAATTTTTACGAATCTGACGACGGTCGTTGTCACGGATAGACTCCATAGGATTATAAAGATTAAAGCTAGGATCTGTATCACCCGGATTTACAGCATCATCCGATAATCCAGCTATTGGAAAAGGAGTATAGATTACCGCATGCTTCAGACGGGCATCAGAAGAAGAAGTCGAACTTTGCTCGTTCATACCGCCACCCAATATGCGAGTCTTAGCAAAACGAATAGAGAAATCCAAAGCAACACGCTTGGTAGGTTTGGCATTTAACTTCAGACTTAAGTTGTCTCGTTTAAAACTTGACATTTGCATGATGGCTTTATCATCGATGTGATTGTAACTGAATGCAAATTTCATCTTGTCGCCCCCGCCATTGATGCTCAAATTATGGTTGAATGTATGTCCTATACGACCGAATATGTATTTCTGCCAGTCGTTGGTAGCCACATTGTCATATAAGTCAATGTCCTCATAGTTACCCAGAAACTTGGTATATTGTTCGGGATTAATTACATCCGGTTTGTTAGCATCTAACATCGACAACTCATATTGCCATTTGGCATAATCGCTTGCAGAAAGCACATCCAATTTATCAGCCAACTTTTTACTCGTGTAATACGCATTGTAGTTCACGCTGATTTTACCCTCCTTACCGCTTTTCGTTGTAACAATGATTACCCCATTAGCACCACGTGAACCATAAATAGCAGTCGAAGAAGCATCTTTCAATACGTCGATGGTCTCAATATCGGAAGTAGGAATATCAGAGATACTGTTTACCGGAAAGCCGTCCACAATATACAATGGCTCATTGCTTTGAGTAATTGACCCTCCTCCGCGCACTCTTATCTTCATCTCGGCATCGGGAGAGCCTTCGGTAGTAGTAATCTGCACTCCGGCCATCTTTCCCTGTAAAGCTTCCGTTGCCGAAGCAACCGGAACAACAGAAAGCGCTTCAGCACTTACTGAAGCCACAGAACCGGTAATGTCTTTGCGTTTTGCCGTTCCATAACCGATGACGACGACCTCATCGAGTGTCTTCGTATCTTCCTTCAACGTTACATTTATAACGGACTGGTTACCTACTCTTATCTCTTGTGTGAGATAACCGATGTAGGAAACAACTAACACATCACTTGCCTTTACATTTTGCAAGGTGTAATCGCCGTCAAAACTTGTGATTGTACCATTGGTAGTGCCTTTTACCAGCACATTTACACCAATCAGAGGTTCGCCTGTTCCATCTTTCACGATGCCGGAAACTTTTTTCCCTTGCGCAAAAGCTGTCAGGCAAAGCATACACATGAATATAACCATGCATAGCTTTCTCGACAGAAAGTTTAAATTCATAAGACTCGTGTTTTTTATAGTAATAATTATACGTTATCCTGATATTAACAGGATTTATATAAACGAAATAACACTTTTTTATTTATTGCTACAACATTTCAGGCTCTTTTGTTGTAACTTGTTAACACCATAAGTGCACTTTTAGCATAATTAAACGTTCCAACTTAATTTCATTACTCAAATTATGCTTCTCTACCGAAGCACCACAGAAGTTCTGATAGCCTTAACCGGACTGTAACATGAAATATTATTTTCTATTTTGATGAACTGATGCAACTTTTTCCTACTTTAACCCGTCTAAATAAATAAAGCGTGTTAATCCTTCAATCTATATACATATGAAAAAAAGTATTTATTTATCTATGCTACTGGTATTCACCACTCTTTCATTACATAGTTGCCACTTCATTTCTTCACAAAAGTCTGTTAGAGTCAGCAGGAATTATATCACCAAAGATTATGACACAGGGTTCTTCCAGCAAATCAATTCCAACCTCTCTGCAAAAGTGTACATCGTTCAGTCCGAAGAATTCTCTGTAAGCGCTTATGCACCCGATAACCTTCTCCCCTCTTTAAAAATCTTTGTAAAAGGCAACACTCTTTATCTTAAAGCCGAAAACTCCAGGAAAAGCACCATTCAAAAGATAGGCAACAAACACATAACCATTCATATATCGGTTCCGGACTTAACGAACATCACTCAAAACGGTGTGGGCGATATAACGATTGAGGATAAAGCGACATTCGACACTCTTACCCTTAGATTAAGTGGAGTAGGCGACATACATTGCGAAGACCTAACCTGCAAACAGCTTAAAGTCAATCATTTCGGAGTAGGCGACATAAATCTTAAAGGGAAATCTCAATCTGCTTGGTATAAAAGCAATGCCGTAGGAGACATCAATGCAAAAAAAATGCTGGTTTCCTCTCTCACGGTAAAACATTCCGGAGTGGGAGACGTGATCTGTCATGCTGTAGAAGAATTAAATATCAATACCGGCGGCGTGGGAGATGTTATTTACTACGGTAATCCTGCTATAAAGGACATTCATAAAGGTAATATTGGAAAAGTAAAACATAAATAAAAAAGCTCCAGTATCATCATGTTCCACCTTTATGGTTGCCGAATATATAGGAAGGCTGAAATGGCAGATATTCGCCAGATTCCCGAATAAAGCGAAACTCCATGTTCACTTTATCAAGTAGGATTATAACCGACAAATATAAAAGAGCCGTATCAAACTCTGTTCTCGAGTAATGATACGGCTCTTTTCATAGTCAATAAAAGATGGCCAGATTTCAGATGAAAAAGTTGAACTTCTCTAAAATTGAATGATGACAACCTTTCAAATTTATAACGCTCGTTAGGCGTTTCATCTTTAGAGGCCTTACATCTTTTCCTTATGTATGAAACAACTTTTGTCCGTTTCAGATAAGGTCCTTACTTTATCGTCACAGTTAACGGATTGCGAACCTTCTGAACATATTCACTCAAATACTCAGTCCACTTATCCATTGAATCCATGCCGGCTTTGCTCCAGCCCGACCCCCAGTAATAAACATATTCAGAATTCGGATTGTAATCACTTATCGCCAACACATGTCCGGTAGCTCCGCCACGCAATTCCTTGCTCTCTTTCTCTGAGAAAAGCACAGGTTTCGCCTCTTTTACCGGAGCTGGGAATACGGCGCCTACATAAATTTCACCATTGTTGTTGTTAACATTGTCCGTCAAATCCTGATAAGCAATGTAACCTTTGTCAGCTTCGGCCTTATATGCTTCAGGGTTTTCCGGATGGATAACCAAACCGGCTGCAACCGGAGTCACATCGTTCAGATTCTGATAAGAGATAACCGTCTTGTTCAGATGCGAACCTTTGTCCAATGAAAGGACGCGTGTTTCCACCACATTCGAATCACCATTTACTACCATCGGGTTATATACCAATTTCACTTTGAAACGAAGCGGACCGTTATCCAGAATTTCAAAATCCTTATAACAATATGGATAGACAATAGCTCCCGTAGCATCCATTAATGCTGCCGTTCCACCGCCCAACGTAGGTCCTACTTTATAACAGTCCAAACCGTTTCCATGATCCACATGGTAACTTACCGACTTATAGAGTTCATCCGCAGCCTTCGGGTCTGTCTTTCTCAGTTCGGCAATCTTCTTCATGGTTTCGGGATTCAATTCACTTGCATACCGAGCTTCTACTACCATTTCCGGTACATTCTTCGCCCATACGTCATAACCGAAAGCACGTTCGCCGGTAGCCTGCAAAGCGGGACCGTACGTACGGAAAGCCACTTTGTCATTTTCCCAAGCAATGTCGTCCACCCGTTCAGGATATTGACGTCCGCAAGCGCTGGTTTCTACGGTAACAGGATTTCCTGCCTGAATAGTGTAATCTACCGAAGCATTCGCCCCTACGGTAGCAGGGAAAATCAGTTTCCCGTCACTTGTAACCTGCGAAGGGACTTGTTGACCATTCGGATCCAAAACGACTACTTCGACCGTATCTGCCAATTGAAGTTTCTGAGTCAAATCGTCCATCGCCACTTCCACCATTTCATCCGCCCGGTTTAAATCCGTAGAGTTTGCAATGGTAACCGTAACCGCTTGTTTCTGTGAACAAGCACATATCATCAACAAAGCGGCTACCCATATAAAGCACTTTTTCATCGTTCGCTATTATTTAGGTTGTTTACCGATATAAGCTAAGATACCGCCATCTACGTAAAGGATATGTCCGTTTACCGCATTGGATGCTTCCGAAGCGAGGAACACAGCAGGACCGGTCAGTTCTTCAGGTTGTAACCAACGTCCGGCAGGAGTTTTAGCGCAGATAAACGAGTCGAACGGATGACGCGAACCATCGGGCTGCGGCTCACGCAACGGAGCGGTCTGCGGAGTAGCAATGTAACCCGGACCGATGCCATTACACTGGATATTGTATTCGCCATATTCCGAACAGATGTTACGGGTAAGCATCTTCAGACCGCCTTTTGCGGCAGCGTATGCCGATACGGTTTCACGACCCAGCTCAGACATCATGGAACAGATATTGATAATTTTTCCATGTCCTTTTTTCATCATGGCCGGCAACACTGCTTTCGAAACGATAAATGGAGCGTTGAGGTCGATATCGATAACCTTGCGGAAATCGGCAGCTTCCATTTCGTGCATTGGAACTCGACGAATGATTCCGGCATTGTTTACCAGAATATCAATAGTACCTACTTCTTTTTCAATGGTAGCCACCATCGCCTGTACGGCAGGTTCGTCGGTTACATCGCACACATAACCGTGCGCTTTGATACCTTTAGCTTCGTAAGCCGCCATACCTTTGTCGACCAGTTCTTGATTGATATCATTAAAACAAATGGTAGCGCCTTGTTCGGCATAAGCCGAAGCGATAGCAAAACCAATACCGTAAGATGCTCCTGTTACAAGGGCAACTTTACCTTCCAATGAAAAATTCAAATAAGGATTCATAATTCTTTATATTATAATAATTCAACATTTTAATCGATTACTCTATGAAGACTTGTACGGATATACATTCCTTTGCCATAGAGCCATTCAGTTGAGAGCTATTTTTCTCCACCCTATTATGCACTATTGTCAAACTTAGAGCATAAGAGAGAGAAATGACTCTCTCAAAGAGATTACTTCAAATCGGTAATCAAAGAAAAGTCCTGATCTCCATAATCGAGGTTTTCACCACCCATACCCCAAATAAAAGTATAGTTATGTGTTGCGGCTGCGCTATGGATTGACCATTCCGGAGAGAGAACCGCCTGCTCGCCTTTCATCCACAAATGGCGGGTTTCGTCTACTTCGCCCATGAAGTGGCAAACAGCCTGGTCTTCGGGTACTTCGAAATAAAAATAAGCTTCCATACGGCGGCTGTGTACGTGAGCCGGCATAGTGTTCCATACAGAACCCGGAGCCAGTTCGGTCATTCCCATCTGTATTTGACAAGTAGGCAACACTTGGTTTACAATCATCTTATTAATGTTCCGTTCGTTAGAGCCTTCGAGCGATCCCATGTGAGCCACTACGGCATCCGCTTTGGTCACCTTTTTATCCGGATAGTTACGATGGGCAGTGCAAGAATTGAAGTAGAACTTCGCCGGATTCTTGGCATCCTTGCTTTCGAAAGTAATCTCTCTGTCGCCTGAACCCAAATAAAGCGCCTCTTTATAATCCAACTCGAAAACGGCATCACCAGCTTTCACCACACCCGGTCCGCCAACATTGAACATACCGATTTCGCGGCGGGTAGTGAAATAAGGAGCTTTTAACGGATCGATAGCTTCCAGTTTCAACACTTCATTTACCGGCATTGCTCCACCTACTACCATGCGGTCGTACATGGAATACACCATATTTACTTCGTCGGCGGCAAACACTTTCTCAATAAGGAAGTCGCGACGTATTCTTGCAGTATCATAGCTTTTTGCATCTTCCGGATGCGCAGCATAACGAATTTCATAATTTGTTTTCATACTCTCAGATGTTATTTATTATTTAATTATATAATATTCGCCTAATGGGGTAAGCAAAGATATGGCTTTTGTTATGGAATAACAATTATTTAGAAGTATTTAATAAAAAAGAGAGATTGATTTTTACAATATAACGGTTTCTGTCCTGCTTCTCTATCAAGATATATGCAACGAAAAGAAAGTATCAACCAACCGTCAATCCGCACATACAGGACTTGAAGGGTTTCGATTAAATAAGGAAACAGTAAATTATCCGTCTACAATAAATTTATATAAAAATCATAATCAATGTATGAAGAGAGAAAAAAAGAAAAATTTCGGAACCTCGTCACTCATAATTTACAACCCCGTGAGGTAGACGGCGCGACGTTGGAACGTAGACAGCGCGACGTCACAAGGTAGACAGTTCAATGTCATGAAGTAGACAGTTCAACGTCAGCACTCTGGGAATAGGGACTTTACGCAATACAGGCGCAAAGGTCGATTCATGCGTCTCTCATGGAATCATCTTTCCAATATGCCGCATACTTCGCATCCCCTTTGCGCCTGCACTATCTATTTATTTGTCTATAGAAGACAACGACCTCTATTTATTCAAACGCCATGTCGCCCCATCTTTCGTATCTTTAATTTCAAAACCAAGAGCTGTCAGCTCATTACGAATTTTATCGCTAGTAGCCCAATCTTTATTTGCTTTGGCTACCATACGCTGTTCCAGCAACATATCCACTACCTTGCCAAATGCTTCTTCGCGAGCCTCATCCGAAGCATGTTCTACCTTCAGACCCAGAATATCGAACATAAAGAGGTTGAATACACTCTTCAGTTCCTCCAGATCCTCCACACTGATTGTTGTTTTTTTGTCCAGTAACGTATTGATAATACGGCACCCTTCGAACAAATGTGCAATCACGATAGGCGAGTTCAAGTCATCGTTCATAGCTTCGTAACATTTTTCACGCAATCCTCTCACATCCACGGTAGAAGTATCCGCCGGCTGAATGCGGTCGAGATTTTTCACCGCTTCGGTCAAACGCTCCAATCCTTTCTCTGCAGCCTGCAACGCCTCATTGCTGAAGTCTACCGTACTGCGATAATGCGCCTGAAGAATGAAGAAACGAATCGTCATCGGGCTGTACGCCTGCGTAAGCAATTTATGCGTTCCGTTAAAGAACTCATCCAGCGTAATGAAATTACCCAAGCTCTTTCCCATCTTCGTACCGTTGATGGTAATCATATTGTTGTGCATCCAGTAGTGCACCATGTCATCTCCCTGCGATGCCACGCTCTGCGCAATTTCGCACTCATGATGAGGAAATACCAAGTCCATGCCGCCTCCGTGAATATCGAAGTGAGCGCCTAAATATTTCTTTCCCATTGCCGTACACTCGCAGTGCCAACCTGGGAAGCCGTCGCTCCACGGACTCGGCCAACGCATAATATGCTCCGGTTGAGCGGATTTCCACAATGCGAAGTCTGCCGGATTATGTTTTTCCTGTTGCCCGTCCAACTCACGTGTAGTGTTCAGCACGTCATCCAGATTACGTCCCGACAATTTGCCGTAATGATGATCTTTATTATACTTCTCCACATCGAAATACACCGAGCCTTCGCTCACATAGGCGTAACCGTTATCGAGAATTTCCTGTACCAGTTCTATCTGTTCGATAATATGCCCCGAGGCGTGCGGTTCAATACTGGGCGACAACACATTCAGCGCCTCCATAGCCTTGTGATAACGGTTGAGGTAATACTGCACCACTTCCATCGGTTCCAATTGTTCCAATCGGGCTTTCTTGGCAATCTTGTCCTCTCCGTCATCGGCATCATGCTCCAGATGACCCACATCAGTGATATTACGCACGTAACGTACCTTGTATCCGATATGTGTCAGGTAACGGAATAACAAATCAAAAGTTATGGCAGGGCGGGCATGCCCCAAATGAGCGTCACCGTATACAGTGGGCCCACAAACGTACATACCCACATGCGGAGTATGCAACGGCACGAACACTTCCTTTTTGCGGGACAATGTATTGTAAATAATCAACTTTTGTTCCATATTATCTATTATTTATACTTCCAGCTTTATAAAAAAGAGAGGTAACACCCTTCGTCGCATGACGCATTCTTGGAGGCGACAAACAGCTATACCTTATTTATTATTGCCGCAAAGATAACAAGTTTTCTTCCGAAATGCTGATAATCTGTTCGTTTTTTATTGATTTATTACAAAAATCACAACTCACGTTTCAACCGCATCACAAATAAAGAAGGGAGACGTATTCACCTTATCGCAGCAGGAAAAGTACCTTTAAAAACTCATTCTGCCAAAAGAAATCTTCGGATATGAACTATAATAATAAAATGAATATGGCTAACGATAATTAGCATTGAATGAAAAGCATCGCACACCCACCGGACGTTTGTTTCGAAACGACGGGACAGAACCGGATACCAATAAAAAAGCGCCGCACCAACTAAATGGGCGACGCTTATAATTCCTTTCAGCTTTCGTAAATTACTTACGCAAACCGAGAGCTTTCACAATAGCACGATATCTTTCGATATCACGGTCTTTCAGGTAGTTTAACAACGCACGGCGTTTTCCTACCAGAGTAGTTAAAGCTCTTTCAGTACTATAATCTTTACGGTTCACTTTCAAGTGCTCCGTCAAATGGGAAATACGGTATGAGAACAATGCTATCTGAGCTTCAGGTGAGCCGGTATCAGTGTTAGACTTTCCGTATTGTCCAAAGATTTCTTTCTTTTTTGCTGGATCTAAATACATACTTTTTTAATTAATTGTATATTAAACTTTCTTTAGCGGCTGCAAAGATAGAGATTCTTTTTTGATACACAATGCTTTTTCAAATATTTTATTGTAACTTTGCGCCCAAATTATAGGTATAGTATGCAGAATATTAGAAACATTGCAATCATTGCGCACGTCGACCACGGGAAAACAACACTTGTCGACAAGATGATGCTGGCCGGACATTTATTCCGGAACGACCAGACAAACGGAGACTTAGTTTTGGATAACAACGATTTGGAACGTGAACGAGGTATAACGATCCTTTCAAAAAACGTTTCCATTAATTATAAAGATACAAAAATCAATATTATAGATACCCCGGGACACGCCGACTTCGGCGGTGAAGTGGAACGGGTGCTGAACATGGCCGACGGATGTATCCTTCTGGTAGACGCTTTCGAAGGACCGATGCCACAAACGCGTTTTGTACTTCAAAAAGCTTTGCAAATCGGACTGAAACCGATTGTTGTAGTGAATAAGGTAGATAAGCCGAACTGCCGTCCCGAAGAGGTGTACGAAATGGTGTTCGACCTGATGTTCAGCCTCAATGCTACGGAAGACCAGCTCGACTTCCCCGTGCTTTACGGCTCGGCCAAGAATAATTGGATGGGCGAGAGCTGGAAGACTCCTACCGATACCATTACTCCGCTACTGGACGCTATTGTTAAATATATTCCGGCTCCGAAACAACTGGAAGGTACGCCGCAAATGCTGATTACTTCACTCGATTTTTCGTCTTACACGGGACGTATCGCAGTGGGACGCGTACATCGCGGTACACTAACCGAAGGGATGAATGTAACCTTAGCGCGCCGTGACGGCACACAAGTAAAAACTAAAATTAAAGAACTTCATACTTTTGAAGGTTTGGGACGTAAAAAAACTACTTCCGTATCTTCGGGTGACATCTGTGCCATTGTAGGTATTGAAGGATTCGAAATCGGCGATACTATCTGTGACTTCGAAAATCCGGAACCTCTTCCCCCTATCGCTATCGACGAGCCTACCATGAGCATGCTTTTCGCTATCAACGATTCCCCGTTCTTCGGAAAAGAAGGCAAGTATGTGACTTCGCGCCACATTCAGGAACGTCTTACCAAAGAGCTGGACAAGAATCTGGCATTACGGGTTCGCAAAAGTGAAGAAGACGGTAAATGGGTTGTATCGGGACGTGGTGTGCTGCACCTCTCCGTATTGATTGAAACCATGCGCCGCGAAGGTTACGAACTGCAAGTAGGGCAGCCACAGGTTATCTTTAAAGAGATTGACGGAGTAAGATGTGAGCCGATTGAAGAATTAACAATCAGCGTACCCGAAGAATTCTCAAGTAAAATGATTGATATGGTAACCCGTCGTAAAGGCGAGATGGTCTCTATGGAAACACAGGGTGATCGGGTGAACATTGAATTCAACATTCCTTCCCGTGGTATTATCGGTCTACGTACCAATGTACTGACCGCTTCACAAGGAGAAGCCATCATGGCACACCGTTTTAAAGAATACCAACCGTACAAAGGCGACATCGACCGCCGTACCAACGGTTCCATCATTGCCATGGAAGGCGGAACGGCTTTTGCCTACGCCATTGACAAGTTGCAGGACAGAGGCAAGTTCTTTATCTATCCGCAAGATGAGGTGTATGCCGGACAGGTTGTAGGTGAACACGTTCACGAAAACGACTTGGTAGTAAACGTTACCAAATCGAAGAAACTGACCAATATGCGTGCTTCCGGTTCCGACGACAAGGCGCGTATCATTCCTCCGGTAATTTTCTCATTGGAAGAAGCGCTGGAATATATCAAAGAAGACGAATATGTAGAGGTAACTCCGAAAAGCATGCGTATGCGCAAAGTCATTCTGGACGAGAATGAGCGTAAGCGTGCCAACCGAAGCTAAGCTTCCCCACATAGCCAATCACATAATATAGCACAATCTCCGGATTCAAGAAGCTACAGCTCTTCGAATCCGGAGATTTGCATTGATATAAAAGTCTTTTATCTCCTAACGTTTAAGATTTAAGAATGCTAGCCTAAACGACTGCGCACCATAAACAATACATATTGTTACCCGAAACAGAACGGCAAAGAAATGCCTACTCCAATATCTCGGAGAGTTTCTCCACAACGGCCTCTTCACGCAAATCGCGCGCAATGATTTTACCATCCTGTATCAATATCGTTGCCGGAATAGCTTTTACTCCGTACAGAACGGCTCCCTCACATTCCCATCCTTTCAAATCGGAGATCTGCGGCCAAGGCAGTTCCAAATCCGTTATCGCTTTCTTCCACGCATCGGCACTGTTGTCCAGCGAAACCCCCACGATCTCAAATCCCTTATCGTGATATTTCTCGTAAGCAGCTTTCACATAAGGCATTTCCGCACGGCACGGACCACACCAGCTTGCCCAGAAATCAATCATGGTTACTTTGGCTTTTTCCGCTATATCATCTACACTTAACTCCTTTCCTTCCGGAGTTTTCATTGTGAAATCAGTAAACGGCTGACCGATGGCTGTTTTCTGTTTATTGGCTATCTCCTCTTTCAAAGCCGCCACCTCTTTCGTATTGCAACAATCCAGAATCAAAGCAACCAACTTAGCGACCTCTTCAGCATCAAAATCTTTATGATACATTGCCAACGTATTAGCCCCGGCTATATTCTCAATGTTATCTCTGCAGAACTGAAGTCTGAAAGCTGCAATCTCTTTCTCTTTCGCCTCCAGTTCCATCTTTTTCTGTGCTTTAACCTCATCCGTCAGAGTCGAATCCTGCGTAGACCGATACAAATCGAGGCTTTCGCCGCACAAACGTTCGTTCTCATTATGGAATGTACACCATTTCTCATTGGCAGGAGTGCCCTTAATATCATAATAATACGATTGGGCAGCCATGGCGATACGAATTTCCCCATTCTCCAATACAAGCTCCACAGTGGCTCAACGGCGTTCCGTTCTTTATACAAGTTATATAGCGGAAAGCCGCCGTATCTTGCCGCCCGGTAAAAGTAAATGCACCGTCTTTGACTACCGTTTTCTGCAACACGACTTCATTCCAGTCTTCAAAAACAAACATCTTTACGGTGTCTCCGTCTTGCGCTCCCTGTATGGTTCCGGTCAGTTTGTAACCGGGAACCTGCCGGCATGCACAGGCCAATGCCATACATACCCATGCTGAAAAGAATAATTTCTTCATCGTACTCTGTTTTTCTTTTTTTCAGGCTAACGAACGGATTCATCAGCCAATTTATTCAATAACTCTTGTGTGCTTTCATCCGAAGGACGGGATGCCGATGCATTCATCATCTTTCCCTCTTTATCGAACAACATGAAACGCGGAATGCCGGATATACCATATAACTCGGCACAAGCTCCCTGTTCCGCTTGGGGGATGTTGTATTGTTCCCATTCCGATTTATCCGCAGCTAACTTTTTCAGCCACGCCTCTTTGTTTGTATCCAATGAGATGCTGACGAAACGCATTGCCGGATTTCCTTTATATTTGGCAACCAATGCTTCTAAATAAGGTATCTCTTTGCAACAGGGTCCGCACCATGTGGCCCAGAAATCAATATACGTATAGCGTCCCTTTCCTACTACATCCTTCAACGAATAGGCATTTCCTTCTGCATCGTGCATCTTCAATCCGGCAGCTTCCGCTCCTTTCTGCTGATACGCCATTGCTTGAAGCTGTTTCCGGATATTCGCACACATTGCCTCATCGGTAGAAACAGCCAAAAACTCTTTATATATAGGGTAAGCTATTGTAGAAGTGTCACCTCCGAACATTCCTACGAAAGCAATTATTGTCAACGCATTCTCCGCTAGTTTATTCAGCACATCCTGATTGGCTATCATCGCTTTGGCATAACGCAATTTCGCAGCGATCACAGGCAAACCGAATGTATCCGGATAGGCAAGCATATACCAGTCGAGATAATCGGAAATGAGATTCACTTGCGCCGTATCATTCAGGTTTATCTGTTTGACAAAATCCATGAACTCGGTATCTCCTTCCATCCGGCAGCCGTTCGCCTCTTTAACGGATGCATAACGGAAACAAAATACCGGAACTTCGCTCTGCAAAACATCCATTTCTTTCTGCATGAACAAAGGGTCGGAGACCTTCTTCAACACCTTTTTCAACCGTTGCTGTTGAGCAGCGATATATTGCTTGCAAGCCTTAAAATCAGGTTGTTTCAGCCATGCTTCATCCGAGAATGTAGACGACAACGTACACATCTCCCGCCTCAAGTTCTCATACTCCGACTGGTATCCCGTATCGCCACCAAAAGAGACATTCACTCCCGCAGCATCAGTTTCTACGTTCACCGTCAACGATGCGCCGGGAGCCAGATAAAGGCAATATAAATAATCTGTAGTCCCATTATTTACATGCAAATAAGCCTCTTCCGGCTTCCCAATGGAATACGTTGCAGAAAACGTTCCCTTTTCCGACAGAACCAGCGTGTCAGGGATTGCCTGATTTGCCGTCCTGTCGCAAATCACTACTGGTTGTTTTGCAAAACCTTTTATCTCACCGCTTAAACAAGCCGTTTTCAAAGACTGTCCTCCCAACCGGAAAGGGCAAGAAACCGACAACATGGCCAACAGCACTAATTTATTCATTCTCTATATCTTTTCTATTCAAATACCCTTTTCACTTACAAAAATGCTTCAGCACCGCTTCAATCCCATCCGGTCCCGAAGGCACTTTCATCACTTTTCCATCCGGTGCAATCAAGGTATAATAAGGTACTCCATTCCCCACCTGATACTTGTGAAAGAAATCATCATATCCCTGTTTCGTAAGTACATACTGCGGCCAAGGCATATTCTTCTTTTCCATAGCACTCTTCCACGCTTTCAGATTCTGGTCGCATGAAACGGCTATTACCACTAAATCCCCGTGATACCGACCTTCCAGTTCTTTAATCTGCGGCATGGCATACAAACACATTCCGCACCACGATGCCCAAAAATCCACCAATACAAACTTCCCTTTTGGCACCACCTCCGACAGATGCGTCACGTTACCCTGCACATCAACCAGTTCGAGGTCTACCAACAAACCGCCGACAGTGGTCTGCTTGGCATATTGTATCCGTTCCTTAAACAAAGCAAAACGCTCCGGGTCGGCAGACACATCGGTAATGGCATTGTCCAATTGCTCCACTTGCTGTAGGGTAAGGTTATATCCCCGCTGCAAAATACGGTTCGCATGATAAACTGACACCACGGAATGAGGGTGCGACAAGATGAATTTCCAAATCAACTCAAACTCCATGTTCTCCAAGTTTTGCACTTCGCCTTTTGCCGCCTCGTAACGCATACGTTCTAAGGCTGTGTAGTCCGTCTGAACCTCTCCGCCGACAATCCTGAATGCAGGCGTAACACCCCAATCGGAAGGGATATTCTTATAATGGTCGGTTTCTACTTTCATCTCCACATTATCAACAAAAACAGGAGTATAAGTCCAGTAAACGGAATCCATTGACCACTTATTCTGTTCCACCATATCCAGATTATTGGTAGTCATGGTACACTTGATAGGATGTTTCACTTTACCCCGTAACTCGAAACAACCGTCTTTGATCTTCGTTTCCGCAATTATTGCAAAGAGGCTGTCTTCTTCGGACAGTAATGCCACATTTACGCCATCTTTCATGCCCGGCACGCAGCCTTTCAGCACAAAGCCCCGTTCCTGAGCCTGCAACAACGGCAAGCCCAGGAAGAGGCTGAACAAAAAGAGAGAAAGTTTTTTCATAAATTCCTGTTATCTATGTAATAATAGCTATCGAAAGCTTGCGTTCCGAAAAGAACAAAATTCTGCCAAAACAGCAACGCCTTCTCAAACGTCCAATTCATATAAAAATATCTTACTGACACGCCTATTGCGCATCCCGTACAAAACGGACACTCAACATATTCTTTTCCGGTTCCATGCTCTGACGGAAGACTTGCGAAGAGTTATAAAAGAGTTTCCGGTAATAATAATATTCTCCATCTTTGGATTCATCCTTTGTGGATGTCCAATAAAAACCATACGATCCCATAAAACGCCATTTGGAAGTGGACATTATAGTATGTTCCGTATAGTATCCTGCCATTTGAAATCCCAACATGGTTCCCTCGTTCGACTGCCTCATCAAATCGGCTGTCACCATACCGCGCCATTCCATAGCATCCGTCTCTATTTGAGACATACCCAATGCCTGCTCCAGCTTCTTCCAATCAGCATCCGAAGGCAAGCGCCACCCATCGGGCACTGCGTCCAATGCCCCTTGATAAGAATAAAGGAAGCCGTATTTGCCCGACCATTCATCCTCCGGAAAACTGCTTTCATAGTTCTCGTACGATACATAAAAGCGGCAGTTATTCTCATCACCCAAATCATAATGCGAATTTTCTACCATCCAATCCAACCCTCCTATACGTACCCAATGGTACTCATATCCGTCCCGTTCATCCGTATAGGTTCCGGTGGTTTCCGGTGTTACAACCGGCAATCCTGCCGTATCATCATCGCTGCATCCGAAGCTCAAACACATCAGACACATACCTGCTATTACACTATATAATTTCATCATATTCGTGTCTGTTAATCAATATATCCCAATTCTTTTATCAAATTACCCATTACCTGTGCTTTCTCTATCACAATGGGATAACCGGCATACATCTCTGCAATCTCTGCCTGTGTATATCCCATTACCAACTTAATGAATGAAGTGACATCCTGTTCGGAGGTAGGACAGACTCCCATTAACTCAATTCCCCATGTTACATAAGGAGTAATGAATCCGAATTCCTTCAGCTTCTGCATATTCTCTTCGTCCGTATAGTCTACTAAATTAAAATAGGAATGATATAATGATTGGCAGAACTTATAGAATGGAGCCATTTCCGTTGTTTTGGTAGACAAGGAAGCAGACAGTGTTGCCGACAAGACCGAAGCAGCCAGAACCGATTTCTCTTCCTCCGTCATATCTGCAAGAGCATAACCCACTGCCACTGCAATACCTCGTTGCCCACTCAAAGCATCCAACGATTCGTAGGTACTGTTATCCATAATCGAAGTGGTCAGCAACCACGAAAACGGGCGCAGTCCCGCAGGAAGATGCACCAATACATATTCCTTTATAAAAGCTACCGCCTCTTCTTTTTCGGATATTGTCTCCAAATACCCGTATGTATAAGATTTTGCTTGTACTGAAGACGTGTTTCCCAAGGTATAACCCAAATCGAGCAATTCGGTGAAATACTGCATATCACCATTAGAATCGAGCCCCAACGGTTCATGTCGCAACGTGTCGGTAAAAAGCAGGTAGTTTCCCTCTTCTTTGTAAAATTTGCGCTGCATGGCAGACACCTCGTCGTTTGCATCGGGGTCCGGAGCGAAACACTCCGTTAAAGTATCCGGTTCCGCCACCAATGCATCTTCGCTTTCACAAGCAGCCATTCCCAACAGGAACAAACCGCTTACCAATATCGAACTATATCTCATTGTTTTCATCTCCCTTTATTAATTAGCCTCTGTTTCAGTATAGCTTCTCCACGGCAAATCATTATTCTTCATTCCCGTATTAAAATCAATCACCTCTTGCGGAATAGGTAAAGTGTAGGCAGGGTCGTTTTCTTCCAATACAAAACGGTGAGTGTACAACATATCCGTTTCTCCTGCTCCGCTATAATAGGTGTAGTTATGGACTATCTGCTTAGATTCGGGGCAGACTTCGCACACACCATAACGACGCAAATCAAACCAACGGTGACCTTCCAAAGCCAGCTCCTTGCGTCGCTCTTCCCGAATTGCTTTGACCAACGCTTCGCCCGAAGCGTTCACTTCGTAAGCGCAACCTGCTGCATAACGGTATTGACGAAGTGTATTCAACGCCGCCAAAGCCACATCTTCATGCCCTTCGCAGGCTTCCGCTTCCGCCTTGTTCAGATAGGCTTCCGCAGTACGGAACAAAAACTTGTCCGATACCGGAGCATTCTGCCATTCCCAACCGCTGTCGTAAGCATAGTAATAGAAATTGTCTTTTTCCGGGTCAATCGCATTCGCCTCAAACCTTGCACCATGAGCCAACTTCGTGTAACCGATAAACGTTCCACGCGTCCACCACCATTGGCTTTTACGCAAATCATCTTCTTCGTAGGCATTGTACAATTCAGTTGAGACCCTGAAACCTTGACAAGCATATTCGAGATTACAGGGAATATCGTTGCCGCCCATTGAAAAGATGGTTTCCACCGACGTTTTCGATAAAAAACCGCTTGCCCTGTCGGTTTGGTTCATATTCCTCAACTCTGGGCGCGCTTTCAGCACCTTATCCGCATACACTGCAGCCATTTGCCAATTCTGCATATACAGATACACCCTGCTCAACAGTAACTGTACAGCCACGCTGTCCGCTTGATAAATGTTTGCGGCAGCTCCCGTTTGAGAGAGACTACGTTCGGCTTCCTGAAGGTCGTCCAATACCTGGCTGTACACCTCCTGCACCGTATTGCGCTGATATGCCTTATCTTCCACCTTGGCTACCAATTTGACAGGTACTGCCAAATCGGTATTTGCCGTTGAAGGATTATAAGGTTTCCCGTATAAATTGGCCAACCAGAAATAGTAAGTGCCTCGCAAGAAGTGAGCTTCACCTTTCACGCGGAGAACACCTAACCGTTCGTCTTCCGTAGTTTGCGGTACATCCTCCACACTCTCCAGCACATTGTTAGCCACATTAATTAAACGGTAAACTTCTTTCCATGTATCGTTTTCCGAAATAAATCCGGTGTAAGTGTGATTTTGTCCGATACGTTGCTGCCATGTATAACAACCAAATACCTTCTCCTTTATATTATACACCACATACATAGAACCGTAATCATCTAAGAATCCACTGTTCTGTTCCTCTATCTCATCCGCCAAGAAAGGAAGGAAATAGCCGATGTTCTCCGTTGACGCTGCATTATTAGATCCGTTTACCTGCAAATAGCAGTCTCCTGCCAACACTTCGTCCAAGTCCTCATACGACTGCACATAATAGGTATCTTGCGAATACTCTTCCAAGAAATCGGAGCAAGCCGACATCAGACACACGAAAGCACCTATACCTATATATTTTATATATTTCATCTTCTTCATATTCCAATTAAATTAGTCACGAATTAAAAATCAACAGTCAATCCCAATGTATAGGTCGGTGTATCGGACAATTGCACTTCCGAAAATCCGCCTTGCGTGGGAGTCTGTCCTCTCAACTTACTGTTACAGAACGTATAAAGGTTGGTTGCACCCAATGTCAATGCCAAACGGTGCAGTTTCCAATAGCTCAACCATCTTTTCGGGAATTCATAGGTTAATGTAACATTGGCCAATTTCAAGTAATCGGCACTCACCACACGCAAATCCGAATAGTCATACATCGCCCACGCATTCTCGGCTATTGCCACCCCCTCGTAAGGAGAACCGGAGCTCCAATGACTACTGTAATAGCCATAACCTGAAGAAGAACTTCCCATTACAGCCGGAATATTAGTAATCAGTTCATCACCCGGTTTCTTCCAGGCACTCAACATATCCCTATTGATATTCATTTCCGCATTATAACCGGAAACGAAATCCTCCATTAACCGGAACAGGCGAGTGCTTGCACCCAGGCTGTAGTTCATGGTAATGCCTAACCGCCACTGCTTATAATTGAATGTATTCGTGATGCTTCCCGTAATGTCCGGATCGCGTTTGCCCGTTGGCACCAGTACTTTTGTATAGGTGTCGTATTTGCTCAAACCAACCAATTCGCTTTGGCGTTCTTCCCAGTCATCAAACAGCGCCCGTACTTATGAATTGTGTCCTGCCTTGAAACCAACAGTTTCAAGGTGCGAAACTTTAGTTTCATACGCTTGAAACTCTAGTTCCAATTGCTTGAAACCATTGG